>OQVL01001031.1_pt1 | contig 16081 bp, 13 predicted proteins | sample 1691501 | NCBI WGS metagenome assembly OQVL01 (sample SAMN03418253, study PRJEB22391) | human gut metagenome | biome: human-gut; feature: organic feature; material: feces | host: Homo sapiens | place: Tanzania | collected 2013-01 | reverse complement strand
CCACCACCAATGATAGTTATATTTTGTGCTTTATCAAAAAGTTTTGTATTATTATATACATCAACCGCATAAGCTACATTTTTGCCATCTACACCTTCAATTTTGACTTTATTTTGCTTTGTGCCGGTTGCAACAACTACTGCATCATATTTTTTTGATTTTAATTTATCTATTGTTACTTCTGTGCCTAAATACAAGTTAAAACGTTTGTCTTTTTGCATTTCTTCTACCTGAGTAATTAGATAGTTGCGATAGTTCTCAATTTCGTATTTTATTTTTGCTTTCCCCGCTGGAAGAAGCATTCCGCCAATATAATCATTCTTTTCGTATAGGTCAACATTATGTCCCCTTTCAATTAAGGTTTTTGCTGCGGTAACACCTGCTGGACCTGCACCTATTACTGCAACTTTTTTCTTTTCTTTTGCCTCTGGAATTTCTCGCGAGAATTCAAATTCAAAGGCTGTGCGTGGGTTGACTGCACACTGTGGATGTCCGCCATCAACAAATTCTTTTATGCACGCTTCGTGACAACCAATGCATGGTGTGATTTGTTTTACTTTTCCAGCATAAGCTTTGTTTGGCCATTCTGGGTCTGCAAGCAATGGTCGGGCAAGCATAACCATATCGCACGTAGAACTTGTCAAAGTAATTTTATAGAGATCTTGCCCCTCACTTGAATAAATCAAACGGTATTCGTCGACCATATCGATCAACTCAGTACGTAAAGATTTGCTTGCACATAACTGCGTGGCAATTCCTTCTGGAGTTTGGCGTTTACGCTGGGCTTGGGAAATCGAAAAATAGTTGGTAACTACACTCCCTGGCCCTACTGTTACTCGTTCTAAAGTCACATCACGATTATAAACTAGCGGGAATTTTTTTCCGGCAAACCGCGCAGGCATTATATTAAGGCGCAGGTTATTTTCCGTATAACGACCATCTGCCCTAAAAAATGCCGGATCTCTAACCTCAGTCTTACGATTAAAATCAGCGGCCTGATTACTGCCAAGGACCCGCGACCAAAAAATTAAAACCGCCAAAGATAAAACAATCAAAGTTCCACTAAAGAGCAAGACCAATCTAAAGAAACGGCTTAAACGTTCCTCAACCGAAGGCTTTTTAGAAGAACGAGTAGTTCTGCGTTTAGCCCCAGGTTTAGTCCCGGTGCGCGCTGGACTCTTACGAGTAGTAGCAGCACCTTTAGATGTCAGCCCTAATGCGTTATCACTAGCTGCCGGCGTTTCGTTTGCTGTTTGAGCTTTAGGATTTTGCGCCTTCTCTAGCGCTTTAGCCGCCAAATCTTCATAACTACCAGCTTCATTAGGACTAAGCTTATTAGTTGAGGCGGGTTTAGCAAAATTTGCGAGTGACGAACTAGAGCTCGAAGCTCGCGCTTGAGCTTTAGAGCTAAGATGAGTCGCTTCTTCCTGCGCAAGACTATTTACCGCAAGATCTGAAGGTAAGCTAAGGTCTTTATCGTTTTCGGGGCCCACAAAATTGCCTGCACTCCGACCGTTTCTCATGGTTCTATATCCACCTATAGTTACTTTACTGTTTTATGCGCTTAAAACAAATGAGCTCTTTAAAATTAACTAGAAATAAATAGAGTCTCACTTACTCCAAAGAAAACAAAACCAACCCCAAGTTTATCCGCTCGTTCGAATTTGCTTTTGGGGTAACTTAAAGGGTACTTAAGGTGTTACTTAAGTATGGGCTTAAGCTATTTCGCCCACCTGGCCGTTTTATTTCTACTTTAAATTCGATTTTAACCTTAAATTGAATTCCTACTTTTAAGGGTATTTCGTAATTATAAGGCATCTTGCTTTTCTAAACTGCCACCTATTCTACAGTGCCGGCAAGTATTTAAAAATAAGAGCTTAAATTTATGCCCTTAGCCTTTTGGAGCCAAAAAAAACGGCTTTCGTAAAAAAGCCGTTTTCGCTGTTTTGATTTTTTGGGCTTAGATTTTAGTTTTAACTGAACTCGGCAAGAAGTCCCCCACCTCTATAGGTGGGGGAGGATGTCACTTTAAACCTTCGCTTTAGCGTAAGCTTAATTCTAGATTTACCATAAAACTCATCAAGCTTCATGCATCTATGCTTTAAGCCATAGCTGGAGCTACAACTTCAGGAATATCATTTCCATTGTTTGAATATTCAAGCGCTTCATCGAGCGTACGAGTAAAGTGCACTTCAGGGAAATTCTTGCTAAACCCAGACTTCACCATTACGCGCAGTGGTTGGTAAGTAACCCCTGAAATCACAACCGCAATGTTACGTTTGCGCATATCCATGCAGAATTGAGCGAAACAATGGTAACCACCGGCATCGAGCATGTTAACCACATCAAAAGCTAACACCACCCCACGTGAAGATTCGAGTTCATGTCTAATCTTACGGAAGGTTCTTTCGGCAGAAGCGAAGAAGAGTGGACCGCTGATACGGTATGCCCCGTAGGTTACATTAAGTTTTTCATCAACCTGACGCTGTAAAGTAAGGTCAAGAACCTTGGTCATTCTAGCCATATCGCGCATGAAGACGATAGAAGCCATGATAATACCAAAACTAATAGCCACTACCATGTCAAATACTACAGTACAGAAGATACAGCAGAACATGATGAGCACATCAGTTCTAGGTGCAGTACGCGCCAAGTTTACAACCTTACGCCATTCACTCATGTTATAAGCCACAATGAGCAAAAGAGCACTCATAGCTGCTAATGGTAAATATGACAAGAACGGAGCTAAGAACAAAATAGCAATTAACACGAAGAGTGAGTGTACAACCGCAGCTACTGGAGAAGTACCGCCAGCACGAACGTTTGCCGCACTACGAGCGATCGCCGCAGTTGAAGTAATACCACCTAAGAATGGAGCTACTAAGTTACCAAGCCCCTGACCAAAGAGTTCGCCATTTGAATGGTGACGAGTATCGGTCATACCATCAAGTACTACAGCGCAAAGCAATGATTCGATGGCACCAAGTACAGCCATGGAGAATGCGGCCACGATAAGAGACTGAATGGTCGCAAAATCCCATACCAATGGATGAGGTTGGCCATCAGCACCGATTGGGCCAGGAAGATTCCAAGGTAAAACAAATTCAGGTAAAAATGGTGGAATCCCGTTGCCAATAGTCCCATCTGGGTTAGTGTAGTGGAACTTGCTTCCGATTGTAGCAATATCCTGCCCACAGTAGTTAGCAAATACCCAAGCTACTAAAGTACCAATTACCACTGCTGGTAAATGAGGTGGGAACTTGATCTTAAGCTTAGTCCAAAGCACTAATACCGCTAAAGTAACCGCCCCAACGACAGCGTCACCCCAAGAAGCGGCCCAATCCTTAGCCGATAAGCCGTTACCGATAGCGGCAATCTTACCGAAAAACCCTTCTGGCATCGAAATATTGAGCCCTAAGAAATCTTTAAACTGTAAAACCGCAATGGTAATCCCAATCCCCATGGTAAAACCTAAGGTTACTTCAATTGGGATAAATTGAATTAAACGCCCCAAGCGACCAGCAGACATGATTAGGAGAATAAAACCACTGATAAGGCTTGCTACACACAAACCAGCCGGACCATAAGCCTGTGCTATTGGGAACAAGATCACCACGAAAGCCGCGGTAGGACCAGATACGCTGAAACGTGAACCACCAGTTAAAGAGATCACAACCCCAGCTACAAGAGCGGTATAGAGACCGTATTCAGGATTTACCCCAGAAGCAATAGCCAAAGCCATAGCTAAAGGAATAGCAATAATGCCAACAATAATACCAGCGGTGATATCGCGAAGGAAACGTTTCAGGGTATACGGTTCCTTAATCATGGAATCCTGTACCGCCGAACCGAAATGGAAAAGAGAGTGACGAAACTTAACGATTTTTCGTCTAGTTCTTATGTTTGCCATATTTAGGTACTTTTCTGCAGTGAAATTAACATCAAAGCTGTCCGTCAAAAAACGGCGGGCAGAAACCAGGGTAATTATACTAACTATGCTATTAAATGACAATGAATTGTTACTTCTATCACAAAATATAACATTGGATTTCGAGCTCAAAACCTTGTCTTTATCTAAAAATCGCCCTGAAAATCAGTCAATTTACGCTTTATTTTTAATAATTTAAAACATATGTAACCACATATTTTGCGTAGTTATCGCTAAAATACTTATAAAATAGGCTTTTCAAAATTTTCCTGCGCTAAACGGGACTTATGCGCAATACTTAAAACTTGAGCGCTTAAATTAACTAAACGGTTACGATGCCTTTGACGCCACACTCCAGCATTCATGCCGATTTCCACTCCACATAAACTAGCATATCTTTGAGCAACAAATAACCTATCGGTCAATATTAGAACGTATAGATAGCGGATTTGGCTGGCATAGCTTAGATGGAGGACGCCTACATTATTTCCCACTGGCATTATAATTTCGCCCCCTGCAAATTCGGCCCGTAAGTGCTCGTTTAAGTGAGGCGACTTCTCAATATGAGGCTCGGTTTTTAAATCAGCACCGGTAACGCCTTGGGTAAAAAGATCTGCCTTATCATCATTGACGCCCTCAAGCGAGGCATTTAATGCTAATTTGTCATCTTCCTCTTTGGTATTAGCCTCTTCCCTAGTTTTAACATGATCTTGAATGTGCGCTGATTCGTGACTATTTAAAGTTCTAGGCTGCTTAAGCGCCTTGCCATTAGTCTTAATCGCCTCCATCTTTGAGCCGAGCAAACACTGGCTTCTTTTTAATTCGGCCTCTAAATTTGAAATTAGGGCTTCGACTAGCTCCCGCGCACTCATAAACGCCTTCCGATCTCGAGGAGCTCGACTTTCAAGATATGCTAACGCCCGTAATACACTACGCCTAAAGCGTTTATATACCTGTAAAACTTCCACATCAAAAAACACCGGTTCTAACTTTTTTACCAACCGAGTAGATTTATTTGGAGTTGTCGTCATGCTGATAAGCCTTAAATAAAGTTAAAGTATGCCAAATAAGATGAGTTTAGCCTAATGAATTACGAGAGATTGTTGGGATTAAAGGCGAAGCGAGAAGAACCCAGGGCAAAGAACGAAGGGCGATGGTCATAATCGTTGAGATTGCGCGACCACACAGGAAAACGTAAGTCGTAGCACACCAGCGGCAAAATACGCCAGCCGCGCCATTCCACAATCACTCGCGCATTGCCCGCTTTATAATGTAGATGCTCATCTGCCATGCGGAACAGATGACGCTTATCATAAAAATGTACCGTGCCGCCCGGCTCAACCAGCAAAAAGCGGTTAACCGAACCAGACTCCGTTTGTAATGCAACACTGCCTGCAATCAGCGCATTGCACTGCTGCGCCTTAGCTGTCATCCAGTTCACTACGTCATCTTGTGCTAGCGACGAAGCTGCCGCTTCCATGGCAAAGCCGCTGGTAAACATCTCCGGTAGAACGATCACATCGCGCCCGGTAATACCTTCCAGTTGACGATCAAAATGACGCAGGTTGGCAGGACCATCCATCCACACCAGTGGTTGCTGCAAAAGCGTAATCTTCAAACCAGGCACGGTGTACAACTCCTTTATGCGAAGGGTTTTATAACTTTAACACCTTATCAGGCAGTTGCCTTAGCGCAGAATAAATTGATAACAAATGCTGATATTGGAAATATCTGATTTGCAAATTATCGTGTTATCGCCAGGCTTTAGGAGGTTAATAACATGGGCAGGATAAGCTCGGGAGGAATGATGTTTAAGGCAATAACGACAGTCGCCGCTCTGGTCATCGCCACCAGTGCAATGGCGCAGGATGATTTAACCATTAGCAGCCTTGCAAAGGGCGAAACCACCAAAGCTGCATTTAATCAGATGGTACAAGGGCATAAGCTGCCTGCCTGGGTGATGAAAGGCGGTACTTATACTCCCGCACAAACCGTAACGTTGGGAGATGAGACGTATCAGGTGATGAGCGCGTGCAAACCGCATGACTGTGGCTCGCAACGTATCGCTGTGATGTGGTCCGAGAAATCTAATCAGATGACGGGGCTGTTCTCGACTATTGATGAGAAAACGTCGCAAGAGAAACTCACTTGGCTGAATGTGAACGATGCGCTTTCGATTGATGGTAAAACGGTGTTGTTCGCGGCGTTGACCGGCAGCCTGGAAAACCATCCGGATGGCTTTAATTTTAAATAATTAGCGGATAAAGAAACGGAGCCTTTCGGCTCCGTTATTCATTTACGCGGCTTCAACTTTCCGCACTTTCTCCGGCAACTTTACCGGCTTCGTCGCCAGCTCTTCCGGATCAAAGTCATCAACGTTAATACTGCGCAGACGGCTTTCTTCAGCTTTCACCAGAATAGCGGCTTCATCTTTATCAATCAGCCCCTTCACCAGCGCGTTGTGCGCCAGTTCATCCAGACGGGTAAACGGCAGGTTTTTACCCAGCTCTTTACAGATCCGCTGATGAATTGGGTCGGCGGCAATCACATCCACCAGCGCCTCTTCCAGCAAGCCAACCGGATTATGCTCGCTCGGCGTCAGGTACTGACCGCGACCAATGCGGGAACGGGTGGCGTTCGGCACTTGTAAAATCTTCGCCACTTTATGATCCAGCTTGTCAGAAGGTGCCAGATAATGACGTCCGGTCGGGAAGATCACCACATTCAGCAGCCCGGCAACCACGCGGTTCGGGAAGTTTTGCAGTAAATCATCCATCGCCTGTTCAGCCTGATACAGCGCATCTTGTACGCCCCAGTGCACCAGCGGCAGGTCGGCTTCATTACGGCCTTCGTCGTCATAACGCTTCAGCACGGCAGAGGCGAGGTAGAGCTGGCTTAAAATATCCCCCAGACGGGCCGAGATGCGCTCGCGACGTTTCAGGCTGCCGCCCAGCACTGCCATCGAGACATCAGAAAGCAGGGCGAGGTTGGCGCTCAGGCGGTTCAGGTGCTGATAGTAGCGTTTAGTGGCATCGCCGGTTGGCGTGCTGCTGGTTAAACCGCGCGTCAGGCCCAGCCAGAAGCTGCGAACTTTGTTGCTACCGACGTGACCGATATGTTTGAACAACAGTTTATCGAACGCGTTGACGTCATTGTTCTTCGCCGCTTCCATCTCTTCCAGCACGTACGGATGGCAACGAATCGCTCCTTGTCCGAAGATCATCATGCTGCGGGTCAGAATGTTAGCCCCTTCAACGGTGATGGCAATCGGTGCGCCCTGGTAAGCACGCGCCAGGAAGTTGCTTTGCCCGAGCATAATGCCTTTACCGCCGGTAATATCCATCGCATCAATAATCGACTGCTGCCCGCGGTGGGTACAGTGATACTTAACGATAGCCGACAGCACGGCAGGTTTTTCGCCGAGCATAATGCCGTAGGTAATCAGCGATGCCGCAGCATCCATCACGTAGGCATTACCGGCAATACGCGCCAGCGGCTCTTCAATCCCTTCCATCTTACCAATAGAGATTTTGAACTGACGGCGAATGTGAGCATACGCGCCGGTTGCCAGCGCTACCGATTTCACGCCGCCGGTTGAGTTGGAAGGCAGGGTGATGCCGCGGCCTACCGAGAGGCACTCCACCAGCATCCGCCAGCCTTGCCCGGCCATTTTCGGCCCGCCGATGATGTAATCGATCGGCACGAAGACATCTTTACCGCGCGTCGGTCCGTTCTGGAACGGTACGTTCAGCGGGAAGTGGCGACGACCAATTTCCACGCCCGGCGTGGTGGTTGGGATCAGCGCACAGGTAATGCCTAAATCTTCTGCACCGCCGAGTAATTTTTCCGGGTCGGAGAGTTTAAACGCCAGCCCAAGCACGGTCGCAATCGGTGCCAGCGTAATGTAGCGTTTGTTCCAGGTCAGACGCATCCCCAGCACCTGCTGGCCCTGCCATTCGCCCATGCAGACAATCCCGGTGTCCGGAATCGCGCCCGCATCGGAACCCGCTTCCGGGCTGGTCAGTGCAAAGCAGGGGATCTCCTGACCACGCGCCAGACGCGGCAGATAGTGATCTTTCTGCTCGTCAGTGCCGTAATGTTGCAACAGTTCGCCCGGGCCTAATGAGTTTGGCACGCCGACGGTAATCGCCAGGATCCCGCTCACGCCGGAGAGTTTTTGCAGCACGCGAGACTGGGCATAAGCCGAGAACTCCAGCCCGCCGTACTCTTTTTTGATGATCATCGCGAAGAAACGATGCTCTTTAAGGTACGCCCACAACTCCGGCGGCAGATCCGCCAGCTCATGGGTGATCTGGAAATCATTCGCCATCCGGCAGGCTTCTTCTACCGGGCCGTCGAGAAACGCTTGCTCTTCGGCGGTCAGGCGCGGCTGCGGATAGTTATGCAGCTTTTTCCAGTCCGGCTTGCCCTGGAACAAGTCGCCCTCCCACCAGGTGGTGCCCGCATCAATCGCTTCTTTCTCAGTGCGCGACATCGGCGGCATCACCTTACGGAAACCGCGAAATACCGGCGCGGAAATCATCGACTTACGCATAGGCGCAAAGTTAAATGGCACGAGGATAATGGCCAGAGGCACCAGTACCCACGCCGACCACAGACCAGCAACGCCGAGGGCGGCTGTCCAGGCGAGCAAAATCAGACTGCTGATAAATAAGCTCACGCGGTGATAGAACAACGCGCCGAGCAGGACAACCGTAGCGAGAATACTCAAAATCATCATAACGAAAAGCCCCTTACTTGTAGGAGGTCTGACCACTTGTGATGATATGGTTGTAGTGGATGTAAAAACATTTAGCAATATGTTTACAATATAATTACAACAAAGCTCACATTGTTGCTGTTTTTATCCGCACTTCAGGTCAAAAAGTCCTGGTCATAGCACCTGCCCGTACTTCTCGCTTTTGGCGGTATCCGGTACACTGCATTTTGTCTATTACATTTATGCTGAAGGATATCCTCATGTACCAGGATCTTATTCGTAACGAACTGAACGAAGCGGCGGAAACGCTGGCTAACTTTTTAAAAGATGACGCCAATATTCACGCCATTCAGCGCGCGGCGGTCCTGTTAGCAGACAGCTTTAAAGCCGGTGGCAAAGTGCTTTCCTGCGGCAACGGCGGTTCCCATTGCGACGCTATGCACTTTGCCGAAGAGTTGACCGGTCGCTACCGTGAAAACCGTCCGGGCTACCCGGCGATTGCTATTTCTGACGTTAGTCATATTTCCTGCGTCGGTAATGATTTCGGTTTCAATGATATTTTCTCCCGCTACGTTGAAGCGGTAGGTCGCGAAGGCGATGTACTGCTGGGGATCTCCACCTCCGGTAACTCTGCAAACGTGATCAAAGCGATCGCAGCGGCGCGTGAGAAGGGAATGAAAGTGATCACCCTGACCGGTAAAGACGGCGGCAAAATGGCTGGCACGGCGGATATCGAAATTCGCGTACCGCACTTTGGTTATGCCGACCGCATTCAGGAGATTCACATTAAAGTGATCCATATCCTGATCCAGTTGATTGAAAAAGAGATGGTTAAGTAAGTCTGGCGTAGGCCGGATAAGACGTTTACGCCGCATCCGGCATTTGTGCGCTGATGCCTGATGCGACGCTGACGCGTCTTATCATGCCTACAAATCTGTACGCGAACCGTAGGCCGAATAATGCGTTCACGCCGCATCCGACCTGAAAATTCTTAAATCAATCTTCGCCGGGGGCCATGCGCTCCCGCTGTTGTGGAGGTTACCCATGTGCGAATTGCTCGGGATGAGCGCCAACGTCCCTACCGATATCTGCTTTAGTTTCACCGGGCTTGTACAGCGTGGTGGTGGAACCGGGCCACATAAAGATGGCTGGGGCATTACCTTTTACGAAGGTAAAGGCTGTCGCACATTTAAAGATCCACAACCCAGCTTTAATTCCCCCATCGCCAAACTTGTCCAGGACTACCCGATAAAATCCTGTTCGGTGGTGGCTCATATTCGCCAGGCTAATCGGGGCGAGGTGGCGCTGGAAAATACTCACCCATTTACCCGCGAGTTATGGGGGCGTAACTGGACTTATGCCCATAACGGACAACTGACGGGCTACAAATCACTGGAAACCGGCAACTTCCGCCCGGTAGGCGAAACCGACAGCGAAAAAGCCTTCTGCTGGCTCCTGCATAAATTAACGCAGCGTTACCCGCGCACACCGGGCAACATGGCGGCGGTATTTAAATATATCGCCTCACTGGCGGATGAACTGCGGCAGAAGGGCGTTTTCAACATGCTGCTTTCGGACGGGCGCTATGTAATGGCGTATTGCTCGACTAATTTACACTGGATCACCCGCCGCGCGCCGTTTGGCGTGGCAACGTTGCTGGATCAGGATGTGGAAATCGACTTCAGCTCGCAGACCACACCGAATGATGTGGTCACGGTGATTGCAACACAGCCGCTGACGGGCAATGAAACCTGGCAAAAGATTATGCCAGGCGAATGGCGCTTATTTTGCCTCGGGGAGCGTGTAGTTTGATGCCAGTTGTGGCTGCACAACTTCGTGGCTTAACGGCTTGCTGACCACGTAACGACCATTGACCACAGAAACGGTTGGTGGCTTACGGGTTTGCTCAAAGTAGTCGTAACCCGGCTTCAGTTGCTCCCAGAAGTCCTTAAAGTTGGAATATTTATGGCGCTTCATATTGGCGTCGGTCATGCGGAACGGGTAAATACTCACTTGCACGCTCGGCTGACCAAACACCAGCGCACCAGTAACGAACTGGAATATCTCATCAATACCCTGATTGGTCATTGCGTAGCAGCCGATGGAAACACAATCGCCGTGGATCATCAGGTATTTCCCTTCATAACCATGCGCACGGTCATAGGCATTGGGGAAACCAATATTAATCGCTTTGTAGTAACGGCTGTCTGGTTTTAACTGATTACGCTGGACGCTATAAAACCCTTCCGGGCTTTTGAAATCGCCCTGACGCTGTTTTGGCCCTAAGCCGCCGGAATATTTACAGATTTTATAGCTGTCGAGCAGTTGATATTGCTCGCCCATTTTGACGTAGAGATCGAGCGTACGTTCTTCCTTGAAGATCTGGATGTAGACAGGGGATCCCATCAACTGCTGCTTATACTCTTTGCTCACAGGCGTGGTAGAGCTACTGCTGCCCAGCAAACCGGCAAATGAAACGCACGGGATCAACAACATCGCAAGAATTAATGCGATTTTACGCATACTGCTTATTCCTTGATAAAACGGTTACACACGCCAGGACGGCAAAATGGATCCCAAATCGGAATAGTCTGGATTTGGAAGGCTCACATTATCACCAAAAGAGTTTTACGCAAGCCTGTCGGCGCAGGGTTTACAAATTTCATCGGAAGCGGGCTTTACCCAAAGAGCGCCGCGTGAGTTCCAGTTCTCTCAAATCGTAAAAGTTTATCGGTAAGTTTGTAAATCAGGATCCAGTCCGGTTCGACATGAGCATCGCGATAACCTTTCCATGAACCTTGCAGCGGGTGGTCTTTATAAACAGCTGGAAGCGGTAAAGTATTATTGATAAGAAGCGTCATAAGATATTTCAATTTATTCATATCCTTATGACGCTTTTGTGCAAGTTTTACATCCTTTGAATATTGTCCCGAGTATTCAATATCCCTTTGAATCATATTTAAATTCCTAATTTATCAAATAAATCATCGGCGTCTTTGGCCTTATGAACATCAATGCCAGCTTCGCTGTTTTTGATTGATTGAATGGTTAATTGATTAGGCTCGCGTAAATCAAACGGCAATGCCTTTTCACGCGCGACCTTTGTGAGGGTTATGCGAACCAGGTCAGAGATGGTCAGCCCCATCCCGGCCAGTACGTCCGCTGCCTGATTCTTCAGATCTTCATCGATTCGGGCGCGAACAAACGCGTTAGCAGCCATTGGGGTATCTCCTGTGCTGTATATTTATTCAGCTTGAATTGTAGCTCAAATGAGCAACAGCGACAATCCATGAGTAATTTAATAAACGGATGTTTTTACATAATTAACTGAAATATATATGTTAATTTTATAATAATGGTTTATTAAGTTTGTTCAGAAACGATCCGGGATACACTGCAACATTAAAGCATGACCAGCCATTATTGAGTATGTCCTTGCCGTCGATTCCATCCTTTGTATTGTCGGGATTACTGTTGATTTGTTTGCCGTTTTCTTCATTTGCCAGCGCCACCACATCACATATCTCTTTCAGCTACGCCGCCCGCCAGCGGATGCAAAACCGTGCGCGTTTATTAAAACAGTACCAAACTCATCTGAAAAAGCAGGCCAGCTATATTGTGGAAGGCAATGCCGAAAGCAAAAGGGCGCTACGCCAGCACAACCGGGAGCAGATAAAACAGCATCCAGAATGGTTTCCTGCTCCGCTCAAGGCGAGTGACAGACGCTGGCAGGCGCTGGCGGAAAACAACCACTTTTTAAGCAGCGACCATCTGCATAACATTACCGAAGTGGCGATTCACCGCCTGGAGCAGCAGCTTGGCAAGCCTTACGTCTGGGGCGGTACGCGGCCTGATAAAGGCTTTGACTGTAGCGGGTTGGTTTTTTATGCCTACAACAAGATCCTTGAGGCTAAGCTCCCGCGCACGGCCAATGAGATGTACCACTATCGCCGGGCAACGATTGTGGCGAACAACGACCTGCGCCGGGGAGATTTGCTGTTTTTCCATATCCACAGCCGCGAGATAGCCGATCATATGGGCGTGTATTTGGGCGATGGGCAATTTATCGAGTCGCCACGTACCGGCGAAACCATTCGGATAAGCCGATTAGCCGAACCTTTCTGGCAGGACCATTTTTTGGGCGCGCGCAGGATTTTGACGGAAGAGACGATTTTGTAGGACGGATAAGGCGTTTACGCCGCATCCGGCAGTTGTACGCAGGTGCCTGATGCGACGCTGGCGCGTCTTATCATGCCTACGAGCCCGCGAATATTTGCGAGCCGCTTTCCCGATATAAAACAACCTCATTGCCAACCTTTCCTTTTCTTCTTACCGTTGAGAAAAAGGAGTCGCCATGTCTGAATATCGTCGTTATTACATCAAGGGGGGAACATGGTTTTTCACGGTGAATTTACGAAATCGTCGAAGCCAACTTTTGACCACCCAGTACCAGATGCTCCGTCACGCCATTATTAAAGTTAAGCGAGACAGGCCTTTTGAAATCAACGCCTGGGTCGTTTTGCCAGAGCATATGCACTGTATCTGGACATTACCTGAAGGCGATGATGATTTTTCCTCGCGCTGGCGGGAAATTAAAAAGCAATTTACCCATGCTTGTGGATTGAAAAATATCTGGCAACCACGTTTTTGGGAGCACGCCATCCGCAATACCAAAGATTATAGGCATCATGTTGATTATATTTATATAAATCCAGTAAAGCATGGTTGGGTAAAGCAAGTGAGTGATTGGCCATTCTCAACGTTCCATCGCGATGTCGCGCGAGGGTTATATCCCATCGATTGGGCGGGGGACGTAACGGATTTTAGTGCCGGGGAGCGTATCATTTCATAATTGTGCGCAGATGCCTGATGCGACGCTAGCGCGTCTTATCATGCCTACAAACTTGTGCCGGATCGGTAGGCCGGATAAGGCGTTTATGCCGCATCCGGCAGTTATGCGCAGATGCCTGATGCGACGCTGGCGCGTCTTATCATGCCTACAAACTTGTGCCTGAACGGTAGGACGGATAAGGCGTTCACGCCGCATCCGGCAGTTGTGCACCAATGCTGGATACTTACATCAACGCCCCCATAATCTTCAACTCCAGCTCATCCGGCACTTCGTTATACGACAGCACATGCAGCCCCGGCGCAAACAACCTTGCATAACGCGCCAGCAAAGGGCGCAGCTGCGGTGGCACCAGCAGCACCGGGTCTTTCCCCGCCGCTTTCATCTGCTCTTTCACCTGTGGCATCGTACTCTGGAACTGGTTGAGCATATTCGGATCGACCGGCACGCTGTCGAGCATCACTTTCCCGCCCTGTTGCGCCTGATTCACCACGTTGGTCAGCAGATTTTCCAGCTCATTATTCAGCGTATACACCGTCAGCTCCTGCTTGCGAACGAACGGATGGGTAATGCTGCGCCGCAATGCCAGGCGCACATCGGCCGCCAGCAGAATATGATCTTTCGTCACCGTGCTACTGGCGACCAGCACGGTGGCGATGGTGACGATATCGCGCAGGGAAACGCCTTCGGTCAGCAGCGCCCGGTACACTTTCAGCAACTGGCTGTAATTGAGCGCCGCGCTCAAATCTTCCGCCAGACGCGGTGCCGTCGACGATAAACGGTTATGCAACTGCGTAATATCATCATAGTTAAACAAATCAGGAATATAGCTGCGCACAATCTTATTTACATGGGTAGCGATCACGCTGGCGCTGTCGATCACCTGATACCCCATATTCAGCGCCTTCGCTTTCTGCGCCGCCTGGATCCAGGTGACCGGCATCCCGTACGCCGGGTCGTTCCCCTGCACGCCGTCAATCTCGCCGTAGGTTTCGCTGGAGGGCAGGGCCATCAGTTTATCCGCCGGAATATCCGCTTCATCAGCCTTTATGCCGTTGATGAAAATGGCGTACTGACTGGGCTTAAGGCGGAAGTTTTCCCGAATGCGGATCTCCGGCAGCAGCACGCCGTTGCCGTCAGAAATCACCTGCCGCACGCCGCGAATCCGCTGGGTGAGCGGGTTACCCTGTGCTTTGTCCACCAGCGCCACCAGTTTGTAACCGAGGCTTAAACTGATAGGCTCGATCAGCGGAATGGTTTCCCAACTGACCTGCTGCTCGCTGGTTTCGGTGATGGTGCGGGTCAGCGTTTCGAGGCTTTTCTCTTCCGCCTCCGCCGCCAGCGGCTGTTTGCTCATCCGCCAGCCGGTAAAGCCAAGCAGGGCGCTGAACAGCAAAAACGGCAGGTGCGGCATTCCCGGTACCACCGCCAGCACGAACATAATCCCGGTGGCGGTGTAGAGCACCGACGGGCTTGCCAGCAGCTGGTTACGCACGTCATGGGCGATATCGCCGTTGTCGCTGACGCGGGTGACGATAATCGCCGCCGCGGTGGAGAGCAGCAGGGAAGGGATCTGCGCCACCAGGCCGTCGCCGATGGTCATCAGCACATACTGCTGGAAGGCAGCATCGGCGCTCAGGTTGTATTTGAAGATCCCGATACAGACGCCGCCGATCAGGTTGATCGCCAGAATCATCATCCCGGCGATGGCGTCCCCGCGCACAAACTTCGATGCCCCGTCCATCGCGCCGTAGAAATCGGCCTCGCTGGCAACATCTTTACGCCGGGTTTGCGCCTGCGCCTGGTTGATCAATCCGGCGTTAAGATCGGCGTCAATCGCCATCTGTTTGCCGGGCATCGCGTCTAAGGTAAAGCGGGCAGAAACCTCGGAAATACGCTCGGCCCCTTTGGTGACGACAATAAAGTTGATGATCATCAGGATGATAAACACCACGAAGCCGACGACAAAGTTGCCGCCGATCACCACCTGACCAAACGACTCAATCACCTTACCCGCCGCGCCCGCGCCGAGATGCCCGTGCAGCAGCACCACGCGCGTAGAAGCAACGTTAAGCGTCAGGCGCATTAAGGTGGTGATCAGCAAAATGGTCGGGAACAGGCTGAATTCCAGCGGTCGTTTCGCCGACACCGCCACCAGCAGCACCATCACCGCCAGCACAATGTTGAAGGTGAACAGAATATCCAGCAGCGCAGGCGGCAGCGGCAAAATAACCATCGCCAGAATACACAGGATCACCAGCGGCACGCCGAGATTGCCGCCGCGCAGCAGCGCGAGGAACGATTTAGTTGTTTTCGCCATCCAGTTTAAGCACCTCTTTGGGAATGGAAATATGTCTGTTCAGGGCCGGGCGCGGCTGTGCACCCTCGCGCCAGTGTTTCATTTGCAGGACGTAGGTCAGAACGTGGGCGATGGCCCGGTAAAGCTGAAACGGAATTTGCTGGTTCACCTGGGTGGTGTAGTAAACCGAGCGCGCCAGTCGCGGGAACTCGACCACTTCCACCTGATTCTCACCGGCGCCCGGAATATTTCTTAGTCTCATAGAATCTCCTTGATTTATATAAA
>OQVL01001027.1_pt1 | contig 16108 bp, 12 predicted proteins | sample 1691501 | NCBI WGS metagenome assembly OQVL01 (sample SAMN03418253, study PRJEB22391) | human gut metagenome | biome: human-gut; feature: organic feature; material: feces | host: Homo sapiens | place: Tanzania | collected 2013-01 | reverse complement strand
GCGGCAGAGCGCGGCGCGCACAGTCTGGAAGCGGTTTGCGGCCATCGTCACGCCCATGCCCGTGGTGCAGACGAGCACGCCAAAGTCGGCCTCCCCACGCGCAACCGCCTCCGCAACATCGTCGGCGTAGTCGGGATAATCGCAGGGATCCGCGGATTCGGGACCGAAGTCCAGGAATTCCGCGTCCGTGTACTTGGCGAGGATCGCCTTCTTCAGTTCAAAGCCACCGTGATCGGAGCCAATGGCGATTTTCATGATGACGCATTCCTTATGATGGGTGAAAACTGTGTTCATTATACCAGACCGCGTTTCCCTGTTCAACAAAATGCCGCGCGACACAAAATGCCGCTCGCCATGCCGTGGGACCGTGCGTGGCGTAGAGGTAAACCTTCCCGTGGTTTCAAACCTCCGCACACACACTGAACCCGCCTCCGGCGGCACACTGAATACACTGAAAGCCAAGCCTCTTCCGTCTCAAACCTTCTGTGTATTCTGTGACGGGCGTAGCCCGTTCTGTGTGTTCTGTGGTAAATCTCCTCCCCGCCATTCGAGAACCACTGATAACACTGATGCCGTCTTCGACGGACACCGACAACACAGATGTTTTTCCATCCGTATCCTTCCTCGATACGGAATTATGCTATAATTTTTGCCATCTGAAAGGAATGACGACCATGCCGCCCGTCTTGCAAGCGATCGACAACATGACTTCCGCCGAGAAGATCCAGACAATGGACTATCTCTGGACGGCACTTGAGGCGTCCTCAAACGACTACACGCCCCCGGCCTGGCATGCACGTGAGCTCGCACGGCGTAGGGCTCTTTATGAAGCAGGTAAAGTCCCCGTCTATGATTGGACAGAGGTGAAAGCCCGCCTTGACGCACGCCGTAACGCCCGCTGACATGAAGCGCGTTCGACTTACCGCCCTGGCCGAGTTCGACCTCATTGAGGCCCAGGACTTCTATATGCGTAGCGGCAATTGGGTTGTCGCGCATTTCATGGAATGCCTTGACGAAGCGTTCCAAAGCCTGTCCGACTTTGCGGGCATCCATCCTATCGTCTACGGACATCATCGCATGCGGGTGCCGCACTTCCCGTTCTCCATCTACTATGACGTTGAGGGCGATGATGCCATTGTACATGCCGTTCTGGATGACCGTTTCGGCCCCGCCCGAATCGCGGCACACTTCGGGCCTCTTGAACGTTAATTCGCTACTCTTGCGCATTCAGAACGCTCCTGTCGCACAGTGTTTTCTGAACCACTGATGAATCTGATGCCGTCTTCGGCGGACACCGATACCTTCCCCAATCCGTGGATATCTGTGTCGCCATAGGCCGCATCTGTGCAATCGGTGGTGAATCCCCTTCACGCCGTCCGTGAACCACCGAGAACAACATACCCTCGCATTTATATAAATCCGATGGTACAGGCAGACCGCTCACCGCATCATATCTTCGATCTCCCGCAGTTCGAGCGAGGTCTCAGACTGATTTCATGATGGCCAACAAATTCTGGTAACTGTCCACCTCATGATACACCACCTTGTTTGTTGAGATTCCCCTGAACAATTTCTTGGCGCACGCGATTTTCGCCTGCTCGATCGGGCGAAGCTCAAGGCTTTCCATTGAGCCTTTTGTCTCGGCGACGAAGAAAATGTGCTTGACGGTGCCTTCATAGAAGGCGATCGCCCAGTCCGGCGAATAGTTGCCTACAGGCGTGGGAATCTGAAAAGCTCGCGGCAGCTTGGCATAGACGCAGACCTCATCCGCCGCATCCAGATCCTCGGCAAACTTTCTCTCAATGCTCTTGTCTGCCGTTCCGTCCGTGAACACATAGTCCTGAACGGCTTTCTTCGCAAGGAACATCCTGTCAAATCTCCCGCCTTCCAGTAACCAACGCAACACTCGTTGCGTAGCATAGTCAGGCAAGTACTTTTTCACGCTGAAACCCGCTTAACCTGCCAACCGCGACGCGCTAAACATCCAACTTTTGCGCTGGAAACTCGCGCGCGCGGTTCTGAATAGGATTTCTTTTGCGTTCTTGTTACCTTTCTCAACAGCCATCCGGAGCAATCATAACCCTTCAATCCTGTCCTTTGGAACATTTCCAGCAGGAAAACCGTCATAATAGAAAGCGCCGAGGTTACATAGCGCATCAGCTTGACCTTGCGCTGCTACTCAACTGGAACCTTGCGGATGAGCTAGAAAGCCATTTCTGGGCCTCGTCGACGCCATCCAACACTCTGTTCCTAACTTGGCAGAAGGTCTTGCCCGACCGCTCGCCGGAGAAGCCGATTACCTTTTAGGTCGAGCTGACGCCCGGTGGTCGGTTCCGTTTCGCATACGACCTCGTGTCGGCAACCGGGACGGACCTCTCGACAAATGTTCTCGCAGGGGCGTTCTGCGGAGACTGCCGCGTGACCGCAACGGCAGGGCGCGATGACCACATCGCGCCACAGAGCGCGTCGTCACCCCGCCACTTGGCACGACGTTCAATCCTGAATTACCAGCCCGTTCTGGTGGCCGAACCGGCCGGCGCACCATTCGGACCATAGTAGTAGGTCGTGTTGCCCATCCTGGTGGAAGACCCCGCCGACGAACCATTCGCGTTGTAATAATAGGTCGTATTGCCCATTGTAGTTGATCTTCCCGCCGACGAACCGTTGGCATTATTGTAGTACATCGTATTACCCGTCCTGTATGATGAGCCGGCAGACGCCCCGTTCGCATTGTTATAATACGTCGTGTTGCCCGTCCTGTATGACGATCCAGCAGACGAACCATTGGCATTATTGTAGTACGTCGTATTACCCGTTCTGTAGGACGAACCGGCCGACGAACCATTGGCATTGTTGTAATAAGTCGTGCCGCCCCTGTATTGCGGCTGCGACCACTGTGCCCACGCCATGTTCGCACAGGCGATACAGGCGATGGCCACTATGATTTTGATAGTTGTTTTTGGCTTCATTTCGGCTCGGCCCCTTTCTGCTTACTGACCTCGGTTAAGGCCTTTTTCGCTTTTTCATGTCCCTGTTTAGCGGCTTTTTGCAGCCATTTCACCGCTTCGGGTTTGTCCTGTTTTACACAATAACAAAGGCCCAACATGTATTGTGCATCAGCAAACTCTTGTTCTGCCGCCTTACGATACCATTTCATGGCCATGACTTCATCACGTATGAAATCGAAATGCAATGGGGCAAGAAAACAATTACCAATCATAAATTGATCAAATGGGTCTTTTATCTTGTCAAACCATTCTTCTGCTTTCTCTTGGTTTTGTTCAACTCCAGTGCCAGTCGCATAGCACATTCCGAGACGAAATTGCGCTATGACACAGCCTTGCTCCGCTACCGTGCGATACCACCCCACCTCCGCCTTGCGGTACCACTTCACAGCACGGTCTTCTTCCAATTTATACCAGGCGACCAATTGACCTTTTGCACCCTCATGCCCCTGTTCTGCTGCCTTGTGATACCACTTCAACGCTTCTGCTTCGTTCGTTTCTACACCATCACCAAAGGCGTAGCACGTACCAAGCCTGTATTGTGCGTCAGCCTCCCCCTGTTCCGCTGCCTTGTGATACTGTTCCGCCGCCATGCGATACCATCTTACCGCTTCGACCTCGTTCGTTTCCACGCCGTCGCCATTGGAGTAGCAACTGCCAAGCCTGTATTGTGCGTTAGCATCCCCCCGTTCCGCCGCCTTGCGACATTTCATCATCTTAATTTCGCGATATATTTTGTGATCCATAATGTTTATGCTTGTATCCATATCACACACCGTAATAAGACATAATCCCACAGCAAAAAAGACGACAAAAAGTAACCACTCGTTGAAAAACCTTTTCACCCAAGAATTACGCGTTGCGATAACCAGTAGTACTCCTCCTATGAATGCACTACTACCGTATAGGATAAAAGCATTAAGAACCGTCTTAAGAAACAACACTGGATTCTCTCGCATAAGACCGAGATGCCAATCAAATTCTGATGCAGCATATGCTATTGCCAATGCACTTACGGCACCAATCCCAAGAAGCGTGTTCTTTATGATTTTCATTGAATTGCCCTTTCGTTGATGATTTGTTTTAAAGTGCCAACAACAATGCTCCTATGCCATATCCAACGTCATACCAGAAATCTTTATCTTCCATATTGACCATCGCATCCGTTCGCACGATGCGCGACCTTGCGCACTTACCATCTGCCGTCAGATCGACTTCAAGATCTGTCGTGCCTCCTTTATGGACAATCCCGTCCCAATTAAAGCGGATTGTCACGGTGACAAGTGAAATATTTTTTGCTTTATCGCTTCCGTCAGTCGTCGTCACATCGCATTTCAGAACATATGCATGAGAAACAGTAACCGTGCCATGCGCATCCTCTATGCGTTTCCTAACTAGACAGGACGGACTTGCCAACTCTCCATTGAGAGCGTCGACAATCTTATGCCTTACCTCTTCTACAGTCATCTCCCCTTCTCTTTTGGCTTCTGCTTCCCCCTTGCCTGACGGCCAGATGAGCCACAGTGCCAGAAGAGCGGCCACGCACAGTATCACCTTGCCATTCCAGCCGCTCTTCCACAGTGAAACGGTTTTGTTCCTCACCACATTCGCCGTCATTTTCACCTTGGCGACGAACGCATAACGTCCATCCTTACTGTTCCGCCATATTGTTAGGACCTTGTCCTTTACCGCAGTCGCTGCCTTTTTCGCTTTGAATAAAAGCGGAGCGATCCCCTGTACAAAGCCCAAATACGCAAACTTATACTGACAGTACGGACATATCACATGTTGGCCAACTGCCAGTTCGCATTCAGCCTCGCATTCGGCGCCACAATTAGGACATTTTATCTGCATGATCGATACTCCTTTCCTGTGCCATATAATGCAACCCTATGGTCTCAATCCTTCCCAACAAAAATCACCGCTCCGCATATACCAAATGTCACAACACGACCTTCAATGCGCCCAACTGAGCAAACGCCATAATTGTTTATGTACAAAGCACTCTGGATTGAATCTTTCATTGAATCTTTTAAGAGCCAAAAGCCAAATTTATCCAACCAACTGGCATTTCTTGATTCTTTGGCAGCTTGCGCTTCGAAAAAAGCCTCACACTCTGTCCAATGCGCCTCTTTGCCAGGATTTGTCACCACCAAGAGGGCAAGAATCAATATCCCAACTATGATCTTCCACATACTTTCACCCTTGTTATCCTGTGATTAACTGTGAGTTTCAGACTGGTGGTTTTACTTTTCATGATTGGCTCTTCTGCAGTTTCTGTAACGCCGTCTCTGCGTCCTTATTGCCCTGCTCCGCCGCCTTGCGGAACCATTTCGCGGCCTCGACCTCGTCCTCCTCCACGCCCATGCCGAGGCGATAGCAATCGCCAAGCGCGACTTGCCCGTCGGCATTGCCCTGCTCCGCCGCCTTGCGGAACCACTTGACGGCTTCAACCTCGTTCTCTGCACAGCATAATCCAACTTGGTAGGCCGTTGCAAGGTGACATTGCGCTTCGGGATCGTCATCCTCTACGGCCTTGAGATAGTGCTTTGCGGTCTCTGCACCGTAGTCATCTTGCTTCGCGGCCCGGCGAAACCATGTTAGCGCTTCTGTTTCGTCTTTTGCAACGCCTCTGCCAAACAAATAGCAATCGGCCAAGAATGTTTGTGCTGATGCATCGCCCTGCTCCGCCGCCTCGCGGAATAATTTTACCGCTTCTGCCTCGTCCTTTTCCACGCCTGTGCCGCAGAGATAGCAGTTCGCCAAATCAACTTGCATTCCTACATGGCCCCATTCGGCGGCATTTCGTATCCACATGACAACTTCAATTGGATTCCAAAAACAATCTAGCATCGGACACCCAGTGACCTTTTTATACTGATCTTCAGCCCTGACCATGTCTTTCTCGACGCCTATCCCCTCTGCATAGCAGAATCCCAAAGCGAATTGCGCGATACTTAGGGCATCTTTTTTTGCCGCTATCCGATAGCACTTTACTGCTTTTTCAAGATCTCTCTCCACGCCAAATCCCTTAGCATAACATAATCCTAAGTTAATCACAGAATCAACATCATTACATATGGCTGCCTTAAGGAAACATTTCGCTGCTTTTTCCGCATGGTTCTTCATGCCGTCAGCTGTTGCATATTTGGCATATCTCAATCCCATCTCATTCCACTTTCCCGATCGGCGAGACACAAAGAACATAACGCACAATATTGGTATCGCCAGTATAGCAACTATAACAATTTTCAACCAGGATGGCCAACTTCCCAGTCCCGTTGTCGCTTGTTCCGCATAAACGCCGATTGCTGTGCAACTAAGAATGTATACCCCAAAATACACCCACTCTGGAATTCTAACAAAGAACAGCATAATCTTTACCTCCCTTTGATTTGTTTTGACATTGTCTCGCTGATTCAATTCAGCTAGTCACCCCGCGAGAGGAATTTACTAACATAGTCTTCCTGGAAACTTGCGCTCCGTTCCAGACATCGGCGGGGCAGAAAACGGAAACCTCCTCCGATGCATCACGTGATTCACTATTCATTTTATCATCTCCTGCAATTGAACTATGCATGGAAGCATCCTACGGCATTTCGACCGTGACCTTGAAGAACTTGTGGAGCGAGTTGGTCGGATACTGCCAATCGCCGCCGTTCTCCAACGTCTCGCTACCGTACACTTTGTAGATGCGGACAATGCCGTTGGTGTTCAGGTTGGGTTCCCACGTCACAACCGGCGCCCCATCCTTCATCTCAATCTTCGCAGCGAACTTCGCCGTCTCATTTGTCGGACTGATTCCCGCAACGTAGCATTCCCACACCTTGTTAAACCCGTTCGCCGCCGTCGCATTCGCAGCCGCTTCGTAGTTGCCTCCGTACTCCGCAAGTAGCGCCGGATAATTCATGTTGAAATACGAATATGGCACCGGCTCTGGAGTCATGGTCGTTTGATCAGTCGAACCTCCGACAGGCGTCCACGCAACCGCATCCAGCCATGCGCAATCGCCGTCTGCCGTGCGACTTGATGTATGCATGTATGTCCAGCGTATGACATGCGTCCCCTCCCCCTCAACGGCAATTGTCTCGCCCTTCCAGCCGCCTGAGCTGTATTCTTGCGCCTGCTGTATTCCGTCCACAGTAACCTTCGCATAGGCGAATGGGGTGTTGCGATAGACGCCGCCCATTACGTTCCAGCAATATGTCAGCGTTCCAGGGCCGACCACAGTCATCTCAATCCATGTCGTTTGCCCACTCGTTATCGTCCCGCTCTTTGCTGAAACGCCATTCGTCCAACCTGTGGATCCGTCAACTGCCCAATCTGCGTTGCCTCCAGTCGTGAACAAAATCGGCTCCGCATCCACCGCCTCGCCGAGCGTCCACACCTTCTCGCCCCACACCGCCGCCAGCGTCGTGTTCGTCGAACCGAACACGTACACCGCTCCTGACGCGTATATCGTCTCTCCGTCAGACCATCCCATAAAGACGTATGCACCATTCGCAAGCGTCCCCGCTCCCGGTAGCACCAGCTCGTAGCCCTCATATTTTGTGACGATCTCTGGCGCCGTCCCCTCGGTCGCGCCGCCTGCCGCAAACGTTACCGTCACTGGTACTGGAGTCCACATGATACCGTCCACCCAGGCGCAATTCTCCCATGTTGCTCCATCCTCGTCATAGTCGTCACGCGAGAACGTCCATGCCAGCTCGTGCGGCCCCGCACCCGCCACCGTGTACTCCACCTGCTGCCAACCGCTATCGCCAGCAATCTTGGCAACCTCAACGCCATCTATCGTAAACACCGCGTAGTCGTACCATTCGTCGTACTCGTCATCCATTTCCTCGCAATGTGCCTTCCACCAGAATGAACCACTCCCCTCGCCGACCGCCGTCGCCATCAGAATCGTGTTCGTCCGCCCCCACTCGGCAGCTGCTTCAATCGCACCACTTCTCAGTGACACACCACCAACCTTATGTATCTCCCAGTCTGGCGTCCATTCTGCCACCGTATCGTTTGAGAACACGAGATTGCTGCAATCCACAAAGTCCGCAAGCGTCCATTCGCGCTCCTCCCATACGGCATAGAGCGTCACGGACGCCCCCTGCTCATAGGCAAGGTCCAGCACTTCCGCCGCGTTCGTGTACGCCACCTCGCCGTCAGGCTCCGTCGACCAACCCATGAACGCATAACCTGACCGCGAGAAATCGCATTCTGAGAGGTTCGCCGCTGTCGAAACCATCAACTCCTGCGGACCCATTGTCCCCTCGCCACCGTTCGCATCAAAGATGACCGAATACCGATTGAACGTCCAATGCGCATAGAACGTATGCGGACGCGTTAACGCAACCTGGGTGACAGCTGTCACGCGAGCACCACCATCGGTTGTCGTCCACCATCCACCAAACACTGCGCCACGCCGTACGGTATTCTGTGGCAGGCTATATGTCGTTCCCGTAACCTGCTCCACATGCGTCGTAACAACACCCGCGCCGTTGTCAGCAACAAAATTCACCATAAACCGATTCGGCTCCCACCATGTGATCTCATGCGTCGTCCCATCTGGCCAGAACTCCGGCAACGCTCTTGAAGTTGGCACACCATCCCAACCCATCGAGCCATTCGGAACGTATGTGACAAGCGCCGCAACCGTGCCGCCATACGCCGTTGAGGAGTAAGATGGCGCATTACCCACGAAACGAATAGACCGTAGTAGACTGCATCCCGTGAACACATTAGCTCCAAGCGACGTCACACTTTCCGGCACAACCAATTCCGATAGTGACAAACATTCGGCGAACGCATAATCCGGCAGCATCGTCAGATTCCTTGGCAACGCCAACTGTGAAAGGTTCAAGCACCCTCTAAATGCCTCCGTCCCCAATGCCGTTACACCAGAAGGGATTCCTATCGTTGTCAGCGCAGAACATCCCATGAACGCCTGCGCACCAATCGCCGTCAGTTCCGACGGCATCTCCACCGTCACCAGTGCACTGCAGTCCTTGAATGCCTGAGCTCCTATCGTCGTTACACCGGGCTTTATCTCAACATACGCCAACGCCTCACATCCCTCAAATAACGATGCGATTACGTTTCCTCGCACTACCGTCGCCTCTGTCATCAATTTATGAGCGCTCGGAAATGCCGTTGACACCGTCGTCACATCTCCCGGCAGCGAAACCGTGCGTATCCGCGTACACCCATAAAACGCCCACCAACCAATCGACTCCACGCTCTCTGGGATGTCAACTCGCGTCAACCGCGACACCCACTGAAACGCTCGCGTACCGATACTCCGCAACCCATCCGGCAGCGACAGAGCATCGATACCATCGCAGTTCGAGAAAGACTGCTCGCCAATTATGACCAGTCCAGTCGGAAACACAAACTCCGTCAGCTGCTTCAAGTCCCTGAACGCCCTTGCGCCAATGTTTGTCACGGTATTTGGCAGGCTGAACGCCACCATGTTCGTGCAACCCACGAACGCATCCGCCGACACCTCCGCCAGATCCTCCGGCAGTGTCAGGTTATTCATAGAACCACAGCCTGAAAACATCCCTGGCACCATCGGCAGGGTCACGCGTCCCGACTCATTGTCGTCAACCACTATCACACTCTCAATTTTTCCGTATGCCGATGGGAACAGTTCCGCAAGCGTTGCCAACCCCAGCGGCACCGTTACGCCCGTCAACCTCCGGCACTCAATGAATGCTCCAGCGCCAACGTTCGTCACACTACACGGAATAGACGCCGAAAGCATCCGCCAACAGTTCGAGAACGCCACTTCGCCAATCTCGACTACTCCGTCTGGAATCTCCACAGTCATCAACTGAGAGCAGTTGGCAAATGCACCGTCGCCAATTTCGCGCAATGTTGACGGAAGCGAGATATCCTGCACGTATGTGCAATTGCGGAATGCATCGCGATCTACAACCTCCACGCCTTCCGGCAGTATAATCTCCTCAATTCCTGTGCAGTCCTTGAACGCCCGGGCACCCACAAACCGCAGCGTCGATGGGAATGCCACTGCTTCTATCTCATACTCTCCTTCAAACGCCCCTGCGGCAATTCCTCTTATCCCTTCTGGAATTATAAGGTTCCGCTTGCCGTTTTCCATGTCGGCATATCCCAAGCACCATCCCTGATACAACACCAACCCGTTCGTCACCACCGTCTCCAACGCCGAACACGCCTCAAATACATTCGTGCCGATTCGCACCACGCTCTCCGGAATGTCAATCGTCTCAAGATTCTCACACCCCGCAAAAAAGTTATCTGCAATCCGCATCGCCCCATCAGAAAAAACAATCTTACGTACGTTTCTCTCGGCAAATATCCCATCGGTGATACCAGTCACGGGATAGCCATCGATCGCCGACGGGATGACAATCTCTCCGTCCTTCTGCGCCATATCGATCATGACAGCCCCTCCGTCCCTGACTACATATTTCCAATCCTTGAACACAGTGGTCGTATAAACCTCGTTCAGCGCAACGCCTTCAATGTAGGTAATATAGCTCAACTCATGGCGCCCGACATCAGTCAACGTATGTACAAACTCGCCTTCGCCAAATACACGTTTTACCTCCGTACCGTTGTCAGTGATGACAACCATTGCCTCGGCATCACCACCAATCCATGACGAGTTCCACGATCCTGAGATCGAATCAACCAAAGGTGACTCTAAAGTCATCACCGTATCCAACAGAAAAAATTCAGAATCCCCCGAAACTCCAGCTGCCATAGCAACTCCAGTGAAATCTTGGATGGGTCGAATTGGCAACCCATCCCAGCGGAAGGGGTCGACCTCAATAAGATGCTTTTCATAATCTTCCCAAAACGCAAGACTCCAGGCTCCTTCATAGTATGAGTGCCTGCCGGGAACAGATGACCAATAATAACACATACTGGCAAAAACATCAAAATCACTGGGAGCAGTCTTATACTCTGCTACCCCGGCAGCAGGAAGGAAAATACTGGCAGATGCATAAGCTCCTTTGCCACTAAAAATATATCCTTTGACATCATTCACCGTTGTCCAAATGAAGTCGCACATATTTGTTAAGTCACTTAACTCCTGGTTCGTTGGCATACGCCACTCTCCGCCCCACTGTACGTGCGCAGCATCATGTTCCGGCGCGAGGATGTTGTCTGCCGTGATCCATCCCTCTCGTTTCAGGCTGTTCTCCCACTTGTTGTTAGTCGGCGTGTTCGCCTCCTCAAAAGAGAAGTCTGACGAGGAACCATCGCTCGCCACCCACGAGTTGTTCTCCCTCTTGTAGCCAACTGTATCACCCCACCAGAAATAATAACCGTACTCCCACGGCTCTTCTGCACCAATGTTTGTATCTGCCCAATATGGACCTCCCTCCCAAAGTTGGACTTTACCATGAACATCGTCAACTGTGACTCGCACAACCATATTGCTGTATATGACGGCACCAAGGTCTGCCTGAGCATTCCATAGAAGCCTGTAGTCGCCGGCGGCGTGCACCTTGTGGCTGGCCGAATTTGTCCCATTCTCCACAACCCAGAAATGCGAAACCTTGTTAATATCACTTGAATCAGGCATGACGGCCGCTACGACAAACTTTAACCCATTCGTCGTCCCATCAATCCCAGACACCGTGCAGAATATATCCACCAACCCATTCCACGGAAACCGCTGCTTGGCGGTCACATTGCTCACTGTTGGTGTTGCGGCAATCACCGCCATCCCCGCAATAGCCATCATCACAACAAGTAGTCTTTTCATTCTTTAGTTCCTTTCATTATACCGCGCACACAATTATGTAGCGAACGTGGAATGTGTGGCTAGGCATTAACAAGTTCCGACAACACATAATCCGAATCTGGGACCGGTAGTGCTTTCTTCAAACCTACGCCACACAACTGATCGACACGCTGAGAGTATTCATAAAATCGAATTGTCTCTTTAAGCTTTAGTTTAACGGCAGTATCATCAGTACCGCATCGCTGGGTAAATGCTTTACGAATCATTTCTGCAGATAACTCAAACCCCGGCTTGTAATTCCAATTAAATGCTATGGCTCTCTTTCTAGTGCCGTTCTTGAAAGGAACATCATACCAAAGAAGATAAGGGTAATGGTTGAATAAGTCTATTGAAGACTTAATACTTCCTGAACGCATAATCACAGACCCTTCACCCCATCTTTCAAACTCACCTTCTACTTTTGCCCAGGCCCGAGGAGTTAAAATTGCACCGCTCCAATCCATTTTCGATTCTAACTCATATGCTTCAACCAAGGCCTTTCCATAGACAGAACCCGTATCAAAAGAGAAGTCTAAAGGAATACTCTCGGGAATTTTAACATTCCCTAAAAAGAGCTCTCCAAAGGTTACCGCACCCCGCAAAGGAAGTCCTTGTTGAAATCCGCTTGCTAGCATGGCATTCACAATGTGAAGCAAATCCTCAAATTGTTTAAGCTGGTCATCTTTCTCCGTCCAGACAAGAATAGAATCCGAAACTATTCGAGCATGGACGCCTGAGTCGATACTAATTCTTGTATTGCTCAGGATAGAACGCGACCGATCCATGGTTTCTGCACATTTTACAGTAAAGCGCTCAACAATGTCCTTAAGCTGGTCGAATGTATTATTTTTTACAACATCCTTAAAACCAAGAATATCAAGATATCCAAAGAAACATGAACGCTGAACCACCAGTCGCCCTTCTTTGCCCTCCTCTAATACTGGTGTTATATGCGCCCGCATAACATCCATCGTCTTAGACCGCATTTTTAGGACATCAAAACTCGGGTCATCAAGGAGTTTATTTGCCACATAAGAAACGACCCCTTTAGATAACTTCACAACTGCATATGCATTTTCGGCAAAACTATCCACAATCACTTTGATAATATCGGCGTCCAAGGGTTGAACGTCTCTCCCAAAGTGCTTTTTCATCAAGTCCTCAACAACGCCAACAAGATAACCCTCTTGCGCCTTCCTGTCGGAACCCGCGCACCGTTCTACAAGTGCATTAAAGCCTAGGTCCTCGCCTTGTTCGTTGCCTGTCATTTGACAACCTCCATTTTCATCTCGCCACTGCATTAAGCCCATCATCCCGCGAGAAGAATGTCAGACTGTGTCTCCCTAGGAGCTTGCACCCCTTTCCAGACATCGGCGGGCCGGAAAACGGAAACCTCCTCCGATGCATCACAAGAGGCGCCTGAGAGAGCCCGTAAAGATACACCGAAGGAGGCAAACTGCATTTCGAGGGCAGCATCCCTTCTGTGCGTCTTTACAAGTGTAGTTTCTCAGGCTTTCTTGCGACGCATCCCAAGTCCGCAGGGGTTGGGCTACTGTTCTTCGCCTCCCTGCGCGGGAAATCTGTTTTATCACGGCGGCATCGGCATTCATCCCTGCCCCGCAACGGTTTCCTATTATACCACAAAATCAGGTCTGCGGCGGAAAACGCCGCACGTACGGATTCGCCGCCGCAGACCTATCCGGGCTCTCTCTGCCGGACGCTCCTTGTGAGCATACTGATATACGGGGGAAACCGAAAAATCTGACAAGAGACTTCCTGCCGCCGATTATGGACGCGGTCAAGTCAGCGGACCGGGCATATCGGGATTGTCCATCTCGGCAAGAACCTCCGACATCACCTTGCGCAGTCTCTCGGAAAGGCGTTTGCGGATCTGGTACAGATTGTCGCGGGAGAGGTTGTAGAGCTTCATCACCGTTTCCGTATCCTGCCCCTCCACCGTGCTTGCCACGAACGCCGCATAGTGTTCGGGGCGAACACTCGATTTTATCCGTCGCAACGCATTATCCATCGCGACGGCCTTCCATTCGCGGTCGGCGAATTCGTTGTCCCCCGGACCGGTCGCCTTTGCCTCTTCCATGAAGTCGGCTTTCAAATCTGCATCGCGCCTTACCGCTTTCAATCTGTCTATTACGCGCCATTTGACGAGTGCCGCGAGATATGACCTGAAGCGCCCTTTTTCTCGATCGTACTTGAATGAAGGCAGATTCCGCGCAAGATCGGCGAATACCATCTGCACGATATCGTCGGCATCGGCATCGTTCAACCCCTTGCGACGCGCAATCGAATAGACAAACCCGGCGTAAAGGTCGAAAAGCCTGTTCCACGCCGCCTCGTTTTCGGTGTTTGCGACCGCCCTCAGCACGCTGGAACGTGTCGATTCGTTGTTGAAGTGTCTGTAGGTCATTTTCGCATCTCTACCGCATCTTCCATTTCTGTAAACCGCTCTAGAAGCGCCAGCCATGCTTTGACGAGTTTTTCATTCTCCATCGAAAGCATTTCAGCCTGATTATATCTTTCGGAAGCCCCCTGCACCGACACGGCTTTATCCCTGCTCTTTTCCTGCAAAGCTTTAATTCGCCGGTTGTTTTCGTCTCCCTTCCTGTCAATCTCCCGCATCTCGTCGAGAATGCCGTGCATTTTCGCGGCGCAGACCGGATCCTTCTCTTCGACCCTTTTAAGCCTTTGCATATGAGATTCATCCGTATGGCAGAAATACGATCCGCGGAATGAAGACCATACGGCATCATCCTTCGCCGACAGATCATTCAATTCCTGGGCTATGGATGCAATACGCTTCATGGGTTCAAGATCGGCATCCAGATTCTTCCTCATGGATTTTATCGACCTGATCGTTTCTTGCCTTTCGCGTTCAACATAGTCACGAGTCTGTCTGTCTTTTTCCCAGATCATGTTTCTTGCCGAGATTGCGAAATAGACGGCGACACCCAATCCGCAGGCCATCACGACCGACAAGATATTGATGATTGATGGAATCCTCATCTTGACGCGCAGTGACGACAACTCCTTCAGAAGCGCCTTGGCCGACCGGTAGCGGCGGGACGGGACCGGATCGGTCGCCTTGTTGAGAATGCGCCACCACGCAGGGAAGAACTTTGCGCCGGTATCGGCCTCGAGCGCGGGCCCCTTGTCCAGATCCTCCAGACGTCTACCGAAGCTCGCGGCCTTGAGCGTAAGGCCGAGACTGTAAATGTCGCTTGCGGCATCCGTGAAATTCTCGGGCGGAACATATCCCGGCGTTCCGACGAGTGATGTCGCCTCGGATTCTTCGACCAGCAGTCCGGGGTCGGAAAGGACAGGGCGGCCACCGACATATATCACGTTTCCGGGTTTGATGTCGCGGTGCAAGAGGTGATGCCGCTGAAGCGTGGCGAGACCTTTGGCGAGCGCCATGCCGAGTTTCACGCATTCATCGAGCGGCAATGCTTTTTCGCCTTCGATGACGTCAGCCAGCGTCTTCGGACGATATTCGTCCAAAGCAAAATCCCTGTCGCCGAACTCGTTATCCGCAAGATCCATAACCGCATAGAAGCCCCAGGATTCCTCCACGAATTCCCTCATGCGGACAAGGCCCTCCTGCGACGGGATCGTTCTGTACAGTTTCGCACCGCGCAGTTCGCGTTCGTAGCGTTCTTCTCCGATGGCATCGCGGCGGCAAACCTTCACGGCCGCTCGTTCACCATCCGGTCCCTCGGCGAGAAAAACCACACCGTACGCGCCATGCCCGATTTCCCGTTCAAGGTGCCACTGACCGCAATTTGCCATACTTTCACCTGCAACTGATTCTTGGGATAACATCATATTGCAGGTATTATACCAAAAGCGCAAAGCGGGTAAATTGCGCGTCAACTTTTTCCATAGTGCCGATTGAAAAGGTAAACATGGTTTTTGAGAACGGCGATTCGCGTCATCCAACTTCCGAATTTAGGTTGAATTTCTTTATCTGTTGTACCAGTTCAAACTTCTTCTTCGGCTGCTTCTCCGCCCGTGCGCGCTTTTCCAGCGCGGCGATCTGCTTCTCCAGCCGCGCCCGCGCGGCGTCGCGGGCGATGTTCGCGGCGATCGGGAGGTCTTCTCGCCACGCCGTCCCCGCTTCACGGACGGCACGGAGGCCGTCCCTCCAAGTTTGGGCGGGTTGAGAGGCCGCATGAATATTCCGCACAAGATTCTCATAAACCTCGTCGAGCGTCAGGCCGGCAAGCGAAAAGCGCAGCGCCTCGCGCGGCATCCAATCGGTATGGTAGTAGCGGCTCACCTTGAAGGCGTCTTGTCGCGCTCGCGAATGGCTGGTTGA
>OQVL01001026.1_pt1 | contig 16110 bp, 17 predicted proteins | sample 1691501 | NCBI WGS metagenome assembly OQVL01 (sample SAMN03418253, study PRJEB22391) | human gut metagenome | biome: human-gut; feature: organic feature; material: feces | host: Homo sapiens | place: Tanzania | collected 2013-01 | reverse complement strand
TAGTAAGCTGTTGATATTGGCTTGCTATAATAAAAATCACCACAGTAAATAGCAATTTATATTATCGTTGCTTTTACTGTGGTGATTGTTTTTATCCTTGTATTAAAGGATTTGTATCGTTGTTATAAGATTCATCTTGTTAATAAGATTATATCTTGCAAATCTCACGAAGTGGTTTCATCACGAAGTCACGCTCGTGCATCAGCGGATGTGGTATCTTTAAGTCGGGCTCATTTATGGTGATATCATCATACATCAGAATATCTATATCTATGATGCGGTCTTCATAAGTGCCGTTTGCCGACTTGTTCATTCTACCAAGTTTGCGCTCTATGCTCTGTGTCACTTCCAGTAGTCGGCGAGGTGAGAGTGTGGTCTTAACCTCAACACAAGCATTAAGAAATTTGTTAGGGGAACTGAATCCCCATGGTTCTGTTTCGTGAAGACTCGAAGTCTTGCTTACTTCACCTACATTCTCTCCTAATAGTCTGAGAGTTTCGCGCATGATACCACGACGGTTGCCTATATTTGAACCTAACGAGAGGTATACTGTATGCATTATTAATCGTTAAGAATAAGTAGCGAGTCGCCGTAGCATCCAAACTGATAGCCATTCTTAACAGCCAGATTGTAGCATTCCATCACTTGCTCGTAACCACCAAATGCTGCTGTAGCCATGAGTAGTGGAGATAGTGGATGATAGAAGTTGGCAACCATAGAGTCAGAGAGTCCGAAATCGTAAGGAGGGAAGATGAACTTGTTAGTCCAGTCTGAATACTCCTTCAGTTTTCCGTCTACGCCAACAGCTGTTTCTGTAGCCTTGAGCACACTTGTGCCGATAGAGCATATACGATGACCGGCCTCCTTGGCTTTGTTTACGATGTCGCAAGCCCTGCAAGATTTTTGTCAATCTAATGCCATTAAACTTTTCTGCACTAAAAGACCTCTTATATTCTTCAATATTATATAACAGCTATAAAGCACAGTCAAGAAATTGCATAAGGAAGTGCAGTATTTCCCATAACAGCCAGCTAAAAAATTCAACCAAAAACGACAGAGTATACTGCCATAGTATAGCTCTGTCGTCAGCTTTTTAATATAAAATTTATTTTTTTGCTTCTTCACTTAACTTATCCATACCTTCTTTTCTGGTAACATAAGCAGCTTTGTAATCTTCAAGTACTTTGTCATAGTTTTCTAAGGTTTCTCCTTGTGCAAGTAGTTCTTTAATACCATTAAAATAGTAAACTCTATCATTTTCATTATGAGCTTTTTCCATTTTAGTTCTGTAATTACCAATTTGTTCAAGTCTTTTAATTTCATCTTTTAAATAATCTACATAAAGACCAACATTATAAAGCTCATATTCAGTATCATCTATAATAACTTTTATTAGAGCTTTTACAAACCTTGGGTCAACTTTGCCATATTTATGCCCTTTTTTAGGTTTTGTTTCTTCTACTAAAGTATTTAAAGCATCACTTTTTTTATTAGATGGTTTAGTTTCACTAATTAATATATTTAAAGTTTCTGTTACACCAACATGAGATTTATATTGCCTTTTACTTGTTATTGCATCAAATTCATCAGCGACTCTAATAATTTTAGCCTCCAACGGAATTTCATCATTAGTAAGATGTCTAGGGTAACCAGAACCATCTAAACCTTCATGGTGGCACCATGGACCATCTGCGTATTGACGTAGCTTTTCATCTTTCATGCACATTTCATGACCTATTGTAGTATGAGTTTTCATTATTTGAAATTCTTCGTCTGTAAGAGGGCCATTCTTTTGTAAAATTGCTGGTGGAATAAATTGTTTACCTATATCATGCAAATATGCACAAATTGTGCAATATACAGTAAAATAATCTTTCATGTGCAAATATTCACACATTCTACAAGTTATACTTGCAACATTTTCAGAATGTTTTCTAGTAAAAACATCCAAACTGCCAAGCATTGCAAGTTGGTATCTCATGCTTTCATCTAGGTCATAGCTTTTTAGGCTAGTTTTATCATAAAAATCTAATTTAAATTCTTTCATAATCAACACCCGAAACTATTGTACAATGAATAATAAAATTCGTCAAGAAAAAAAGTAATTTTTATATAAAATATGGTATAATGTATAGCAAAAGGAGGAGATAAAATGAATGCATTAGTTACAGGAGCATCTTCAGGAATAGGACGTGATATGGCAAGATACTTGGTAAAACTAGGATACAAGGTATTTGCAGTTGGAAGAAATAAAGAGAAACTATCTAATTTAAAAGAAGAATTAGGAGAAAATGTAAAAATAATCGAAAAGGATATATCAACAAAAGAAAAGTGTATTGAACTATATGAAGAACTCAAAAACGAAAATATAGATTTTGTAATAAACAATGCAGGGTTTGGTGTATTTGGTAAATTTACAGAAACAGATTTAGAAAAAGAAGTGAACCTTATAAATACAAACATAACAGCAGTGCATACTTTAACAAAACTATTTTTAAAAGATATGGTAAACCAAAATGAAGGAAGAATTTTAAATGTTGCATCAATAGCAGGCTTTGCACCAGGTCCACTTATGGCTGCATATTATAGCTCAAAGGCTTATGTATTAAGACTTACAGAAAGTATATATGAAGAATTGAGAAGAGAAAAATCAAATGTAAAGGTAAGTGTATTATGCCCAGGACCTGTTGCAACAAATTTTAATAATGTTGCAAATGTACACTTTAGCATAAAAGCATTATCTAGTGAATATGTTGCAAAATATGGAATAGATAAAACTTTAAAAGGAAAACTTGTAATTGTACCAGGGTTTAAAATAAAAGTATTACGTTTCTTAAGTAAAATATCACCAGATAAATTATCAATGAAACTTGTGTATATAAACCAAACAAAGAAAAATAGTTGAAAATTATGTAGAACTGGTATATAATATTTGAGAATAACAATATGGTAGGGAGGTAAATTAGATGATTATCGAATTACCCAAAAAATTCAACTATGAAAGTAAAGCAAAAATGGAGGATGGAGTTTTAAAGATACTCCCAGGGGCGTATTCACATAGTTTTATGAATGAGCTTACAATAGCAATTAAAGGCAAAACTTGCTGGTATTGTGGGCGGAAACTTTTAAACAGTGATATTACAATAGACCACTTGTATCCACAAGATTTGGGTGGCCCGTATATCACAAACAACCTTGCACCAACATGTTCTGAATGTAATGGACATAAAGGCAACCTGACGGAACGTCAGTACAGAAACTGGCTAGCAGCACCATCTAAGCAAAAAAGTGAAATAAAGAAGCGGTTCTTGGCAAGCAACATGCGGCAAAAAAGAAATAAGGGTTATTATTTACCAAGAGAGTGGATAACAACTCGAAAGATAGATAATATTTTGGTAAACTTTATCATGTCTGAGAGCTATCTTGGTAAGAGATATAAAAAAACAGAATCTTTTTACCAAGAATTCGGTCACCTGCCACATCCAATAATAGTAGATAGGAACAACTATCTGCTAGATGGTTTCATTCAATTGATGTTTGCCAAAAATAACGGAATCAAACGAATTCCAACCATTGTGCTTGATAATGTAGAAGTAATTTTGAATAGATAAAGAGGTTTTTTTAGCCTCTTTATTTTTTTTGTACTTTTTTTGCCCCTTAGTGCATATATTTAAAACAGATTATAGGAGGGAAGATAATGGATTATGAAGAATATATGAGAAGTGTTTTAGGCTATAGCCAAATACCAAACAATATTTATACAAATTCTTATGATAATTATTATTATGATACAAACTATATAAATAATCAAAATAGAAATACATCTACAGAAATTATAGAAACAATGTATCCAGATATATATAGAATTGTATATCCAATGGTATGTAGAGTTTGCACACAGAATAGCCAAAGAGAAATAACAATGGATTTAATAAATAGCATGACTGATGAAGTATTCATGAATGTTGAACCACTAGAAAGACCAAACCAAAACGTAAATTCACAAAGGCCAATTTTAAAGAATGGAGATGTTAGAAATCCAAATGCAAAAGAACCTGAAATGAGAGGGGAAACAAGACAGCAAAACTTCATGTTAAGAGATTTAATTCAAATTCTAATTTTAAGAGAATTGTTAAGAAGAAGAAATCAAAGACCACCTATGCCACCACCACCACGTCCACCAAGACCAATACAACCACCATGGAGGCCATATTAGAAAATAAATGTATAAATTTTCTTTAAAATTAAATAATAAAATTAGGAAGAAAATTCATGAAGGCTGGGCTTAAATTCCAGCCTTCATGCGATACATAAGGAGAAGTTTAATGATTATAGATGTTGGATATTGGACAAGAATTACAAAGAATATATTAATGTTAATATTCTCACTAGTTTTAATATTTTTATCATTTAAACTAGCAATTTTTTATATGCCATTTTTAATTGGCTTTGTAATATCACTTCTTGTGGAGCCTCTTATAAAAAGATTATCTAGGAGGACTAAGCTTGAAAGAAAAAAATGTGCAATTATGGTTATAGTGATAATCTTTATAATAATACTTGCACTTCTTATTTGGGGAATAGTTACATTAATAACAGAGAGTTCAAATCTTTTAAAAGGCCTAAACAATTACATTCAGCTAATGTATGACCAAATAAAAAATTATATAGGAAGTATAAAAACAGGAAATACAAAATTACCAATGGAAGTTGCGACTATTCTAGAAAATTCTAGCGATAAAGTGGTTGGCTTTATAACAAATTATGTTTCAGGAGTGCTTACAAAGGCAACACAAATAATATCAGAAATTCCTACAATTGCAATCTATACATTTATTACTTTACTTGCAACATATTTTATATGTATAGATAAAATATATATTGCAGACACAATAGAACATCAACTACCACACAAATGGGCAAAGAAAATTGGCACACATACTAGAAGCATTGTAAGAGAGCTTGGAAATTATTTAAAGGCAGAGGCAATATTAATTATAATTTCTTTTATTATAGTATTAGTTGGGTTATATATCCTAAAAATCTTCCACTTTAACGTTCCATATCCATTTTTAACAGCACTAGCAATAGGCTTTGTATCCGGAATGTATGTGGCAAACGACAGTATGCTCACCTCTGCGGATGAGGGGGTAAGTAAATACAAGCAGGAGGATGGACATTTTGAGCTTAAGGATAAGGCTGACAGCGAGCTTGTTACGGCTATCGAGTCAGGCGAGGTAAAAACAGTTCCAGACGAAAAAGACAGCGATAGCAGCAAAACTCCTGTCATGCTCTACGAGAATTTCTATCGCAATGAGACTGAGGACTACGACGCAGACGGCAAAAAGGACGGAACCATCCGTGTATATACAAAGACCGGGGATATCAACCTTGCATGTCTCATCGAGGGCTCTTTTCCACAAAATGAGAACGAAATCGCTGTGGACAGAATGCATGCAGACAACGTGGGGATGAAGGTTGGTGACACAATAAAGGTCAGCGGAAAAGAATTCAAGGTATCTGGCCTTATCGCATATGTCAATTACTCCACACTGCATGAAAAGAAGACCGATATGATGTTTGATGCGATAAAGTTTGATGTGGCAATGGTGACAAAGGAGGGCTTTGAGCGCCTGGACAAGAGCATTCACTATGCATATGCCTGGAAATACGAGGATGAGCCGGCTGACGACATAGAGCAGAAGGAAAAATCAGATGACTTTCTGGAGGCGATGGTGTCACAGGTGATGGCAGCGGGCAATGAGGTGGAGGACTATACACCGCGCTACTCAAATCCGGCAATCAATTTTGCCACGGACGATATGGGCTCAGACAAGGCCATGGGAGGAGTGCTTTTAGACATTCTTATTGTGATAATCGCATTCATTTTTGCAGTGACCATAAGCAATACGATAGCAAATGAATCATCAGCGATAGGCACGCTTCGCGCGTCGGGCTACACAAAGGGAGAGCTTATCAGGCATTACCTTTCAATGCCTGTCATTGTGACATTTCTGGCAGCAGTAGTAGGAAATTTACTGGGCTATACGGTATTCAAGGATGTGGTTGTGGGCATGTATTACAACAGCTACAGCCTGCCGACATATCACACAATCTGGAATCCGGGCGCATTCATAAAAACAACGCTTGCTCCGGTAATTATCATGCTTGTTGTAAATCTTATCGTAATAATCCGTATGATGCAGCACACACCGCTTCAGTTCCTGCGCCATGACCTTAAGAAAACAAAGCGTAAAAAGGCAATGCGGCTTCCTCGCTGGAGCTTCATGAGCCGTTTCAGACTGAGAATCATGTTCCAGAATGTGGCAAACTATCTGATACTTTTTGTGGGAATATTTTTCATCATGGTAATGCTCGCGATGGCAGTCGGCATGCCGGATACACTTGATTATTACAAGAAAAATACCGACAGTATGATGTTTGCAAAATATCAGTACGTGCTCAGATCCTACGTCGATGCAGACGGAAACGTGCTTGAAACCGATAACAGTGATGCAGAGAAATTTGACATGACATCGCTATTAAGGAGAACAGATGAGTTTGACGAGGAGGTGTCTGTCTACGGAGTGGAAACAGATAGTGCATATGTAAAGCTTAAGGACATGGATTCGCTTAAGGATAACGAGGTGTACATATCGGATTCATTTGCAGATAAATATGGTATAAAACCGGGTGATACAATAAAGCTCGATGCACAGTACGAGAAAAAAACGTACAAATTCAAGGTGAAGGGAACCTACGATAAATCCCAGAGCATCGCGGTATTTATGCCTATAGAGCATTTCGCGGATACCTTTGATTTTGCAGATGGCAGATTCAGCGGATTTTTGTCAGACACAAAAATAAAGGATATCGATGAGAGCAATATCGCGACAACAATTACGATACGCGACATCACCAAAATGGCAGACCAGCTCGATCACTCCATGGGCTCATACATGCAGTACTTCCAGGTGCTTTGCATACTGCTCTCAGCCGTCATGATATATCTGCTCACGAAGCTCATCATCGAGAAAAATGAGACAGCCATATCTATGACCAAGATTTTAGGCTACGATAACAGAGAAATTGCAAGCCTTTATCTGGTCTCAACATCAATTGTGGTGGTCATCTCAGATATCATCAGCGTAGTGCTTGGTGCAAAGGTGATGGATATTGTATGGCGCATAATGCTTCAGACCTTCAGCGGATGGTTTTCATTCCATATGACACCTGTCGGCTATGTAAAGATGTTTGCGTTCGTGCTCATCGGTTACCTGATAGTGACAGTATTTGATTTCAGGAGAATAAAGAGGATTCCGATGGACATGGCACTAAAGAATGTTGAATAGGTAAAAAGTGACGAAAATTGTCTAATCATTGATAAACTGTTGTATAATTTCATTTAAAATGATAATATTGTCTCATAAGTTAAAAAACCAAAGTAATAACAATAATTTATGAGAGGTGATTAAAAATGAAGCAGGGGGCAAATAAAAAAAGAGGTACATTTGCAACCAAAATCATAGCGATGGTTATTTTAGCAATTGTGACTTCAAATGTAATTTGTATGGTATTCATTCTTGAAAGCTCTAAAAAACAAATTACAGACAGTGTCAAGCATACAATGGTAGATGTTATTAATACAACGTCAAAAATTATGGAAAATGAGATTAGTAATTCAGGTGTTGATGATCTGGATTATGATGGTTATGCCAATAATCTTTCATATGTAAAGCTTGAAGGCATGGACAGTGCATACATGTATGTGGTTCAAAATGATGGCACAATGCTTTATCATCCTACAAAGGAAAAGGTTGGACAGCCTGTTGAGAATGCTGTAATTAAAGGCGTTGTACAACAGCTTCAGGATGGAAAAAAACCGGGCACGGCTGTTGTAGAATATGATTTCAATGGAACAACAAAGTATTCGGCATATACGATTTTGAACAATGAAAATATACTTGTGCTTACAGCAGATGAGTCTGAGGCACTTGCAGGAATCACTACTGTAACAGGAATTGCCGTTGGAATCAGTGCTATTGTTGTGCTGCTTGCTATTATTATATGCTTCATACTGGGACGCAGGCTTATGAGTCCGCTCGTAAAGGTCAGCACAATAATTGAAGAAATTGCCAATGGTGATATCAACGCAGATTTTGGCATGGTCAAGGAGTCAAATGATGAGATAGGCCTGATTATAGAAAAGATGAAGGAGCTCACACAATCGCTTGGAAGTATAGTCGGAAAGATAAGAAATTCCAGTGACACAATGTCAGCAAACAGCTATGAGCTCAATGACACAAGCAGTCAGACACTTGCTGCAAATAACGAGATATCCAAGGCAGTCGAGGATGTTGCAGAGGGCTCTACAGGCATGGCAGCATCTATTTCCAAGATTAATGAAAATCTTCTGGAGATGAGCAATGAGACAAAGGATATAAACGAGTCTGTCAATGAAATCAGAAATCAGACGACAGCAGTGCAGGATAGCAGTAAAATCATGAATGATAAGATTAAATCCATGCAGGATAGCAGTCACAAGATGGATGAGGGTATCTCAGCAATTTCAAAACGCATAGAAACTGTAAATACTACGGTTGACAAGGTGAGCAATATTGTCTCTGTCATTGAGGAAATATCCAGTGAAACCAATCTTTTGTCACTCAATGCATCTATAGAGGCAGCCAGAGCCGGCGATGCAGGAAAAGGCTTCGCAGTGGTGGCACAAGAGATTCGAGTGCTTTCAGACAATACCAATACGGAGCTTGAGAATATCAAGCAGATAATATCATCACTGGTTGAAGAGTGCAGGTATTGTGTTCAGGCATCCGGCACCATCGTCGAGGATAATGCCAAGCAGAAGGAAGAGATTAAGGCAGTACTTGATGAATTTGGCTCACTTGATGAGCAGATTCAAAAGACAGCAGAAAAAGCTGATGAAATCGAAGAGCTTGTCACTGCGATGATTGAGCTGAACGATGACATCACGAAGAGCAGCAACAGCCTGACAGATGTCAGCGCAGCAAATGCCGCAGCAACCGAAGAGATGAATGCCAACATCGAGGAGCTCAATGCCATGATGAACGGAGTCTCAGAAATGGCAGGACACATGAATGATGAGTCTGATGGATTGAAGGAAGCATTATCGTTCTTTCATAATTAATTGTAGATATTTATAAATGAACATTGACCTCCTTTGCGCTTTAAGTTTATCATTAAAGCAAAAAGGAGGTTTTTGTCAGATTTCAATGTAAATCAGTCGTAAAAGCAGTAAAATGCTTTTGTGGCTGATTTTGGTTATATACTTATACAAAAATTAACATATGATAAACAGAAGAATGAGGTATAAAAAATGACAGACAATTTTGAATTTAGAAGTATAAACCCAGACGAGGTAGAACAGGCAATAGCAATTGAGCAGATATGTTTCCCACCGAATGAGGCATGTTCTCCAAAGGCAATGACAGAGAGAATTGCAAAGGTACCACAGCTATTTCTCGTGGCAATTGACAAATCAACCGGTAAGCTGGCTGGCTTTTTAAATGGTGTGGCAACAGACGAGGAAAAGTTCAGGGATGAGTTCTTTACGGACATCGATTTATGCGATGAAAACGGTAAGAATGTGATGCTTCTGGGCCTTGACGTGCTTCCGGAGTATCGTGGACAGGGCCTTGCCAGAGAGCTCGTGCACCGCTACAGCCAGCGTGAAAAGGCAAACGGACGAAAAAAGCTGTTTCTGACATGCTTAGAGCAGAAGGTAGAGATGTATAAAAAGTTTGGATTGCAGGATCTGGGGATTGCTGACTCTACCTGGGGCGGAGAAGAGTGGCATGAGATGGTGTTAAAGGTATGAATGTGAAAATATGGTAAATATTTCATAGTTTATTCTTTGGCTACTGCATATAATAGTTATAGATACGACATAAATATTGACAATGAAAATATAAAAATGGTACTATATATGCGGAGGTGAGACTATGTTGAAATCTTACTTGTTAGAGAATTATGGATATAATGAACCAATCTTTTTAAATGATTTGAAAATAGAAGAATTATCTGAGAATGCAGTGCGCCAGTCGGTAAAGAGACTGGTGGCAAATGGTTTTCTGGAAAGGTATGATAATGGTATTTATTATATACCCAAACAGGGTGGATTACTAGGTAAAAGTTATCTCGATCCATTTCTTGTTATTATGCGCAAATATGTGAGAAGTAAATCAGAAACATTTGGTTATGTGACCGGAATATCATTTGTAAATCAGCTTGGATTGACGACACAAATGCCAGCGATAATTGAGATTGTTACGAACAAGGAAGCTACTAATGGACGTACAATTACGGTAGGCAGTCAGAAGGTTAGAATTAAAAAAGCTGCGGTTGCTGTTTCAGACAACAATGCGGAACTTTTGCAGTTTTTGGATGGTATTGGTCAGACTGAAAAATATACGGAGTTGCCGATGGAAGAAACTATAGATACAATGCTCTCATACGTGAAACAGAAACGTTTTACAAAAGAACAGTTATCTGAAGTATCGTCTGTTATAACCGGTGCAACTGCAAAGAAATTAATTGAATGGGGGATGATTTATGAATTTGCATCATGATAAAGAAGCATTTGCAGAACTGATTATCGGTGCAGCAAATGAGTTGGCTATTCCAACTAATGTAATTGAAAAAGATTATTATGTGACGATTACCCTGAAGGCTCTTGCCGAAAAAACTAAAGACATGGTGTTTAAAGGTGGTACATCACTTACTAAGTGTTATCAGTTATTGGACCGATTTTCAGAAGATATTGATTTGTCTTATACGGCGGAGTCAGGTATGCCGGGAGAGAGTAGAAAGAAACAACTCAAAAATAATATTGTTTCGACTATGGAGGAGTTCGGGTTCCCGATTAACAATCTTGAAACAACAAGAAGCAGAAGAAACTATAATTGCTACAGAGCAAGTTACCCATCCTTTTATGAACAGAATGGTATATTGAAACCGGAATTGGTAATAGAAACATATGTAGCAATGTTGCCGTTTCCAACCACAAAACGTATGGTAGATAATTATATCTATCGTTTCTTAAGTGAAATCAATCGATTGGATTTGGCTGAAACATATGAATTGATGCCTTTTGAAATTACAACACAAACCATAGAGAGAACTCTTGTAGATAAGGTGTTTGCATTGTGTGATTACTATATGCAAGAAAAGACAGAGCGGCATTCCAGACATTTATACGATATTCATAAGATTGTAGAAACTATGGGAATCTCAAATGAACTACCAAATCTTATACCGGAAGTGCGTGCTGTGCGCTCGGAAATGATTGTCTGCCCGTCTGCAAAAGAAGGTGTATGTGTGGCTGATATATTGAGGGAGATAATCAATAGTCAGGTATATAAAAGAGATTACGAAGATATTACTATGGGATTGCTTTTTGTACCGGTAGATTATGAGACCGTAATTCAGAGTTTGCAGAAGGTTTTGGATAGCGGGATGTGGGAATAAAATTTGAAATTCTAAAATTATAGGCTTTAAATTAGAGTAAAATCAGTGGAATCGATGGCATGAGATGGTGCTAAAGGGATGAATGTGATAACATGGAAAATAAAGTATCAGATAACGTTATAGAAAAAAATTATATGGAGTGCCTTAAATTCAATGAAATCAACGAAAGTGGGGCCTGCAATTTTGACCTGGCAACAGCAATGGCTGCCCTTGAAAATCTGTATGAGCTTTACAAAAATGGCATATTAACAGGTCGTTTCACACAGGATAAGGACTATGTAGTAAGGTGTGATGCTTTGGTGATATTGGCGGAGGAGAACAGGGACAGCTTGTTTTATGATGCATGGCGCATATGGTTTAGATATTTTGTGTCGATGGGCTATGCCGGATGGAATGAGCTGTGGGAGGCAGTATGAACCAAATTTGCAGGGATATTTTCAGAGCCATACATGAGGGTAAATGGCTGAAAATAGAATATCGAAACAAGGCAGAGCAGGTGACAAAATATTGGATAGGGATAAGAGATCTTGATCCGAGAAGTCGAACTATGAAGGTTGATGGACTTCATCTGGGACAGCTTACGATTGGAGAATATGACAGGATATTTATCGATTCAATATTGTCTACTGAGATAATAGAGGGGACATACTGCCCTGAAAATAGGTTACTTGTTGAAGATATTGAGATGCATCCAGAGCGTTACAAAAATATATTTGATAGCTCAGCAAATTTAAAAATACTAAATTATCTTGAGATATGTAATAAGCTTGATACGACTCCGTATATCACAGATTATGATTTGATTCATTACATTGACAGAGAGCGGATTAACTGTGGTATGTATCAGCTTACAGACCAGCAGTTCAGGGAAGTGGTTGCGCAATTTCAGTATTTTTCATCGCGTGAAAAAAGAAAAAGCGGATCATTAAAAGTTAAGAGGCTGGCAATAAATGTCCTGAGTATAAATACTAATAAAGGACTATATGTTCTTGCATATAGAAATCTAAATCTTGATGTAAAAAATCATATTTTTAAACCAGATGAGGAGATTACAGTGTGTACGCAGTTTTCTATAGATGGAAAACAGGAAAATGCAAGGAAATTTCTAGATGCCGATGAATATGAGCTTTTAGAGGATTTTGAGAAAAATCTGGAAAAAATAAAGGATGCAATAACAGAGCATGGTGGCAACAAATCCATAGTAGATGATATGCCGTATGTTATTGGACTTGGCATGGACGTGGTTCTCAATTTGCACGAAGAATATAAGGCAATTATGGATATGTTTGAGGCTGATAATGTGACATATCCAATAAAGGCTTTTTTTGGAGAGCTTCTTGAGAGACCAAGAAGGACGAAGGCATATCCGATTGCACTGATTAATAAAAATATAAATCTGGATCAGCTGCTTGCAATAAACAATGCTATGAAATATCCTCTTGCATATATTCAGGGACCACCAGGCACTGGCAAAACAAATACTATAATAAATACGATAGTAACAGCATTTTTTAACAATGTCACAGTGCTGTTTGCATCATATAATAATGTCCCGATAGATAATGTTTTTGAAAAACTTTCATCCATGAAGTATCGTGGGAAGACAATCCCTTTTCCAGTGCTTCGCCTGGGAAATACAGAAAAAGTAATGGAGGCAATAAAATATATTAATGGGCTGCGTACACAGGTGCAGTCGTTGCAGATTTTTGCTTCTACACTTGATAAGCGGAAGGATGATCGTATAGACAGGGCAAAGCGTTTGTCTGCGCGTCTAAAGGAATATGAGGAAATTCTGGATTTAAAGGAGAGAAAAGAGACACTTACACACCTGATGAAATATCAGGAGCATATGAAAAATACTATGAAACTTTTGCCTTTTCAGACAGACCTGCAAGGCTATCAGATGCAAAAGCTTGATAAAAGGATAGCTGCTATCGGTGAGATATCTGATGCTGATGCAATGCAGCTTCTGGATAGAAACGAGGATGAATTTTATCAGTATCTGTTTTACACATCTGCACGCTATATAAAGGCACTCGAGGAACCTAAATTCCAGGAGCTTAGACAGATACTGGATTCTGATGAGACACCAGAGAAGCTGGTGAATGAGTTTAACAAATATATGAGCAAGTCTGAAAATGTAAGAAAGCTTCAGCGAGTTTTTCCTATAATCATAACGACATGCATTTCTGCGCACAAAATAGGTGAGCCTGAGCCTTTATTTGATATGACAATTATGGATGAGGCAAGTCAGTGTAATGTGGCCATCTCACTGGTGCCTATAATCAGAGGAGAAAAACTGATGCTGGTGGGAGATCCGCAACAGCTAAATCCGGTTATTCTGCTTGGAGAACTGACAAACAAAAAGCTTCGTCGTAGGTATCATGTATCGGATGAGTATGATTACAGAGAAAATTCAATATATAAAATGTATCTTGCCTGTGATGCAGAACATTGCATATGCACAGAGAGGCGAACTGGAGAAATGTGCAGAAGAAAGACTTTCTGACAGACAATTCGGTTCGACAAAATCGGGTATTGCGCCGTTCTTCTCGGATAAGTACGCAAAAATCGGCTTCCAGGTCTGGGAGCTTTTGCAGGACGATGACGCATTGATGGAAAAAATAAAGAACGTGCTTGAAGTAAAGAATCTTATTCTTGAACATGTTTATCATAAGCCTTTGCTGTCTGCCGATGAACTGTTTAAAACCTTAAAGGAATACGGCGAGATTGTAAGACCTTTCGTTGTAAATTCCGTTGAATATATTCATAATGCAATCAAAGAGGGCAAGAATATACTTTTAGAGGGTCAGCTAGGCTCTTTGAAGGACCCGGATTTCGGTATCTATCCGTTTACCACATCGTCACCGACGCTTGCAGGCTTCGGTGCAATCGGAGCAGGTATCCCGCCTTATGAAATCAAGGAAATAATCACCGTCAGCAAGGCATATTCATCAGCTGTCGGAGCAGGTGCATTTGTTTCGGAAATTTTCGGAGAGAAAGCGGACAACCTCAGAAACAACGGCGGTGATGGCGGCGAGTACGGTGCAACAACCGGCAGACCGAGAAGAATGGGTTGGTATGACTGCGTTGCTTCACGTTACGGCTGCATGGTTCAGGGTACAACTCAGGTTGCCTTTACCGTACTTGACGCACTCGGCTATCTTGACGAAATCCCGGTTTGCGTAGCGTATGAGGTTGACGGAAAGCAGACAAAGGAATTTCCGACAACCGACAAGCTTAACAGAGCAAAGCCGGTATTAAAGGTATTGCCCGGATGGAAGCAGGATATAAGAGGAATCAGAAAATACGAGGATTTACCCGAAAACTGCCGAAAGTATGTTGAGTTTATCGAAAAGGAAATAGGTTTCCCAATTAAGATAGTATCAAACGGCCCTAACAGAGAGGATATTATTTACAGATAATCATTTATAATAGATGCGCGTATTTTACCGTGAAAAGGGCAATTTGCGCGCATTTTTTATTCACGTTGAAATTTGAGCCGCCGCAGGGCGGTATGGAGGTTATTATTAATGAAGCTTATATTCGGTTCGGATATACACGGCAGCCTGACGGCGGCAAAAAACGTCGTGGTGGGGCACAGAGACCTTATGGCGACTGCTTGCCCCGGCAGGAAACTTTATGAAAAGATGCAGACTATTCGCGGCAACGCCGAATGGTACAGACTGCATTGAAGAAAGTGAGGTGAATAGACAATGATGGAGAAAGTTGATAAGTTTTTAGAGTATGTCACTGACAAGAAATTTCTGGTTGGACTTGTGCTGGGCTTTGCGTTAGGAGCACTGCATCATTATTTCGGCTTATAATTCCCTTTTAACTGGGGACAATTTGTCCCCAGTTGTATCTTATGAGGTAAACAATGAATGAAGTTAAAGAATTTATTAAAAGCCACTGGGTTCTGCTTATTGCTGGCCTTGCCTTTGCCTGTCTCTGCTTCTTCGCAGGAAACCGAGTACACGATAACGGAGAGCGAATTGACACTGTTAGACACGAGATTGGAACAGCTATCAGCCAGCAACATCAAATTAGCGAGGGATTGCAGAGCGCTGAAAGTAGAGCTGGCGAAGTCGCAAGCAGCCTTGAACGAAGCGCAAGCGCAAACCAAGAGGCTGCAAGCAGAGCTGACAGCATTGAAGCAACAATCGAACAGCAACGAGCTGCTATTGCAGACTGCCAACGACTCACTAGAACTATACGCGAAAGAGGTAAAAAAGCAGCAACAAATAATTAAGGCACAGCGCAATATAGCATGGGTATTACTAGGCGGCGCTTTAACGGTGGCAATCGCAACATAAAATGGATGATTTCAAAAAGCGTGCAAGGGACTGGCTGCATAATTCGACGCGAGAAGAATTTTACGCCGTGCTGCACGAAGCAAAAGTCAGTCCTCGACAATACGTTATCTGCGAGAAGCGATTTGTCGATGGACTGATGAATTACCAGATTGGTATGGAAATGAATATTTCCGATAAGACTGTTGAGCGCGATGTTGCTGCTGCATATGAGTCTGTTTTACGTGTTTTGAAATCTAGAATAAAACGAAGCCCCTTGAGACCGATGCCGGTTCCAGATTGGTTAATACGC
>OQVL01001023.1_pt1 | contig 16128 bp, 9 predicted proteins | sample 1691501 | NCBI WGS metagenome assembly OQVL01 (sample SAMN03418253, study PRJEB22391) | human gut metagenome | biome: human-gut; feature: organic feature; material: feces | host: Homo sapiens | place: Tanzania | collected 2013-01 | reverse complement strand
AATTCCCCACGCCCGAGGAACTTATCGACGGCTATAAATACTACGTAGAGACCGCCCATAAGCACGGTATAAAGGTCTATCAGGCGACGATGTTGCCTTGCCAGAGATGCCTCAATGATGACGGGATAGAACAACGGGTGATGATTGGTCGATAACTCATTTATCGCCCAATCATCATTTTTTTTTTTATTATAGCGGGGTTATATCACTCCCGCAATTAGACTATTAGAAATAAAAATGGAATTAAAAAGAGTTGTAGTGACAGGCCTTGGCGCTGTTACCCCACTTGGACTCTCTGCTGAAGAGACCTGGAAGAACATGATTGCAGGTGTCAGTGGCGCTGATACCATCAAGCAGTTTGACGCTTCACGCTACAAGACCACTTTCGCATGCGAGGTAAAGGATTTCGATGCTTCAAAGTGGATCGACCGTAAGGAAGCACGTAAGATGGACAAGTTCTGCCAGTTTGCAATGGCATCTGCCGCAATGGCTATCGAAGACTCCGCTATGGACCTTGAGACTATCGACAAGAAGCGTGTCGGAGTAATCTTCGGAGTAGGCATAGGAGGCCTCAAGACCATGCAGGACGAGCTCGAATTCTACTCTGCACACAAGGATGCTCCTAAGTTCGGACCTTTCTTTATCCCTAAGATGATCGGCGACATCGCTCCTGGTCAGATATCCATCAAGTATGGTTTCCACGGTCCTAACTACGCTACTACCAGCGCATGTGCATCTTCTACCAATGCTCTTGCTGACGCATTCAATCTCATCCGCCTCGGCAAGGCAAGCGTAATAGTAAGCGGTGGCGCTGAGGCTGTCATCACAGACCCAGGTCTCGGTGGCTTCAGTTCTATGCATGCCATCTCTACCCGCAACGACGAGCCACAGAAGGCAAGCCGTCCTTTCTCTGCTTCACGCGACGGATTCGTGATGGGCGAGGGCGCTGCATGCCTCATCCTTGAGGAACTTGAGCACGCCAAGGCACGCGGTGCAAAGATCTATTGCGAGATGGTAGGCGAGGGAATGTCTGCTGATGCTTATCATATCACCGCTTCTCATCCGGAAGGTCTCGGCGCGAAGATCGTGATGTCAGAGGCTCTTTCTGACGCTGGACTCAAGCCGGAGGACATCGATTACATCAACGTGCACGGCACTTCTACCCCTGTAGGCGACATCTCTGAGGCAAAGGCTATCAAGGAACTCTTCGGTGAAGCAGCCTACAAGCTCAACATCTCTTCCACAAAGTCAATGACAGGACACCTCCTCGGCGCCGCTGGTGCCATCGAGGCTATGGCTTGTGTCAAGGCTGTGCAGGAAGATATCGTCCCTCCTACCATCAACCATGAGGATGGCGACGAAGATCCGGAGATAGATTATAACATGAACTTCACCTTCAACAAGGCGCAGAAGCGTGAAGTACGCGCTGCATTGAGCAATACCTTCGGTTTCGGAGGACACAACTGCTGCGTTATCTTCAAGAAGTATGCTGAATGATATCATTGATAGGATAAGGCTCCCTTTCCGCAAGGACAAGGAGCTTTATCTTGCTTTGCGTGACATTATCGGGTTTATCCCGCACGAAATATCCTACTATAAGCTTGCTCTCATGCACAAGAGCGTGGGTCATCGCGGACCTATCGACCCGAAGGTGACGGACACAAGCCGTTACAACAAGGCTGAGGCCAAGGCTATCAAGGCAAAGATGAAGAATGCCAAGGGCAAGCAGAACACGGCAAGGAAACTCAATAACGAGCGCCTTGAGTTTCTCGGTGATGCAATTCTCGATGCCGTAGTGGGAGATATAGTGTATTGTCACTTTCAGGGAAAGCCGGAAGGATTCCTTACAAACACCCGTTCCAAGCTCGTACAGCGAGAGACTCTCGGCAAACTGGCACAGGAAATAGGACTCAACCGCTTGATTCTGTCGGCAGGACGCTCTGCCAGCCACAACAGTTTTATGGGTGGCAATGCGTTCGAAGCCCTTGTTGGAGCCATCTATCTGGACCGCGGCTACGATGCTTGCATGAAGTTTATGCAGCAGCGTATCCTCGGAAAATACATCAATATCGACAAGGTGGCATACAAGGAAGTCAACTTCAAGTCGAAACTCATAGAATGGACGCAGAAGAATCGCATCCAGCTATCGTTCCGCCTCGAAGACCAGACAAAGGACAAGAGCGGTTCCCCTGTATTCAAATACACCGTAGTGCTGGAGACTATCGACGGTTTTACCGGCACGGGATTCAGTAAGAAGGAGGCTCAGCAGCTGGCGTGCAAGGACACGCTGAAGCGTCTCCACAATGATTCCGCATTCCTTGACAGCGTGTTTGCTGCAAAGACTGAGCGTACAAAGATGGAGGAAGAGCCGGCTACGGTGGCTCCCGACCCTGAGAAGTCCGAGCCGGACTTCATCATCACCGGTGGGGAAGCGCAGACTAAGGAGGCTGAAGAGGCACCTGTCGCTGCTAAAGAGGGCAGTGATGACAATGCTGTCACAGCGCCTTCTGACGACAACAGCCGCGTCATAGCCCTTGAAAAAGCCATCGACTCCGAGATGGACCTCTCTGATATCACTGCCGAACCTAAGCAGATGACCCGTGAGGAAATCATTGCGGCAGCCGAAGAGGAGGCGTTCTCGGCTAATTCATAATTCATAATTCATAATGCATAATTCCATTTAATTCATAATTGATAGAGTGTAAACTAATTATGAATTATGAATTATGCATTGTGAATTAAAGAAGAATTATGCATTATGAATTAAATTAATCCCTCAAGCACAACATAAACAAATGAAAATAGCACTTATAGGATACGGCAAGATGGGCAAGATGATCGAGCAGATTGCCCTCAGCCGTGGTCATGAGATAGTATGTATCATTGATATTGACAATCAGCAGGACTTTGAAAGCCCGGCTTTCGCTTCGGCTGATGTCGCTATCGAGTTTACAAATCCGAAGGTAGCATACGGCAATTACCTCAAGGCATGGAAGGCAGGAGTGAAGGTTGTCAGCGGTACCACAGCGTGGCTGAAGGATCATGGCGATGATGTGCGCAAGGCTTGCAGCCAGGAAGGCAAGACTCTCTTCTGGGCTTCAAACTTCAGCGTCGGCGTGGCTATATTCTCTGCTGTCAACAAATACCTCGCTAAGATAATGAACCAGTTCCAGCAGTATGACGTGAATATGGTGGAAACACATCATGTCCACAAGCTCGATGCACCGAGCGGCACTGCCATCACCCTGGCTGAGCAGATTGTGGAGCGCCTTGACCGCAAGTCAAAGTGGGGACTTCACGAGACTGGAGCCGACATCCTCCGCATAGATGACGTGCGTCGTGGAGAGGTGCCGGGCATTCATACCATCTCTTATGACTCACCGGAGGATATCATCACCATCACCCATGATGCGCATTCACGTCAGGGATTCGCTCTCGGAGCTGTCCTTGCCGCTGAATATACCGCACAGCATCAGGGACTTCTGACCATTGATGATATGTTCAAGTTCTGATTTGATTGCGTATGCAGCCAATCAACTAAACAACAAAAAAATCTAAAATGAAAAAGAAAACACCAAATATGAAGCTCCAATGGACGAAGTTCATCATCGTCATGGTGCTCTATTTGCTCTTCCTGTTATGGTTGAAGAGTTGGCTCGGACTCGTTGTCATCCCGTTCATCTACGACTGCTACATCTCAAAGAAGATCAACTGGCAGTGGTGGAAGGATGCTGAGTCGCCGGTAAGGTTCATCATGTCGTGGGTCGATGCCCTCGTCTTTGCCCTCGTGGCCGTATATTTCATCAACCTTTTCTTCTTCCAGAACTACGTCATACCGTCCAGCTCACTGGAGAAATCATTGCTCACGGGCGACTATCTCTTCGTCTCCAAAGTCAGCTACGGACCGAGAATCCCGCAGACACCGCTCACCATGCCCCTCACGCAGCACACTATGCCGGCGCTCGGATGCAAGTCATACATCGAGTGGCCGCAGTGGGACTACCGCCGTGCACCGGGACTTGGCAAGGTGGAGCTTAATGATATTGTGGTGTTCAACAGATATAACCATCACCGCAAAGTCCGGTTTGTTATCAATGATGTCTATTGTAAGCGTTGTGTGGCATTGCCCGGTGACACCATTTCGATTACAAATGGTCTGTATGTCAACAACAATTATATGGGGACATTGGGAGTTGTTTCCGAGCAGAAAAAACTTTCGGTTATGCCAGACAGTACTGTTGACAAGCGATGTTTGCGAGCCATGCCAAAGGATGAACATTTCGATTGGACCATACGCAATTTTGGTCCATACTATGTGCCGAGAAAGGGAGATGTCATGTGGATGTCTCCTCGAACAGCAACTATGTATAAGGTCTTGTTGGAGTGGGAACTGAAGACGATTGTCAAAATTGACTGGAAAAGGAACTTGGTTATGGTGGGCAAGAAACGGTTGGTTTATCACAGGTTCCTTAATGACTATTATTTTATGGCTGGCGACAATGTGCTTGACTCCGACGACTCTCGTTACAAGGGCCCGGTACCGGAATCCTATATCGTGGGGATCGTTAGCAGAATCATAGATTCTAAAGATGTGGAAACTCAACAAAGAAGATGGAACAGAATAGGAAAGGCGTTATAATTATCATTCGCGGCACACAAACTATTGTGTTGTGCTTGTTGCTTTATTTGGCTGCACTTGATGTGGATTCCTCATGGAGTGCCGCCGAACATATCCTTGCGTTGGTCTTGCCATGCTCTTTGCTAATGTGTTGGATTCCCTATCTTGTGAAATGCAGTGCCTTTTCTTTCAAGAATATTGACTGGTTGATACTGGGATGGGGGCTTATGGAATTTGTATTGTTTTACACGGGTCAAGGAAATCCTGTGGCAACGGCATGCCTACGGCAGGTTGAAATGCTCTGTCTTTATGTCTTGCTACGCATGCTCTTTTCTTTAAGGCACATATCGTCCGATTACATTTCTGTAGGAATACTTTTGCTGGCTCTCTATGAAATTGGATTGGGAGTGATACAGCTGATAAGCGGTACGAGTAGGCATGCTCTTTATCCTGTTACCGGCAGTTTCTTGAATCCAGGTCCTTATTCAGCCATATTGGCTGTGGCTTTTGGTCTGTGTTACGCTTATTGCAAAAAGAATAAACAGAACTGCTGGTTGGTGTGGCTCTGGAAGTTCATACTGTTGTCGTCGCTTGTTATGATTGCTTTTACATTCAGTAGGGCTGCCATGTTGGCGGTTGCTTGTGTAGTATTGATGGTCAACTGGCAACGTCTGAAAAAATATTGGCGTTGGCTTCCTGTACCGATAGCTTTGGCGGTCGTTTTATACCTGATGAAGTCGGGTTCGGCAGATGGACGGTTACTGATTTGGAACATTTCCATCCGGGCAATTAAGGAACATTTCCTGGTTGGTGGAGGGCTGGGCTGTTTCCCGCAAGCTTACGCCGATGCAAGTGTCGGTTATTGGACCCGTAATAATTGGGGGTACTCTGTGGCAGGAGTTTGTGACAATGCATTTAACGAATATCTCACACTGGGGGTGGAACAGGGCATTTTGGGAATTTCTTTACTGTTGACAGTTATTTGTGTTGCCGTGCGCCGCTTGTTTGTGGTGGCGAGGCCGCTGTGCTGTGGCTTGGTGTCTTTGCTTGTCTTTGCCATGTTTTCCTATCCGTTCCAGCTTCTTCCCTATCGTTTACTTCTTGTTGCCATGATAGCCTATTCCGTGAGTGAGTCGGCAGACAGAATCGCTCCCGCAAGAATGTCATTTTATGGTGTGGTAGTTGCTTCTGTACTGGTAAGTGCGTATTCGGAAGGACAGATCCGAAGTCGGGTTAATGCCGTTGAAGATTACCATGGGATAGAGGGAATAGGCAGCGTCAATTTGTTGTCGGATTATTATGTCTTGTTGCCGATGCTCAATGATTGTCCCGATTTTCTGTTCGACTTCGCCAAGGGACTCACGTCGGCCAAACGTTATAATGACAGTAATGCCATGTTGCAGCAGGGGACAATGGTGAGTGCAGACCCGATGTTTTATGTCTGTATGGGCAATAATTATTCAGAAATGTCGTTATTCAAGCAGGCAGAGGAATGCTATACACATGCCCTGAAGATGGTTCCCAATCGTCTTTATCCGCTTTATAAACTAATGAAACTTTATGAAACGTGCAGCAACCGAGATGCTTGTCATCGTATGGCAAGGCGTGTTGCCGCTTTTCGTGAAAAGGTTTCGTCACCGGCTGTTCGTGAGATGAAAACGGAAGCCAAACAAATATGTGAACAATATGAAAAACGTTAATTGTCTATTATCCATTTCGTTGGCACTGTTGTCTTCTTTGCCTTGCTTTCCGACGGCGAAATATTTGTCACTTCGTGAGGTGATCGATATAGCCAAGAAAAGATCGTATGATGCCAAGTCTGCCCGTTTCCGCTTTGTGGCAGACTATTGGAGTTTCCGTTCTTTCAAGGCTGAGTTATTGCCGTCGGTCAACTTGTCTGGCAGTTTGCTGAACTTTGACCATTCCAAGGTTGAGACACGCAATGCAGACAATGGCCTTATCAATTATGTCGACAACAATTCTCTGACCAATAGTCTGACGCTCTCTGTCGACCAGCAACTGCCGGGATTGGGCGGAACGGTTTCGTTGCAGTCATATTTGTACAGGCTCGATCAGTTCAATTACGATATGACCACCTATAATTCCCAACCACTACGCATCACTTATACCCAACCGCTGCGTTCGTACAACTCTCTGAAATGGCGTAAGAAGACGGCTCCTGTGGAATATGAAATAGCTCAAAGAGAATATCTTGAGGATATGGAACGTGTGACCGTCAAAGCCACGCAACTTTATTTCGACGTCGTATCGGCACAGACAGACTATAAGCAAAGTGTGAAAAATTATGACGACCTCCAAAAACTTTATGAGATGGCCCAAAAGAGATTCTCGCTCGGCACCATAACAAAGAGTGATATTCTTCAGTTGGAACTTTCTGTTTTAAATGCCAAATTGGCGGTGACAAATGGCAAGCTCAACCTGGATAACCAACTCTTTTATCTGTTTTCCTATTTGCGCCTTTCTGATTACGAAGGAGTGGAACTTGCCGTACCCGACCAAATTCCAGACATGGTGATTAATGTCAATGATGCCGTTGCTTATGCCCTGGCCAATTCTTCGCATGTCACGACTCAGAACCTCACCACGCTGAAAGCCCGGCAAACCGTGGCTCAGGCTCATTCACAAAAAGGCATACAAGTGCAACTGCGAAGTGAATTGGGGTTCAATAAAACCGATTCTCGTTTCACTGGAGCTTATCGCAATCTCCGTGACAACGAGTTGATTGGTGTGTCACTCACGTTGCCCATCTTCGATTGGGGCGTCAGCAAGGGAAAGGTGCATACTGCAGAGGCTAACCTTCAGTTGGCCAAGGTTCAGGTGGAACAGGAGCATGAGGAATATTTGCAGGATATTCGCAAGCAAGTGCTGCAGTTTGCCTATCAGGCAGAACTCTGCCGAACAGCCCAACGGGCCCGTGACATTTCTGCAGAACGCTATGAGATGACACGACGCAGGTTTGAATCGGGTACTGTGACGGTGACCGATTTGAATACGGCACTTCAGGAAGCGGAAACCGCCAAATCCAAATATGTGAGTCAGTTGCAAACCTATTGGGTGGATTACTACACGTTGCGACGGGTTACCCTTTACGATTGGCAAAACAAAGGAAAACTGACAGCAGACTACAATAAACTTTTAAATGCAAGATATGATGATTAGAACGTGTCTTTATATTATATTGATGCTCGTTGCTTGTATGGCATGCAATAAGAAAAAGGAAACACGGGAAATAGGCAATGCTGCCGAGGTGAAAACAGAGACAGAAGTGGAGACCATGACTCTGCACAAATCTTCGTTTCCGCTCCAGTTGGTGTGTAATGGAAAATTGCAGGCAATCTCTCGCAGCGAAATTTCTTTCCCTTCACAAGGGGTGGTTACCAGAATTTATGTGCATGACGGATCAAGGGTTGCCAAGGGCACGTTGCTCGCCGTAACCGACAAGCGCGACCGGTTGTTGCAAGTGCGGAAATGCGAGCGGAATCTGGAGAATGCACGCATCACCCTTGCGGACAAACTCATCAGCCTTGGCTATGAAGGCATGGATGCCAATATTCCGTCTGATGTGATGAAACGGGCAAAACTCACTTCGGGCTATACGTCAGCACAAATGCAGTTGGTTGAGGCTAAGGCTGCATTGGCGGACTGCGAATTGCGGGCACCGTTTGCCGGCAGAATTGCCGACATGGAGTGTCAGCCATTCCAGATGGCACAAAAGTTTGGCAAGCTGATCAATGATTCTTTCTTCGATGTTGAATTCAAGGTGCTTGAGGTTGAACTCAAGTCAATAACGCTTGGCGAAACCGTAAAGATAATACCTTTTGTGGATGACCGGAAGGTCTTTACTGGCAAGATTTTGCAAATCAATCCATTGGTAGATGAAAAAGGACTTGTCAAAGTAAGGGCCAGGATGCGTAACACGGATTCACAGTTGATTGATGGCATGAATGTGAAGGTGGTAGTGGAACGGACAATTCCAAACATGATTGTGGTGCCGAAACAAGCCGTCGTGGAACGTGACGGCTATCATGTCATTTTTGAAGTGTCCGACTCTGAAGCTGTTTGGACTTATGTTGACATTCTGCATGCCAACAGCACACACTATGCCATAACGGGTTGCGCAGCCAAGGAAACTCATGTGCATGAAGGAGAGCGTGTCATTATTTCGGACAACCAGAATCTGGCTGATGGTACTCCGGTAAAACTGAAGAAACACTGATGCAAATGATTAGATACATCATCCATCGTCCTATAGCAGTCATGATGATCGTCTTGGCTATGGTTGTGCTGAGCCTTTTGGCAGCCTATCGTCTGCCTGTGTCTTTGCTTCCCGATGTGGATGTTCCTCAGGTAAAAGTACTGGTCGACATGCCAGGAGCTGCAGCCAGTCAGGTGGAAGATCGTTCACTTCGTTTGCTGCGTGGCAGGCTGTCTCAACTTCCCGGACTTGAAAGCATGCAATCGGAAGCTCGTGCCGATGCAGGAACAATTACGCTCGATTTCGTTCCCGGAAGCCAAATGGACTTGTTGACCATCGAGGTGAATGAAAAATTGGATATGGCGATGGCTTCATTGCCCAAAGATATGCAGCGACCCAAGGTGATGAAAACCAGTGTCTCAGATATTCCGGCTTTCTATGTTGACATGACGCTAAAGAATGTGCACGCTTCGTCGCAGCACTTTTCTGACATGTCTGATGTTGCCGTCAATGTGGTACGCAGGCGCTTGGAGCAGTTGCCTCAGACGGCTATGGTGGATATGAGTGGCATGATGGGTGAACAGATAATGGTTACGCCCGACAATGAAATATGCAGGAGCCTGGGCCTTAGCACTTCCGACATAGAACAGGCACTGACCGACAACAATATCCGGCTGGAAGCATTGTCTGTTGTTGATGGTCGGTTTCGTTATAACGTGCATTTTGATGCTCAGTTGCTGACGGCCAACGACATCTCAAACATTTGTATCAATCATGGCGGACGCATGGTTAGACTTGCAGACCTGTGTACCGTGGAAGTTCAGTCTGGTATTCGCCAAGGCTGGGTGCGGCATGATGGGAAACCTGCCGTGACTATGGCGGTTGTCAAGCAGCGTGATGCCCGGATGGCAGACTTGAAAGAGAGTGTTGATTCGGCTCTCACCGACTTGCGGGGCATGTATCCGCAAATAGATTTCTCTATCACTCGTGACCAGACTTCCCTACTATCCTATTCGTTGGACAATCTTGAGGGAAATCTTTTGGCGGGATGCCTTTTCACATGCCTTGTGCTGGTTGTTTTTCTTCATAGTTGGCGATTGTCGCTGATCGTGGCGTTTACAATTCCTTTGTCACTTTTGTTGACCTTGCTTTCATTCCGCTTGACAAACATCACGCTCAACGTCATATCCATTTCCGGACTTATTCTCGGAGTGGGCATGATTGTGGATAATGCCATTATCGTGACCGATAATATTGTGCAGAAATGGAAACGTGGTCTGCCGTTGGAACATGCAGTGTGTCTTGCCACGAGTGAGGTGTTCACTCCGATGCTCAGTTCGGTGCTTACCACCTGTTCTGTTTTCGTTCCATTGATGTTTTTGAGCGGATTGGCAGGAGAGTTGTTCTACGACATGTCGGTCGGCATTAGCGTGTCGCTTGTCGTGTCGTTGGCTGTGGCGATGACCGTTGTGCCAGTTTTGTTTTTTACCATATATCGGAAACGTTCCTATTGTTTCTGGAATGGAATCCGATTGGACGTTGAGATGCAGAAATGGCATGAGCGGATATCCTGTGCAGTGATGCGGCATCAGCGTTTGTGCTTTGGCTTCTTTGGTTTGGCTGTTGTAGGCGTTTTTGTTTTCTATGGGCTGATTGACAAGCAACGTATGCCACAACTCTCCCACGACGATATGCAGTTGAGGGTCAACTGGAATGAAGGTGTTACAGAAGAGGAAAATGATCGCCGCATCAATGGGGTGATGCATGGGATAGCCGGAAAGGTAAAGACTACTTCTTCCATGGCGGGTTCTCAGGCATTTGTCCTTTCTCATGGACAGGACTTGACGAGCTGTGAAGCCTTGGCTTATGTAAAGTGCGGTGAGACTGGGCAGTTGGATTCTCTACAGAAATCCATCTCAGCATATTTCCGAACCCACTATCCGCTTGCTTCCGTGAACTTTGAAACTGTGGGCAATCCCTTTGACTTGATATTGAACACTCAAGAGCATGATTTGGTTTTGAGAATAAAGACTGCTGATGACAAGAGACCGCCTGTAACACTTGCCGTCGACATTCAGCAGGAGTTGCAAAACAGATTCCCTCACATCCATATACCACAAGTGCAGTTGGCAGACAACATCGTGTGTCGGGTCGATGTGGGCAACATGGCATTTTATGGCATGTCGTATGCCTCACTTTTTTCCCGACTCAAACAACTTGCAGGCACCAATAGCATGCTTGAGATTAGCAATGGCGAACGGTCTGTCCCCGTTATTGTAGGCAACAGGGCCATGGATTGGGATGCCATCAAGGCTTCAACAGTGAATAATAGGCAAGGGGTAGACATACCGATAGAGTATTTGTTGAAAGATTCGTTGGTAAAGGACTACAAGAGTCTTTACGCTTCGGAAATGAGTGATTATTATCCATTGTGCATAGACGCTCCTTCTGCCGAAGTACGTGGAGTGATGACCTATGCCGACAGTCTGCAGCATATGCGGAATGATTTGCGGGTGGATTATGTTGGTGGATATTTTTCGAGCAGAGCACTGGTGACGGAACTTTTTGTCGTTTTGTTGGTTGCTCTCACACTGCTTTATCTCATCCTGGCTGCCCAATTCGAAAGTTTGATTCAGCCGTTGATCATACTCTCAGAGATGGTCATCAATACTTGTGTTGTCATGGCTTTGCTTTGGGCTTTGGGCGAGTCGCTCAACCTCATGTCTATGATTGGTCTGGTTGTTATGAGTGGCATCGTCATCAATGATTCGATACTTAAGATAGACACTATCAACAGAAAACGCCGTGAAGGAAAGGTCTTGTTAAAAGCCGTGATGGAGGCCGGAAGTCAGCGACTTCGTCCCATTGTGATGACTTCCGCCACCACTGTCTTTGCCATGTTGCCGTTTCTTTCGCGTGGTTCCATGGGCGCTGATTTGCAGTTTCCATTGTCTTTGACCATTGTGGTGGGAATGATTGTTGGCACTTTTGTCTCGTTGTTCTTCATTCCGCTGACTTATTATTTCATATATAAACGCCAATAGCTATGAAAGGTCCTTCCAACTTTATCGCGTGTCTGTTCATGACCATGGTCGTTATTGTGGGTGTGGCATTGCTACCCAGAATAGACGTAGGCGTGAATCCTCCGCCTCGTCAGGGCAAGTCTCTTATGGTGGATTTGCGTTGGCGTGGTGTTACGGCCAAGGTGATGGAGAACAGTGTTACCTCGATTGTGGAGGGAGCAATGTCGAGTGTAAGAGGAGTGGAAAATGTCAGCTCCGAATCTTTTGCCGGACGAGGGCGCGTCAAGATTCTATTGAAGGAGGGCATTGATGTTTCTTCTGTCAGGTTCGAGATGTCGTCACTTCTGCGGCAGATTTATTCAAGGCTGCCTCGTGGGGTTGAATATCCTGTGTTGACAGGCGGCGAAGTGGTCAATGACGACGGAGGAGAGCGCAAACTACTTCTTACATATAACGTAAATGCCGATCTCGCAGAGGACAAAATAGGGGAATATCTGAATCATGGTTTCTTGGATAGGGTCCGCCAGATTGACGGAGTGAAGAATGTGACACTGTCGGGTGGTGAAGACTATTACATAGAGTTGAAATACAATCCATTGGTTCTTCGGAACTATGGACTAACTTCGGCTGACATAGCCAATGCCGTCAGAAACTTCACCGGAAGGAAAAATGTGGTGGGCGAAGTGGCAACTGACGACGCTACAGGAAAGGCTCATCGCCGTACGTTGTGCTTGGCTGCCGGCGCCATGCCAATAGCCGAGATTCCCGTAACCTGCCAAGACGGAGAGGTGATTTATCTTAACCACATTGTAGAGCAGACTTTAAAGCGGCGCCATCCGGAAAAATATTATCGCATTAATGGACTTAACACGGTGAATGTGAACGTGGAAGTGGACGGTGATGCCAATGCGATTATCCTGTCGTCTTCTATTCGTAAGGCAGTAGGCTGCTTGGCTGAAAGTCTTCCAGAGGGAATGTATCTGACTCTCGCTTATGATGCTGCTGCCGAGGAGCGGACAGAGATGGCCGACCTTGTAGGCAGGTCACTTCTGTCGCTTGTTTTCCTGTTGCTTTTCGTTTGGATAGCCAACCGCAGTTGGAAATATTTAGCAGTGGTCAGTCTGTCGCTTGCGCTCAACCTGTTGCTGGCGGTTGTCGTCTATTGGTTATTGCATCTGCGGTTGCATGTATATTCCATGGCAGGCATGGCCGTGTCGTTGTCGCTTATTATTGACGCCACTATTGTCATGGCAGACCACTATGGCTATTACAGAAACCGCAAGGCTTTTCTCGCCATCTTGGCTGCTATGCTCACCACGATAGGTTCATTGGTGTCTGTGGTCTTCCTGCCAGAAGAGTGGCAAGATGACCTCTACGACTTTGTGCGTATCATTTGCATTAATTTGTCGGTTTCGCTTTTGGTCGCATTATGGTTTGTTCCCGTATTGGTAGAGGTGTTTCACTATAGCAGTCGACAAGGTCGGACTATGAAGGCGTTGAGACGGATATTGATGTGGAACAGGGTCTACGAGAACTACATTCAGCTAGTTCGGAGATGGCGTTGGATTGTGGCAATTGTTGTAGTGGCATTGTTCGGCTACACGTTGAATGGATTCATTGACCATTTGGATGATGTGGCCGAACGAGGGCACGATGAGCCGTTGAGTTTACACATCGTGGGGGAAGTGCCACAGGGTGGAACAGCTTTTGAACTAAATGCAAAAGTGGTACAGGTGGAGAACACACTGAAACGTTATCCAGAGATTAAACGCTTTGTTACCAGCATTAATGGGCGCAGGGCTCGCATAGATGTGGATTTCCAGGATTCTGTTCAGTTCACAGTGGTTCCGTTTCGCATCGAACAGGAGGTGACAAGCCAGTTGATAGGTATTGGCGGCGCCGACTGGGCTGTCTATGGCGTGAGTCCGATGGGCTTTAGCAATTCGCTGAATCTTCAGCATCGCAGCAGCCGATTGTGGATTACGGGCTATAACTATGATTATGTGGCTCGTTATGCTGACGACTTGTGCCGGATGCTCTCACAAAATAATAGAGTGCGTGACTTGCAGGTGAAATCGCCAGACCGTGATTTGGAAGAGAATGAACTCTACATGGATTATGACAGGGAAAGAATGTCTGTCTACGGTGTTGGCCCCAATGAGGTCCATTCGGATTTAGCCAATTTGTTGCAACCGACGGAAGTGGGTACCTATGATGATGGTCACGGCTTGAAAGACGTGGTTCTCTATCCCGTGCAGGTTGACAAGTTTGACAATTGGTATATAGGTCATTCGTATGTGAGTGGAAAAGATCATGAGTTCAAGACATCATCCCTGATGAGCGTGCGCCAGCGTGCTGCTCAGAATTACATTCAAAAGAAAAATCAGGAGTATGTGTTGTCTGTGGAATTCAATGTGTTGGGCTCTTATCAATACACAGCCAACTATCTGGAAGAAGTGACAGACAGATTCAGCAAGACGTTGCCCATGGGTTACCGTTGCGGAAATCCTGTGTATTCGTCAAAGAACGACAAGGAGGCTCCTTATTGGATCGTTGGGGTAGTGGTTGTGGTAATTTTCTTTATCTGTTCCATTCTGTTCGAGTCTTTGCGCATGCCGTTTGTCATTATCTCTGTTATTCCTTTCTCTTTCATCGGCATATTCTTGACGTTTCGATATGCAGGGTTGGAATTCGGGAGTGGAGGTTTGGCATCGATGGTGATGTTGGCAGGCATTGTTGTCAATTCGGCAATCTACGTGTTAAATGAATACCGCTTTTTGTGCAGATGCAAACATGGAAACCGGCAGACTGAGTTGAGTTTATATGTCAAGGCGTATAATCATAAAATCATCCCAGTGTTGCTCACAGTTCTTTCCACGGTATTTGGTTTGGTGCCGTTTTTCTTTGATGGCGAAAAGGCGGAACCTTTCTGGCTGTCGTTTGCGGCAGGGGTAGTGGGCGGACTTCTCTTTTCCGTCTTTGTCATCGTCTTTCTTTTGCCTTTGGCGTTAAATGTAAAACGAAGAAGATAACAGCAATCCTGACTTCAACAAATTACTTCTTTTTTTGCACATATACATGAATTGGTTTTCTCCTAAATAACTGTCACCTATCACAGGTCGGGCATCTTTGTATTTGTAGGTGCTATGTTCAAAATGTGGAGCCGTTACGTTCACATTAGCAATCGGCTCATGCGAGAGTTTCAGCTAATTGCGATTATTGCAGATGTTCGGTGAATGACAATATTTCTCAGTGACAATATTAAACTATTGGGATTTTAGTTCGCTCTCCATACAAATCAAAGCAGAATTTTAGTATCCATTCCGAGTCCAGATTAATCTATAAATGAATATTGTCTCGTTTTAGTAATATTTTGTCTCATTTTGGTAGCGACTATTTGTTTTTTCTTTCATATCTTTGTCGCAGATTTACTTCGTGTGGTCATGATGGCTTGTCGGAGTGTATCATACTAATGTTTAATTTAATTCTTTTTGACATGAAAATGTTTTTTTAGTTATTGTTGCAGTACTCATTGGTGGTGCAGCATTGTGTTTTTCTAATAGGACAAATTCTGGTGCCGAAAGTGATTTGTTTATGGAAAACGTAGAGGCTTTGTCTGAAAGTGAACATGCAGATTGCAAATTGTATTTGACACGTATTTGTACATCGGGCAACAAAGATCATTATTTTTATAGAACAGTAAAATGAGAAAGTTTTTGTCTTTTACAATGACAGTATTGTTTATGCTGTCATTGTCTTCTTGCGACAAGTCTCGGAAGAATGTAACTCCAGTTCCATTGACCCCTTCACGTGTGATGAAAACTTCTTTAGGCATGCCGACTTCCATGCAATGTAGGGATGGCGTATTGGTGATAGTGGATTTTCAGGGCACCGGCGGATTGGTGAGTCTTTGGAATGCTGAAACAGGTAAGACGTTGGGATATATGTCTCCCAAGGGAAATGGTACTGACGAACTTGTAGAAGCACCCATAGCAGAGGTGACAACAATTCAAGGTAAGAATGTGATCAATCTTTATGACTTGGTGAAGAAAAGATTGCTGACATATAATTTTCAAGATGCGGTAAATGGTAAGAAGACTAAGCCAACTATTGTAAAAATGAGGTCCGACGGCCGTTATTATGGCGTAAACAGATTGGACGGGGGATACGCAGCAATGGGATTGTTTGAGAACAATAAGTTTGAACTGCTTGACGATTCCTTTCAACATTCCCTTCTATGGCAGCCATGTAAGCTTGTTCTGTTTGCTGAT
>OQVL01001020.1_pt1 | contig 16151 bp, 13 predicted proteins | sample 1691501 | NCBI WGS metagenome assembly OQVL01 (sample SAMN03418253, study PRJEB22391) | human gut metagenome | biome: human-gut; feature: organic feature; material: feces | host: Homo sapiens | place: Tanzania | collected 2013-01 | reverse complement strand
CGGAGCTTGAAAATAAACCGATTCACACTACAACTCACAGCGGTCAGGAATTTGACCTTGTTATCAGCGGTACTCTTAAGGTAAGAGTCGGCAATCACGAAGAGATTCTTAATGAGGGCGACAGCATCTACTATAACTCGTCAACTCCTCACGGAATGATAGCCATTGACGGCAGAGACTGTCTTTTCCTTGCAATGGTTATGGCAAGTGACGAGCCTGTTCAGAATATTTTGCATGAAAGAGCTGTTATGGGCGTTAAGGCTAAGGGCAGCTACGTTTGCGAGAAGTTTATCGACGCAACCGAGGACGAGAACGGCAACCTTGTTTCAATCGACTTCAATCACGAGGATGAATTTAACTTTGCCTTTGATATCGTTGATAAGATTGCTAAGAAATCACCCGATAAGCGTGCTCTTGTTCATGTTGACCGTGACAAGACAGAGAGAATCTTCACATTCAAGGATGTTAAGGAACATTCGGCTCAGGCGGCAAACTACTTCAAGTCGCTCGGCATCAAGAAGGGCGACAGAGTCATGCTTGTTCTCAAGCGTCACTATCAGTTCTGGTTTGCGATCCTCGGTCTGCATAAGATAGGCGCAATTGCAATTCCCGCTACGAACCTTCTTGTTGACCACGATTTTGAGTACAGATTTGAGGCGGCAGGCGTTACCTCAATTCTTTGTACGGCTGACGGCGACACAGCCCATCAGGTCGATATCGCCGATGAAAATACACACACACTTGTCAACAAAATCATAGTCGGCGGCGAGCGTGAAGGCTGGCACAACTTCGACAGCGAATATTGCCTGTTCTCAAGACGTTACAGACGTGAGGAGGACGCACCGTGCGGAAACGATCCGATGCTTATGTTCTTCACTTCGGGTACAACAGGTTATCCGAAAATCGCAACCCATTCCTACAAATATCCGCTCGGTCACTATATCACAGCTAAATATTGGCACTGCGTAAGCAAGGACGGACTTCATCTTACTATCTCCGACACAGGCTGGGGCAAGGCTCTTTGGGGCAAGCTCTACGGACAGTGGCTCTGCGAGGGCGCCGTATTTGTATATAACTTCGATCGCTTCGATGCATCGGATATCCTTCCGATGTTCGCTAAGTATCATATAACAACGTTCTGTGCACCTCCGACGATGTACAGAATGATGATAAAAGAGGATCTCGGCAAGTACGATCTTTCTTCCATCCGTCACGCAACAACAGCAGGTGAGGCTCTCAACCCCGAGGTATTCCGTCAGTTCTACAATGCTACGGGACTTGAGCTTATGGAGGGCTTCGGTCAGACGGAAATGACCCTCGGAATCGCAACCCTCACGGGTATGACTCCGAAGCCGGGCTCAATGGGCAAGCCGACACCGCTCTACGATATCAAAATTCTCCGTCCCGACGGAACGGAAGCCGACCTCGGTGAAACCGGTGAAATCTGCGTCAATACCTCCGAAAAGGTACCGTGCGGCATCTTCCTCGGCTACTACAGAAATCAGGAAAAAACAGACGAGGTTTGGCACGACGGCGTTTATCACACCGGTGATATCGCATGGCGAGATGAGGACGGTTACTTCTGGTATGTCGGCCGTATTGATGACGTTATCAAGTCTTCCGGTTACCGTATCGGACCGTTCGAGATCGAAAATGTTATCATGGAGCTTCCTTATGTTCTTGAGTGCGGCGTTTCCGCTGCTCCCGACGATGTAAGAGGACAGGTTGTTAAGGCGTCCATTGTTCTTACCAAGGGCACAGAACCTACCGAGGAGCTCAAGAAAGAGATTCAGAACTACGTCAAGAAGCACACCGCTCCTTACAAGTACCCGAGAATCGTTGTATTCAAGGATGAATTACCGAAGACTATCAGCGGCAAGATCATCCGTAACCAACTGTAAAATCGTCCTCGGCACATTGCTTTCTTCGTTGGTGAGCCTCGAAATACACATAGTATTCCATCGGCGTGTTGCCTTGAGCTTCTTTACGATATTTTATCATTTAATCATCAAACTTTCCGAGGTGAAAATATGAAGCGTATAACGCTTTTTGCCGGTCATTACGGCAGCGGAAAAACGAATATTGCCGTCAATTATGCTTTTAAGCTGAGACAGCAGGGCCTTGAGGTTGCGGTTGCCGACCTTGATATCGTCAATCCGTATTTCAGAACGAAAGACAGCGAAAAGGAGCTTAAAGAGGCCGGAATCAGGCTAATTTGTTCCGAGTTTGCAAGTTCCAACGTTGATTTACCGTCGCTGCCGCAGGATATATATTCGGTTATTGACGACCGTTCCGAATTTGCCGTCATGGATATCGGCGGAGACGACAGGGGAGCTTATGCGCTCGGTCGCTATTCGGAAAGCATAGTCCGTGAAAATGACTATGAAATGTACCTTGTAATAAATATGTACAGACCGCTGACAAGGGACGCTTACAGCACTCTTGAGGTCATGAACGAAATCGAGAAAGCCGCTTCAATGAAATTTACCGCTATAATAAACAATTCAAATCTCGGCGAGGAGACGACCGCACAGGATGTTCTCGATTCACTCAAATATGCCGACGAGGTTTCAAAGCTTACGGGACTTCCCGTTGCGATGACGACCGTTAAGAAAACACTCTATAAAGAACTGTACGGAAAAGTGGACAATATGCTTCCGCTTACCCTGCAGGAGAAAATAAATTAGGAGGAATGTCAAATGGCTAAAGTAACATTCAAAACAGACCTTTGCAAGGGCTGCGGACTTTGCGTGAACGCTTGTCCCAAGGGAATAGTTCACTTGTCAGAGACAACGCTGAACAACAAGGGACATCATCCCGCAGTTGTGACAGAGCAGGAAAAATGTATAGGCTGCGCATTCTGCGCAACGATGTGTCCCGATTGTGTTATTACGGTAGAGAGGTGAAAAAAATGTCAGATAAAGTACTTATGAAAGGTAACGAAGCAATTGCCGAGGCTGCTATCAGGGCAGGCTGCCGCCATTACTTCGGTTATCCTATCACTCCGCAGACAGAGGTTGCGGCCTATATGTCAAAGCGTATGCCGAAGATCGGCGGAACCTTCCTTCAGGCGGAGAGCGAAATTGCCGCTATCAATATGGTTATCGGCGTTTCGTCAACAGGCAAGAGAGTTATGACCTCCTCTTCCAGCCCGGGAGTTTCGCTTAAAAGTGAGGGTATATCATACCTCGCAGGCTGTGACCTTCCCGCGCTCGTTGTCAACGTTCAGCGCGGCGGTCCGGGACTCGGCGGAATTCAGCCCTCACAGTCTGATTACTGGCAGTCCACAAAGGGCGGCGGACACGGCGATTACCACAATATCGTACTTGCTCCGGCTTCTGTTCAGGAAATGGCAAGCCTTACGGTCAAGGGATTTGAGCTTGCAGATAAATACAGAATGGTTGCAATGATCCTTGCCGACGGCACAATGGGTCAGATGATGGAACCTGTTTCTCTCGATGTTGCCGAGGTTACTCCGGTTGAAAAGCCTTGGGCACTCACAGGCACAAAGTGCGAGAGAGAGCACAACATAGTCAATTCGCTTTACCTCAAACCCGAGGAACTTGAAATAAAGAACTTTGAGAGATATCAGAAGTACAAGACGATTGAAGAAAACGAAACAATGTATGAGGAATATCTCATGGAGGACGCCGAGATTTGCGTTGTTGCGTTCGGCATTACTGCCCGAGTTGCAAAGAATGCAGTTAACGAGGCTCGCAAGAGAGGCGTCAAGGTCGGTATGATCAGACCGATCACACTCTGGCCGTTCCCGACAAAGCCGCTTAAGGCTGCCGCCGAGAAGTGTAAGAGATTTATAACAGTTGAAATGAATATGGGTCAGATGATCGATGATGTAAAGCTTGCAATCGACTGCAAGAGACCGGTTGACCTTTGCAATCGTGTCGGCGGTATGATCCCGACTCCGGAAGATGTTCTTTCGGCAATTATGACTAACGGAGGTGCAGAATAATGTCAGTTGTATTTGAAAAACCGAAATCATTGACAGACGCAACGCTTCACTATTGTCCCGGCTGTACTCACGGTATTATCCACCGTCTTGTTGCCGAGGTAATTGACGAGCTCGGAATCGAGGGCGATACAATCGGCGTCGCATCGGTCGGATGCTCCGTTATGGCATATAATTACTTCACCTGCGACTTTGTTCAGGCGGCTCACGGACGTGCTCCCGCCGTTGCAACAGGCGTAAAAAGAAGCGACCCGTCAAAGGTTGTATTTACATATCAGGGCGACGGCGATCTTGCCGCTATCGGTACTGCCGAGACGGTTCACGCCGCCGCAAGACGAGAGAACATCACCGTTATCTTCGTCAACAACGCTATCTACGGTATGACAGGCGGTCAGATGGCTCCGACAACTCTTCCCGGCCAGGTCACTCAGACCTCTCCCTACGGCAGAGACGTAAACACGGTCGGCTATCCCGTTAAGGTTTGCGAGCTTCTTTCAAACGTTGACGGCGCCGCATACCTTGAGAGAGTTGCCGTTAACAATGTTAAGAACGTCAAGAACGCAAAGAAGGCAATCAAAAAGGCTTTCAAGAATCAGATTGAGGGCAAGGGCTTCTCACTCGTTGAGGTTATTTCAACCTGTCCGACAAACTGGGGTATGACTCCGCAGAAGGCTCTTGACTGGGCAGAGGAGAATATGATTCCTTACTATCCTCTCGGCGTCTACAAGGATATCTATGCAAAGGAGGAAGAAAAATGAGCAACACTTGCAGAATGTTATTCGCGGGCTTCGGCGGACAGGGTATTCTGTTCGCAGGCAAATTCCTTGCATATAAAGGACTTATCGAGGGCAAGCAGGTAAGCTGGCTTCCGTCCTACGGTCCCGAAATGAGAGGCGGTACTGCTAACTGTTCGGTAATCATCAGCGACGAGCCGATAGGCTCTCCGATCGTTGACAAGCCGGACGTACTTGTTGCAATGAATCTTCCGTCACTTGAAAAATATGAAAACGAAGTGGTCAGCGGTGGAAAGATTTTTGTTGATTCTACAATGATTGACAAAAAGGTTGACAGAACGGATGTAGACGTATATTATATACCTGCAACAAAGATGGCGAACGATAACGGAACGCCGACGCTTGCCAATATGATTATCACAGGCAAGATTCTCAAAGAAGTGCCGCAGTTTTCAATTGACTACACCGATGACGCACTCAAAAAGGTTGTTTCCGCCCGTCACCTTGATCTCCTTGATGTAAACAAGGGTGCTGTCAAGGCAGGCTATGACTATGAATAATAAGATGAGAATTTCCTGTATTCAGCTTGATATGAAGCTCGGCGACGTTGAGTATAACTACGCCGAGGCTCTCAGACTGATAAGGGAGACTGTTGAAAAAGAAAAATCCGACGTTGTTGTTCTTCCCGAAACATGGACAACAGGTTTCTATCCTAAGGAAAACCTTGCGGATTATTGCGACAGAGACGGCGAGAGGGTAAAAAAGACTTTCTCGGCTTTGGCAAAGGAGCTTAACGTCAACATCGTTGCGGGCAGTATTGCCAATGAGAAGAACGGCGGAATTTACAACACGGCTTTTGTTTTCAGCCGTGAGGGTGAAGTCGTTGCCGAATATGACAAGACGCACCTTTTTACTCCGATGGACGAGCACAGGTTTTTCAGCTTTGGCAAAAATCTTGTGACATTTGAGCTTGACGGACATAAGTGCGGAATTGTTATCTGCTACGATATCCGATTCTGCGAGCTTATAAGAAGTCTTGCACTCAGGGGCATTGATATGCTCTTTATGGTGTCTCAATGGCCGCTGGTCAGAACCCCTCACATTGTTACGCTCACAAGGGCGAGAGCGATTGAAAATCAGATGTTTGTTGTCTGCTGCAATTCCTGCGGCAAAACTCCGGACGCTGTATTCGGAGGCCATTCGCAGATAATCGACCCGTGGGGCGAGGTTCTCGGTGCGGCAGGCGAGCAGCAGGAGGTTATAACAGCCGACTGCGATTTCGGAATAATTAAGGATATCAGAAATTCGATAAACGTTTTCAATGACAGAAAACCCGATCTCTATGAATTATAATAATAATGCTTTGAAAGGAGCGACAGAAATGTATAAATTTCCAGTAACAAGAACTACACACCCAAAGGAGAAGCCGGATCAGAAGAAGCTCGGCTTCGGTAAGTATTTCACAGATCATATGTTTATGATCGACTATGATGAGGGTCAGGGCTGGCACGACGGAAGAATTGTTCCGCATGAGCCGATCGCCATTGAGCCTGCATCATGCGTGCTCCACTATGCCCAGATGATGTTCGAGGGCATGAAGGCATATAAAACTCCGTCGGGCGACATTCAGCTTTTCAGACCGGATCAGAACTTTGAGCGTATGAACAGAACCAATGACCGTATGTGTATCCCTCATATGGAAAAGGACATCTTCTTTGACGCTATCAATCAGCTTATCGCAGTCGATAAGGACTGGGTTCCTTCTGAGCCGGGCACAGCTCTTTATATCAGACCGTTCATCTTCGGCGATGAGGTTTCGTTCAGCGTTCTTCCTGCAAAGCATTATCGTTTTATCATCATTCTTTGTCCGGTTGGTTCTTACTATGCCGCAAACGACGGCGGACTTCACACAACGAGAATTTATGTTGAGGACGAATTTATCCGTGCGGCTGTCGGAGGCACAGGCTTCGCAAAGTGCGGCGGCAACTATGCAGGCGGTATGAAAGCATCCGCTAAGGCTATGGAGCACGACTGCAAGGACGTTCTTTGGCTTGATGCGGCAGAGCATAAATATGTTGAGGAAATCGGCACTTCAAACGCATTCTTCGTAATCGGCGACGAGGTTATCACCGCTCCGCTTATGGGTACGATTCTTCCCGGTATCACAAGAAAATCCGTTATCGAGCTTCTCAAGAAGTGGGGAGTAAAGGTTTCCGAGAGACGTCTTTCAATCGACGATGTATGCGCAGCTTCAAAAGCAGGTACTCTTAAAGAGGTATTCGCAAGCGGTACGGCTGCCGTTATCTCTCCGATCGGCACTCTTTACTATAAGGGTCAGGACTACAAGGTTGCCGACGGCAACGTAGGTCCTATCGCTCAGAAGCTTTACGACACGCTTTACGGTATGCAGACAGGTCACGTCGAGGACGATATGGGCTGGACATACAAGGTAAAGGCATAAATCTTACAGTACAAAACAAGAGGCGGAAATCGGCTTTACGGTTTCCGCTTTTTTTAAACCCGGTGAACGGATATGTCGAAAAAAGTCAAATTTGCAACAATTATATTGCAGTGATCTACCACAAAACGTATGATATATTGTCGAAATAACATATATATTGTGATGAAATTGTTCTGTAAATTTGACAAACAAGAATTGATATGTTAATATTGAAACAAGAAAAATAACGGAAGTGAATCTATGGCTGAGGAGATTAAAGCTGTTTGCAAGGATTGCGAATATTTTTCATCCGGATTGAGCGAAAACGGATATTGTAAGCTGTATCATCACAACCTGTCGATGCCGGAGCGCATATGCAGCAGATACGAGCCGAAGAAGAAAACAGAGAAGACAAGTCCCGTTCGGAATGTAACGCCGGAGTTGAAAATAAAATCCACATACAGACAGCATCTTTCTTATACAATCGGTGTTATCAGCTCCATTGTAATGATATTGGCACTTTTGCTTATTGATATCGTATTTGCGGTCGAGCTTTTTTTACATCCGATATCTTTTCCCGTAAAAATAGGTACACTTGCAGTTGTGTTCTCGGGTTTTCTTTTAGTCTCGTGGCAAACGCTTGTCAACCTGAGAAAAAACAGGTGGTTGTATATACCGTACCTTATCATTTCAATCGCCGTGTTAATCTTTATGATTTTCGATTTCGGCAACGTCTGGCTCAGGCTGAACGACGTTCTCAACAGAATAATTGAATATGTCTTTTATGATATTCATAACGGATGATATAAAGCGTCGGTGCCGCCGGCGCTTTTCTTTTTCAAAAAATTTCAAAAAACTATTGGAAGATCGTGATAAATATTGTATAATAAACAATGTATGGTTCAAATATGTTTAACGGAGTGATTTGATGGCTGCAAAATATACCATATCACTTAAAAAGATCATTGAAGTTATCGGCCTGGACATTGAATATACCCCTGCCGACACCTCGGAAATATCGGTTTCCTCGTCGGAAATTAACCGTCCGGGTCTTATGCTTTCGGGATTTACCAAGTATTTCGATCCCGACAGAATCCAGATTATGGGCGTTTCCGAGATTGAGTATCTTAATTCATTCAAGCCCGACGAGAGATTCCGAAAGGTCAAGAGGCTTCTCTCGAAAAAGCCCGTTGCAATAATTCTGACAAGAGGCCAGGAGTATCACGACGACACAATCGAGCTTGCTCAAAAATACGGAGTCGCTCTGCTCAAAACGACCGACGGCACATCAAGCTGTATGTCGACGCTGATATCATATCTGAGCGTTGAGCTTGCGCCGAGAATCACCCGTCACGGCGTTTTCGTCGAGGTTTACGGCGAGGGTGTTCTGATAATGGGTGAAAGCGGAATGGGTAAGAGCGAAACAGCCCTTGAGCTTATCAAGAGAGGTCACCGCCTTGTTGCTGACGATGCGGTTGAGATCCGTAAGGTGTCGCACAAAACCCTTGTCGGTTCGGCTCCCGAGAATATCCGGCATTTTATTGAGCTGAGGGGAGTCGGCGTTGTAAACGCAAGACGTCTTTTCGGTATCGGTTCGGTTAAGGTCTCGGAAAAAATCAATATGGTAATTCAGCTTGAGCCGTGGAATCCCGAGAAGAATTACGAACGTCTCGGACTTGAGAACGAGACAATGGATATCCTCGGAATCGAGGTTCCGATATGTGTTGTTCCCGTTACACCGGGTCGTAATATTTCGATCATCATCGAGGCTGCGGCGATGAACAACAGACAGAAAAAGATGGGCTACAACGCCGCAAAACAGCTTCTTCACAATCTCGGTATGACCGATGATATCAAGGTTGAGGAAAACGAACTTGAAATCTGGCATAATTTTTAATAACGGAGGAATTTTCAATGTATAAAGTAGGAGTAGATCTCGGCGGAACAAACATCGCCGTCGGAGTCGTTGACGAAAAATATAACATAATCGGAAAGGGCAAGGTCAAGACGAACGCACCCCGTCCGGCGGAGGAAATCTTTGCCGACATCAAAAAGGCGATTGATATGGCTGTTGCGGACGCAGGACTTACAATGGATGATATCGTCAGCGTCGGCGTCGGTACTCCCGGCTCGGTTAATCAGGATACGGGTATGATCGAGTTTTCAAATAACCTTGCGTTCAATAACGTTCCCGCAAAAAAGATGCTTGAGGAGCTTACGGGCAAGCCGTGCTATTTTGAGAACGACGCCAATGCCGCTGCTCTCGGCGAGGCATATGCCGGAGCAGGCAACGGATCGAAGAATTTTGTTGCGGTTACACTCGGAACGGGAGTAGGCGCAGGAATTATTGTTGACGGAAAGATCATCAGCGGTATGAACTTTGCCGGCGGCGAAATGGGTCACACCGTCATTGTTGTTGACGGCGTTCCCTGTAACTGCGGACGTAAAGGCTGCTGGGAGAGCTACGCCTCGGCAACCGCCCTTATTGCACAGACAAAGGCAAAGATGAAAGAGTGCCCCGACAGTAAGATGTGGGAGCTCTGCGACGGAGATATCAACAAGGTCAGCGGAAGAACGGCATTCAACGCAATGTATGCGGGCGATGAGGCAGGCAAAGAGGTTGTCGACAGATATCGCTACTATGTTGCGGTGGGAATTATTAACATAGTCAACATTTTTCAGCCCGAGGTAATCTGCGTCGGCGGCGGAATCAGCAATGAAGGTGATAATCTTCTTGATCCGATCAGAGAATTTGTTGCCAAGGAAAGATACAGCAAGTACGCCAAGAAGCAGACAAAGATCTGCAAAGCCGTCCTCGGCAATGACGCAGGCATCATCGGCGCAGCGCTGTTGGGATAAAAGCAAATACGATTTGAGATTTATTGTGAGTCTAAAGTCCAATATCTAAAATCTAAGGTCTATCTTGGGTGACATTATGAGCTTCGATAATATTTTTGAATATGCAAAAAGCGTCGGCTGTGAGGCTGAGAGAGAGGTGCCGATGAGCAAATACACAACATTCCGCATCGGCGGAAATGCGGCTGTAATGCTCACTCCTCAGACGGATGAACAGCTCGTGCTTGTAATCAAAGAATGTAAAAAAGAGAATATCAAGCCGTTTATCCTCGGCAACGGAAGCAATATGCTTATCTGCGACGCCGGGCTTAACACGGTCGTTATAAATATGTGCCGCACGAATCCGAAAATCGAGCTTGCCGACGGCGATACAATAATCTGCGACGCAGGCATAACTATGAGCAGGGTCTGCAATTTTGCGCTGGAAAACGGGCTTACGGGATTGGAATTTGCATTCGGAATCCCGGGCAGTGCAGGCGGAGCGGCTTATATGAATGCCGGAGCTTACGGCGGAGAGATGAAAGACGTTCTCGTCGAGTGCCGTCATATTGACCCTGACGGAAACATCGGGTCGCTCAAAGGCGGCGAACTCGGACTTTCATACAGAACCAGCGCATATGAGCACAACGGCTTCATTATAACAACCCTTGTTATGAAGCTGAAAAAAGGAAATAAGGAAGAGATCAGGGCAAGGATGCAGGAGCTTTTACAGCGCCGTAAGGATAAACAGCCTCTTGAATATCCGAGCGCAGGCAGTACCTTTAAACGTCCCGCCGGCTATTTCGCAGGCGGTCTGATCGAGGAATGCGGTCTTAAGGGCTATTCGATCGGCGGCGCTCAGGTCAGCGAGAAGCACGCAGGCTTTGTCATCAATAAGGGCGGCGCAACTGCGCAGGATGTAATTGATCTGATAAATTATGTTCAGGACAAAGTATATAAAGAAAAGGGAGTACACCTCGAACCCGAAGTCAGACTTATTACGGGCGGCTGATCTTTTTCCGTGATACGAACCAAATCCCTCTCGGCATATTAAGAATATAGCCTTCGATGAATTTGATCCGTCTAACGAAAAAATCTCAAGCCTTGATTTTATAGCGTTCAAACAGCTCTCAATCTGCAAAATGCACTGTGAACAATTTTATCACAACCTCAGACTGAGTATTGGTTGGCACAATGCTCACGGTAAATTTTAAAATGCAGAAGAAATTTTTCAAGGCTTCCCCTTGAGGGGAAGGCTGATGAATGACTGCAAAATTTGTTTTTTGTTTGTAGAAATTGCTTTAAGCAAAAGCACAACCACCATTGTTTACATCTTGAAAGGAATGGTTAAAAATTATGGATTTATTGATTGTAACGGGAATGTCAGGTTCGGGTAAATCCGCCGTTGTTGACGCACTGGAGGATCTCGGCTATTTCTGCGCCGATAATCTCCCACCCGCAATTATCCCGACCATTGCTCAGTTTGTCAATAAGACGGATAATACGCAGAAGATTGCCACGGTTACGGATATCCGTGTAGGCGAGAAGATGTTCAATGAATTTTCAAATGTGCTTAAAATGCTTGAAGAGCAGAATTATAACTACAAAATTCTCTTTGTTGATGCGTCGGACGATGTCCTTGTCAGAAGATATAAGGAGACGAGGAGAAAGCACCCGTTGCTTGAGAAGTGCGACGGATCTCTTCATGCCGCAATTGCGATGGAGCGTGAGAAACTCCTCAATATCAGGATGAGGGCGGATTATATTATTGACACCTCAAAGTCGAGCGTTGCCGAGTGCAAGCAGAGAGTTAACGAGCTTTTTCTTGAAAATCCGAATAATGCGCTGAGCATTCGCTGTATGTCGTTCGGATTCAAATACGGAATTCCGAGCGACGCCGATCTCGTCTTTGACGTGCGCTGTCTGCCGAATCCGTTCTATGTTCCGTCGATGAAGTACAGAACGGGTCTTGAAAAGGACGTAAGCGACTATGTTATGGACTCGGAACATTCGGTAAATGTACTTAACAAGCTGAATGATCTGATTGATTATATGGTGCCCCTCTATATTGAGGAGGGAAAGAGTCAGCTTGTAATCGCTATCGGCTGCACGGGCGGCAGACACCGTTCGGTTTGCTTTGCCGAGAAGATACGTGAGAATCTTTTGAGGCTCGGTTACAGCGTCAACGTCAAGCACAGAGATATCGAAAAATAACGGGAGCGTAAACCTATGTCATTCACCGCACAAGTGAAAAGTGAATTAGCACAGCTTGACTTTCAGTCGTATTACTGCAAGCGATCCTTTGTGTACGGTTTTTTGCTTTACGGCAAGAGCTTTACCGCAAGGTCGATAATTTGCTCGACGGATTATAAGGATGTTATGGATATCTTCGAGCAGACGATCAGGGAAACCGTTGATGTCGGAACGGCTGTCGGTCAGCTCAAAAGCGGCAAGTACAGGCTCCGTGTTCCGTCGGCTGAGGACAGACGGAGAGCGATTGAATATTTCGACCATTCCGTCGATTCCGTTTCGCTGAGAATAAACAGGGGAGTGCTGGAGGACGACGACTGCTACGGTGCATTCCTGCGCGGAGTTTTTCTTTCCTGCGGTTCGGTGGCAAATCCGGACAAGGGCTATCATATGGAATTTGTTGTTCCTTATCACAACCTCAGTATGGATCTTTTGAAAATACTGACGGACTACGGATTTAAGGCGAAGCACATCGTCAGGAAGTATTCCCATGTCATTTATCTCAAGGACAGCGAAAGCATCGAGGATATGCTGACTCTTATGGGGGCGGTCAATTCAAGTCTTGAGCTGATGGGTATAAAGATACAGAAGAACGTAAGAAACAAAATAAACAGGCAGATGAATTTTGAATCGGCAAATATGAGCCGCTCGATTGAGGCGGGACTTGCACAGGTCGAGGCAATTGAAATAATAGAGAGAAAGCAGGGACTTGATTCCCTCTCGGACGAGCTGAAAGAGGTTGCAATTTTACGCAGGGAAAATCCCGATATGTCGCTCAAACAGCTCGGGGAGACCCTCAAGGTGCCGATCTCACGCTCGGGAGTTAATCACCGACTGAAAAAAATAATGGAAATTGCGGATAAGTACAGGTAAGAAGCAAATATAACTTTTATAATAAAGGAGGCGGCGTGTTGAGCTTCACTCATCTTCATTTACATACGGAATACAGCTTGCTTGACGGCGCCTGCCGACTTGATGACCTGCTTGACCGTGCGGTTGAGTTGGGCATGGATTCCATTGCAATTACCGATCACGGCGTTATGTACGGCGCTGTGGATTTTTATAAAAAAGCAAAGGCGAGGGGAATCAAGCCGATTATCGGCTGCGAGTGTTACCTTGCCTCAAGGAGCCGTCACGACAAGGTTCACGCTCTTGACAGTGAGCGTTATCATCTTGTCCTGCTCTGCGAGAATGCAACAGGTTATCAGAACCTCATCTCGATGGTTTCAAAGGCGTGGACCGAGGGCTTTTACACAAAGCCGAGAATCGACCGTGAGCTTTTGGAGCAGTATCATGAGGGTATAATCGCTCTTTCGGCTTGCCTTGCAGGTGAAATTCCGAGAGCGCTGATAGCTGATGATTACGAGAGAGCAAAGGAAAAGGCTCTTTGGTACAATAACGTATTCGGTCAGGGCAATTTCTATCTTGAACTTCAGAATCACGGAATCCGTGAGCAGAAGCAGATTGAGCCGATGCTCATAAGACTTTCCAAGGAAACGGGTATTCCGCTTGTTGCAACGAATGACACGCACTATGTCCACCGTGAGGACAGCAAGATCCAGCAGGTGCTCATTTGTATTGCGACGAACACTACGATCGGTCAGGGCAACGGGCTGGAATTTGAAAGCGACGAGTTCTATCTCAAAAGCGAGGACGAGATGAGAGAGCTTTTCTCCCACGTCCCCGAGGCGATAGACAATACGCAGATTATCGCCGACAGGTGCAATTACGACTTCGAGTTCGGCAACACGAAGCTGCCGCATTTTGAGGTGCCCGACGGCAGAGATCATTTTGAATGGTTCAGGGAGCAGTGCTACGCCGGAATGTACAAAAACTACGGCGATAATCCTCCGAAAGAGTATTTTGACAGGCTGAATTACGAGCTTGACGTTATAAATAAAATGGGCTATGTCGATTATTTCCTGATAGTCCACGATTTTATAAGATACGCAAAATCCAAGGGTATTCCCGTCGGTCCGGGCAGAGGCTCGGGCGCAGGCAGTATCGCCGCCTATTGTATAGGTATAACGGGAATCGACCCGATGAAATATAATCTTCTCTTTGAGCGTTTTCTCAATCCCGAGCGTGTCAGTATGCCCGATTTTGACGTTGACTTCTGCTACGAGCGCAGGGGAGAGGTAATAGACTACGTTATCGAAAAGTACGGTGCGGATCACGTTGCACAGATTGTAACCTTCGGAACTCTTGCGGCGAGGGCGGCTATTCGTGATGTCGGCAGAGCTATGGGTATTCCGTACAACGTTGTCGATAACGTTTCTAAGCAGGTGCCCAGAGAGCTGAATATTACAATTCAAAAGGCGCTGAGAAAATCGCCCGAATTCCGTTCACTGTATGAAAGCAGCGACGAGATAAAGAGCCTGATTGATACCTCGATGAAGGTTGAGGGTATGCCGAGGCACACATCGACCCACGCGGCGGGCGTTGTTATAACGAGAGATCCTGTTGCAAGCTATGTTCCCCTTGCGCTCAACGATAATTCGCCCGTCACTCAGTACACGATGACAACGCTTGAGGAGCTCGGACTGCTCAAGATGGACTTCCTCGGCTTGCGAACACTGACCGTTATCAACGATGCGGTCAAGATGATAAGGCTCAAGAACAAGAGTTTTGACATAAACAAGATTGACATAACCGATAAGGCGACCTATGAGATGATGGCATCGGGTCAGACCGAGGGCGTGTTCCAGTTTGAATCGGCGGGAATGAAAAGCGTCCTTATAGGACTGAAGCCCGTTGATATCGAGGATCTGATAGCCGTTATCTCGCTCTACCGTCCCGGTCCGATGGATTCGATAAATACCTATATCGAAAACAGACATCACCCCGAAAAGACCGTTTACAAGACGGAAAAGCTCCGTGATATTCTTGATGTGACCTACGGCTGTATGATCTATCAGGAGCAGGTTATGCAGATATTCCGCTCTCTTGCCGGATATTCCTACGGCAGAGCCGATATTGTCCGCCGTGCAATGTCCAAGAAAAAACACGATGTCATGGAAAAGGAGCGCGGGCACTTCATCACCGGCTGCGCCGCCAATGGCATCTCCGAGGCCGTGGCCAACAGCATCTTTGATGAGATGAGCAGCTTCGCGGCCTACGCCTTCAATAAATCCCACGCCGCCTGCTATGCCGTGGTGGCTTATCAAACCGCCTATCTCAAACGGCACTACCCCCGGGAATACATGGCGGCCCTGATGACCAGCGTACTGGATTCCACCGCCAAGCTCATGGAATACATCGAGGAATGCACCCGGCTGGAGATCCCGGTGCTGCCCCCCGATATCAACCAGAGCGATATGGTCTTTACCGTCACGCCGCAGGGCATCCGGTTCGGCCTTCTGGCCATCAAGAATATGGGCCGCAGTGTCATCGAAGATATTCTGAAAGAGCGGGAGCTGGATGGCCCCTTCACCAATTTTGTGGAGTTCTGCCGCCGCACCTCGGCCGGCGATCTCAACCGCCGCGGGGTGGAAAGCCTCATCAAGTGCGGGGCCCTGGACCACCTGGGTGCCAACCGCCGGGAGATGATGGAAAACTACGGCCCCCTGGCCGATGCCATTGCGGAAGAAAGCCGCTACCTTTCCGGCGGGCAGTTGTCCCTCTTTGGGGAAGGCGGCGCCACCGCCGATTATCGGCTCTCCCCCCGGGAAGAATACCCCCATGCCGAGCTGCTGGCCTACGAAAAGGAAGTCACCGGCATGTACCTTTCCGGCCACCCCATGAGCCAGTACCTGCCCCTTTACGACCGTTTGGTGTCGTCCTCCTCCCGCAGGGAGACCCTGCCCCGGAAGAAAAGCGGTTCGCCCGGCACCAGCTTGGCACTGACATTGACAACCTGTGTCACGCCAGCATCTTTGAGCGATTCGAGTCCTTTCTGAATGAAATATTTTTCATAGCGGTCAAA
>OQVL01001018.1_pt1 | contig 16164 bp, 11 predicted proteins | sample 1691501 | NCBI WGS metagenome assembly OQVL01 (sample SAMN03418253, study PRJEB22391) | human gut metagenome | biome: human-gut; feature: organic feature; material: feces | host: Homo sapiens | place: Tanzania | collected 2013-01 | reverse complement strand
CTTGCGTTTTCAACCATTCTCGCGCCGGTTCCAGAAGCGCCAGCAAATGTGTACGCGACAAAAACCGCGGGACTTGCCACAATAAAAACTAAAGTTACCGAAGCGGGCGGAACTTTTGATGAGTCTTTGTGGACTGTAAACAAAAACGAAGTCTATCCTGTTCTTATAACATGGGACAAGCCGGAAGGAGGCGCAGACGGCGGCTACGATATTTACCGTTCAACAAAAGCGGATTCAGGATTCAAAAAGGTTGAATCGGTTTCAAAAGAGAAAAAATATTACGTTGATTCCTATGCGACCGCAAAATCAGGAATCATGTATTTCTACAAAGTTGTCTCATTAAACAGCCTTGGGCAGGGAAGAAAATCAAACGACCCGGCAAATGACCTTGAGCACAAAGCGCGCGGATTTGGAGCAATAACGCGCGAACAGTGGTTCAGGGAATACAACAAGAACATTGCAAGCTCGCAGAAAAAACTTACGCTCATGCACAAGCCAAGCGATCTGGATAAAGTCGGCTCAGAAACCGTAAAGGGCAACATCAGCGGCACATTGGGCGATTTCCTTCTTATAGACCAAGAAGAGGCTGAGGGCGAAGAAGAGGATGAGCAGGCAGCCTACTCCCACCATCAGGCGGAAGGCGTAGAAGCAGATCGGGATGCTCGGCACCAGTTCCCTGGCATCCTTGATGTAACCATATCCGAAGTATTTCATGTTCTCCCTGAGGATTGGGAGCTGGTCTTGCGCCTTGGTTTCGCGATAGGTTTTCAGGGCAACAATCGCCTTCTTGCCCCGGGCTATCTTCTCCTGCACGGATGGTTCCCGGGTGCCATCCTCGTGGGTGTAACCCTTGATAATATCGTTCACGCCTGGCACGTAGCCATCGGCTGTGCGGGTGGCTAAGAACGAGAGCATGTTGGGGATAGCGATGCGCATGGCTGGCTCCTGCTCGTTCTCATAATCGGGCTGCTGGAAAGGGTGAACGGCTGCTATCGCCGTGAGGCTCTCGCCGTTTCCACCATTATATAATGCTTCCATCGCAGCCAGTTTCATCGGCTGCACCTGTGCCACCTGATAGGCGGAGTTGTCGCCGGTCATCGCAGCCAGCAGGGTGGCGATGAGTCCTACTCCGGCACCCATCTTGATGCTCGCCTTGGCAAGTTGGGTTTCTCTCTTCTTCAGGAGATACCAGCAGCTTACGGCTACCACGAAGGTGGCGCCGATGATCCAGGAGGAAGTAACGGTATGGGTGAACTTGTTGATGGCGAATGGCGAGAGTGCCACATCCATAAATGAAGTCATCTCGAAGCGCATGGTGTCGGGATTGAATTCCTGTCCCACCGGATATTGCATCCAGGCGTTGGCTACGAGAATCCACCAGGCAGAAATGGTGGCTCCAAGTCCCGTGAGCCAGGTAGAGGCAAGGTGGAAGCCCCGGCTCACCTTATCCCAGCCGAAGAACATTACGGCTACGAAGGTGCTCTCCATGAAGAATGCCAGGATGCCTTCGATGGCTAGGGGAGCGCCGAATACGTCGCCCACAAACCAGGAGTAGTTGCTCCAGTTGGTGCCGAATTCAAATTCCAGGATGATGCCTGTGGCAACACCCATGGCGAAGTTCACGCCAAAGAGTTTTTGCCAGAAACGGGTTACGTGCTTCCAGAACGGCTTGTTGGTGCGGTAGTAGCATGTTTCGGCGATGCCCATGATTACTGCCAGTCCCAGGGTGAGCGGCACGAACAGCCAATGGTAGATGGCCGTGAGTGCGAATTGCGCCCTCGACCAGTCGATGGTGGCTGATGTAATGTCTAACAATAGATTTGTCATCATAGTTGAATGGTTTTAAAATTGTTATTATATAATGTTTTTGTATTTCTTCTGATAATATAGGATTGAAATTCAGAGTCTTATCTGTTGAGAATTTCCTTGGATACGAAGCCAGCCTTGTCTCCGTTCTTGGCATTCGTATTGATAAAATCCGGAAAGAAAAAGAGCTTGAGCACCAGGAAGATGATGGCAAGCTTGATGAGGATGACAGCCCACAACGTCTTGCCCAGGGTCATCGTCCTGAAACCATCGTAATAGAGATGGAAAATCCGGGAAAGCAGTCCTTGTTTCATCGGTTTTACATCCGTTTTCATCAGGTTTTTATCCTTTTTCTTCTGCATAAGCACTCCTTCTTAAAAAAATCTGCTGCAAATCTACAATAAAATTATGTAACTACCAAATATTTTCTTGAAAAAGTTACAAAAAGGGTTGTTTTTAGATATCCCATAAGGGAGTTATTTTAAAGTTTTTCTTTTTTATTTCATCTGTTTTTTCCATCAAAAAGTAATCTATCTTCTCTAAAAACTCTCGTTTTATTCCTCTATATTAAAATCCTCTCCCCAAAAATCGCCTATCTTTGCAGTCTCATTACATGAAATAAGATGCAAAAAACTTATCATATAAAATAGGAGAAAAGAAAAATGGAAAAGAATGAAATGACAGAAAAATCAGAAATGAATGAAACAATAGAAAACAAGGCAAAGGAAAACGTTGTGATTGATGATTTCGACTTCTCTCTGATAGCCGATTTCTTCAAGAGGGTAGATAGACAAGGTCCTGGAGGCGAGTGGGAAACGAGACTTGCTACGAGTCTGATTCCCGATTTCAAGCGCAAGATTCGCATCGCCGACATGGGGTGCGGCAAGGGAAGCCAGACCTTCGTTCTTGCCGATGAGTATGATGCAGAGATTGATGCCGTAGATTTATTGCCCGAAATGATGGAAGGCATCCGGAAGAAGATTCAGGTGAATGGATTGGAGGATTGCGTTCATCCTGTGCAGGCATCGATGGATGAGCTGCCTTTCAGAAAGGAATCCTACGATTTGATTTGGGCGGAGGGTTCCATCTTCATCATCGGTTACGAGAAGGGTCTGTCGTATTGGCGAGAGTTCTTGAAGCCCGGCGGCTTTATTGCCGTAACGGAATGTAGCTGGCTCGGCAATAAGCGCCCGGAGAACATGGGCTGGATTCAGGACAATCTTCCCGAGATTGATTCCATAGAGCAGAAGATTCATCAGATGGCAGAGGCGGGTTACGAGCCCTACGCTCATTTCATCCTGCCCGAAACCTGTTGGACGGAGAATTATTATGCCCCGATGAAGCCGGCAATGGGAGCCTTCCTGAAAGACCATCCCGAAGACCCCAAGGCGCAGGTTTTCATCAATCGCCTGAAAGAGGAAATCGCCTATTACGAGGAGAGCAAGGAATGCTTCGGCTATGTCTTTTATATAGGAAGGAAAGTCTGATTAAAGTCTTCTTGCCTATCAAAAAAAGATAACATTTAAATAACAAGAAAATGGAAATTTTAGAAAGAATTCAGAGTAGAAAGGATGTAAAGGCGATAAGTGTTCGCCTTTTGGGAGATTATAAGTCTGTCAATTATATGGAGGCTTGGAATAAGTTGGGTGCATATTGCCAGAAGCATCATATTGATTATGATTGTCCAGATGCAGAATACATCAACATCTATCACGACAATCCGGCAACGACTCCTGCTGAAGCCTGCCGCACGGATGTTTGTATCGCAGCACCTATCGTAGAGCAACTTCAGAGCGAGGATGATGTGAACATCATTACGATTTATGGTGGTCGTTTCCTCGTTTATCGCTATCAGGGACCGTATGAGAAACTGGCAGAAGTAAACGCCAAGGTTTATGGCGAACTCCTTCCTGCATCTGGCGAGAAGGTGAAGTTTGGAGGCGGGGTGTTGGAGCATTGTCAGATGTTTGAGCGTTACCTGAACGACCCGGAGACAACTGCTCCGGAGGAATTGCTAACAGAAATTTGGATTCCGATAGAGTAATAATCATGCCAAATGTTCTTAGATTAAGATTAGGAGCATTACTTCATTTTCTGATAGCCATAGGCCATTTGATTTGCCTCTTCTTTTTGGATGAGGCATTCAAGGCTTATGGTATTTCAGATGAAATGAAGAATCTCTGTTTCGGGCAGGAATGGCTGCTGTATGTTGCAACGGTTTGCTTGGCAGTAGGCTTCGCTGTTGCTGGCTTTTATGCGCTCTCTGTTGCTGGCGATATGAGAAAACTACCGTTACAGAGATTGGTGATGACTGTAATTGTAGGTTTGTACTCTATCAGGGTAATAATAGGAATCGACTGGCTGTGGCATGAGTTTACTTATCTGCAATTCTTCTCATCCTTGGTGCCGGCATTACTCGTCTATTGTTATCTCCCCGGATTGAAAACGAGGAAATGAAGTGTTTCCTTTTGTTGCTTGGATGTTTATTCTGCAATAAAGCCAGAAAAAGCTTGTTGTTTGGTTGTTTTGTTGATTGCAAGAAGTCCCCATTGCGTCAGCGCGATTTTTAACTAAAAATCATGTTGTCTGGTTGTTTTGTTGTTTTGTTGATTGCAAGAAGTCCCAAACTGCGTCAGCGCGATTTTTCACTCTTCACTTTTCACTCTTCACTTTTCACTCTTCACTTTTCACTAAAGAAGTAAAGTGTAACTCTCATTCTTCACTCTTCATTTTTCTATGACACTCTGTAAAGACAAAGCGGCGGATATAACTCATTTTCGCTATCTGCACTTTACAAAACGTCAATTTCAAATTAAAAATTTCCCAAAAAAGTGAAAAACATTTGGAGGTGTCAGGGAAATTGCATACTTTTGCCATCGTGAGTCAGTCACAGAGTGCGTCTTGCATGGCAACATCCATAAAAGGATGAAGCCGCATGCCACACCGGACCACTGCCACGAGCTGGCGGAAAGACACACCGGAAGGGAAGTAACCGATCCCTGACAATGGGCAGAATAGCCCGAATAAAGCAAATTAATATATAACCATATCTAAAACCAATAACATTCTAAAGTCCATAACCATGAACGTAGAGAAAATTATGCAGGACCTGGCTGCAAAGCACCCAGGTGAGAATGAATACCTTCAGGCAGTTCGTGAGGTACTCGAATCCGTGAAAGACGTATATGACCAGCACCCTGAGTTCGAGCGCGCAAAGATCATCGAGCGTCTCGTAGAGCCAGAGCGCATCATCACATTCCGTGTACCTTGGGTTGACGACAACGGTGAAATCCATGTAAACCTCGGCTACCGCGTACAGTATAACAGCGCTATCGGCCCTTACAAGGGAGGTCTCCGCTTCCACCCTTCAGTGAACCTTTCCATCCTCAAGTTCCTCGGTTTCGAGCAGACATTCAAGAATGGTCTTACTACTCTCCCGATGGGCGGTGGCAAGGGCGGTTCTGACTTCTCTATCCGCGGTCGTTCTGACAATGAGGTAATGCGTTTCTGCCAGGCATTCATGACAGAGCTCTATCGTCATATCGGTCCTGATGAGGACGTTCCTGCTGGAGATATCGGCGTAGGCGCTCGTGAAATCGGCTATCTCTATGGCATGTATAAGAAGCTCACACACCGTTACGAAGGCGTGCTCACAGGCAAGGGCCTTGAGTTTGGCGGTTCCCGTATCCGTCCAGAGGCTACTGGCTACGGCGCTATCTACTTCGTACAGCACATGCTTCATACACACAACCTCGACATCAAGGGCAAGACCATCGCTATCAGTGGCTTCGGTAACGTAGCATGGGGTGCTGCAAAGAAGGCTACAGAGCTCGGTGGTAAGGTCGTTACCATCTCTGGTCCTGACGGTTACATCTATGATCCAGCTGGCCTCAATGAGGAGAAGATCGCTTATATGCTTGAGCTCCGTGCTTCCGGCAACGACATCTGCTCACCATACGCTGAGAAGTTCCCAGGCTCTGAGTTCCACGCTGGCAAGAAGCCTTGGGAGGTAAAGGTTGACATCGCTCTCCCTTGCGCTACCCAGAATGAGCTCAATGGCGACAACGCTCGTCAGATCATCGCTAACGGCGCTATCTGTGTTGCTGAGGTAAGTAACATGGGATGTACCGCTGAGGCTGCTGAGGAATTCGTAAATGCCAAGATGATCTTCGCTCCTGGTAAGGCTGTCAACGCTGGTGGCGTCGCTACATCAGGTCTCGAAATGACTCAGAACTCTATGCGTCTCCAGTGGAGCAACGAGGAAGTTGACCGTCGTCTCCATGAAATCATGCAGAATATCCACGAGCAGTGCCTCACATACGGCAAGCAGGCTGACGGATATATCAACTATGTCAAGGGTGCTAACGTAGCTGGCTTCATGAAGGTAGCCAAGGCTATGATGGCTCAGGGCATCGTATAAATACGAAAGAAGAATATTTAGAATGAAGTAAATAATTGAAGAGTTGAAAAGAACTGAAAAGTAAAGAGTGAACAGCAGAATGAAGACCGTAGTGTCGTAGTAATCATAACGGTTTGAGATTTTATCGGTCTTCATTCCTCACTCATCTCTCTTTCAGTCACTTCCTCCGATATAGTTTCTTCATCAGAAGTACATAAGTCTAATCTAAAAATAAATTTCTTCTTTGGTATTCCAGATCGAATGATAACCGCCCCTTATCTGGATGAGGGTCTAAAGGAATACGCTTATTGAATAAACTTTTGATTATATTTATGTTAGTGATAACCTCTCTGTTGAGCGCAACGGCCCAGCAGAGAGGTAAAGCGTCTTATTACTCCAAGAGAGCCACGGGCGCCAGAACCACAAGCGGACAGCGTATGCACCACGATTCCCTCGTATGTGCACACCGCACGCACCCTTTCGGCACCAGACTCCTTGTCACAAACCTGAAAAACCATAAGCAAGTGGTCGTCAAAGTCATCGACCGCGGACCGTTCCATCGTGGCAGAGTCATTGACCTCTCATGGGCTGCAGCAAAGGAACTCGGCATGATTACCAGCGGAACGGCTGTGGTAGAGGTGAGAGTATATCACGAAAACAAGCAAGGTCCTTACCTTCCAGACCCTGACGACCTGCCGGAACTCGACTTTGAACAGACGGAAATGGAAAGTCCGGACTACATTGTCCCGATATGGCAACGCAAACCTAATGAAACGACTGCACAGCAAGAAGCATCAGAATCACACAAAAACAAAGCCACTGTGTTGCCCGCGTCACCGGGCAATAAAAAAACAACAAAACCGCAAGACAACAAAATATCCGCCCAATCCAATAAGAAATACAGCCAGAAGTCCACCAGCTCAAGAAAGAAATCCAAGCGTTCCAAAGCCAGAAGGTGACGCTGACTTCATCGTGTCTGTACATTCCTGAATGCTGATCACGAAAGGAATCATCATGCTCTTTATCTCATTTATGGTAAAATGCATGTATCAATTCAGGAATTTCATGTATCAGAACAGGGAAAACTGTTCAAATAATGGTGCAAAAATGCAAAAGGTTTTGCCAATTCAGAAAAAATATTTACTTTTGCAGATGGTGCTACTCACATGGCATCAATACACATACCATAAATTCACTTAGAGATTACTAATAGACATCATAGGAGAGTCAAATTGTTTCGTCGGCAGAACATCACGTTCATCGACCACATGGGACAATGAGACTGCATGACATCATAATAGCGTTAAGGATTATGACACTATTTACTTCGACATACAAGAAGGCGGAAAACTATCTGCTCGGGGAAGATGCTGACGTGAAAAGTCGCCGTCAGCTGCTCTGTTTCTGTCTCCTTTCCTTCATCGAATTATGTTCCGTGGTATATAATATCATGGGATGGAACGGCTATTGCGAGATGCAGCTGGAGGTATTGGCATACGTTCAGCTGGTGTTCTGGCTTTCCGTCCAGACCGTGGCATGGTCGCGGCGTGTGTCTCTTCAGGCGATTTACGCGCTGTTCCTCTACATTGTCTATTTCCGCATAGTGGCCGAGATAGTGATAGGCGGGCATATAGCGTGCTGTTATGACGTGCTGTATGAAGTCTGCGGCTTCACCACGCTGTTCACCTGCAGCCTCTTTGCGGCGGCGGCACGGCTCAGGGTGCTCCCGTTCGTACTGCTCGCACTGAGCACAGAGGGCTATCTCCTGGTGCTGATATTCGACGGTCATCAGACTTACTGGGACGCGGCATGGTTCCTTGTCTGGTATTTCGTCCTCATATTGGTGCTCTCCATCGTCAATTACAGGCGGACGTCCCATCGCAGGGTGATGACAAATGAAATGGTGGAGACAGTGTCTGAGCCTGTGGTTGCTGAGACAGAGGCGGAAGAAAGCGTTATAACTACAGAGGAAGAGAAGGCACTTGAGATACTTGGTATGCAGAGCAACATGTCAAAGTCGAAGGCAGAGAGCCTGATAAGCCACCTTTCGCCAGAGGCACAGGAGAAACTGTTGGGCAACGTGGCGCAGGCATTCTATGATGATGTCCTCGCTAACATATCTTTAGAAGACATCTGTCCCGAATTGTCCCCATCCGAACTGGAAATCTGTCTGCTTATCCTGAAGCGCAAGTCAATGAAGGAAATGTGCGATATTCTCGGCAAGACAGTCACCAACATCACCAGCCAGCGTTCCCGCATCCGCAAGAAACTCGGCATGAAGCGTGACGATGACTTCCGCCTTTTCCTGTTCAAAAGGATAAATGGGGGGGGGGAGGAAATCTTAATTGAAGAATTCTAAAAATGAAGAGTGAAAAGTGAAGAATGAAGAATGCAAGTAACACTTCTTTAGTGTAAAGTAAAATCAGTTAAAGTCAGGGGGAGGGTGAGAAGTTACAGAATGAAAGCATAGATATTGCATTGCAAAAGCATAGCTTTTACCTCGCAATATCTATGCTTTTGGAGGGTAATATCTATACTTTTGCATAGAGGGGGATTTTTCTGTGTTTCCCGATTTTTTCTCTAACCAAAACGGGCAGAAAAGTTACAATCTGTAAGTAGGGCAGTCAAAATGGAATGAGCCGATAAACGCAACAACTCAGCCACCTGACCACTATACATCAAAACGGATGGAACTTCACCCTTGGTAAATTGTATTCATGACAATCAAAAGTGCAAATGTGGTTTCAAAATGTAAGCACTTACTGCCATGAATTACCAAAAATTAGTCCGAAATAACAAATTTTATGGCTTAATGCTACATTTTTTAGCATAAATATTCTTGCTTTCAAGATATTTTATTAACTTTGCCCCACATTTAACGAATATTTGCAGAAACAGTCCGCTTACGATTCCGAAGCGAAACAACTAGGAAAGGGCAACAAACTGCAATGTTTCACCTTAAAAAAGCAATCGCCAAGACCATAATTTCACATCGAGGCTTGCATTTTGCACCGGACACAAACACACATATTTGCGTTAAAAAAACACAATTTCAATACAACAACTAAACAATTCTATGGCAAAAGAGATTAGCAAAGCAAACAAGTTCATGCTGACACTTGCTGTCGCAGCTCTCGTACCTGGCGGTGCGATGGCGGCCGGCGACGTAAAGGGGGTCAATGCTGTCATGAACAACCATGCCGTACAGAGTGCCCAACAGATCACGAGCACCTCACAGTACGTACTGACAGGTTTCGTCAAGGATGATAACGGTGAACCGCTCATCGGCGTTTCTGTCAAGGTGAAAAACGCCAAAGGGGGAGTAGTGACTGATGCGGAAGGTAAATTCTCCATCGTCACCAACAAGGACAACGTCATCCTCGTGCTCTCATACGTGGGCATGAAGACGCAGGAAGTGAGAGCCAAGGTGGGCAAGAAGCTCAATGTCATCATGCAGGATGACGGACACCTCATCGACGAAACCGTCGTGACCGGTATCTACAAGCGTAACAAGGAAAGTTTCACCGGAAGCGTCACCACACTCCGTCAGGAGCAGCTGAAGGAAATCGGAAGCATGAATGTCCTGCAAAGCGTTGCCGCTCTGGAGCCTTCTTTCCAGATCATGGAAAACAATCTGATGGGTGCCGACCCTAACACTGCGATGAACATCAACATCAACGGTACCAACTCCATCAACGGTCTTACAGACACCTACAGCACAAACCCTGACCAGCCTCTCTTCATCCTCGACGGATTCGAGACCACTCTCCAGCGCATCTCCGACCTCAGTATGGACCGCATCGAGAGCATCACGATCCTGAAGGATGCAGCTTCTGCCGCTCTCTACGGTTCCAAGGCTGCCAACGGCGTGGTAGTAGTGGAGACAAAGAAGCCGGAAGCCGGACGACTCCGCTTCAGCTATAACGGCAACTTCAAGTTTGAATTTGCTGACCTCCGCGATTATAACCTCATGAATTCCAGGGAAAAGCTGGAGTTCGAGCGTCTTTCTGGCCACTTCGGCGAGCTTGATGCCAACGGCGAGCCTGTAGGTCCTGCAAACCGAAAGAGCTATTATGAGGAATATGCCCAGGTGCTGTCCGGTCAGGACTCCTACTGGATGAACGAACCTCTCCGCAATGCCTTCACCAGCACCCACAGCCTCAACGCACAGGGCGGTGATGACGCATTCCAGTATGGCATGACTTTCTATTACAGTGATACGCAGGGTGTCATGAAAGGTTCCGACCGTGACAACGTGACCGGCGACATCGACCTCAGATACCGCGTCAACAAGTTCAACCTCTACTCAAAGTCAAGCATCGGTTATCTCGATTCAAGCCAGGAAACCGTAAGTTTCTCCAACTTCGCAAGGATGAATCCTTTCTACAAGAAATACAATGATGAAGGCGAACCGGAGATGATCGTGGGCTACCTCAACGGCACCACTCCTGTCTATAACCCTATCTGGGACCTCAACCAGAGAAGCTTCAACAAGAACAACCAGCTCAGCTTCACGCAGAACTTCAACGTGGAATACACTCCTATCGAGCGTCTCCGCATCCAGGGCAGCGTAAACTTCTACACATCACGCGGCGAGACCGAGCGTTTCGTTTCGCCTTTCGCCACGATGTATGCGCAGAGCCCTGACGAAAAGAAGGGTACCTACAGCCAGAGCCATTCCAGCACCACAAGTTACACTACCCGTTTCACCGTCAATTACGGTGGTATCATAGGCGTGCATTCCTACAACCTCGTGGGCGGTGCTTCCCTGCATGACAGCAAGAGCTCTTCATCTTCATTCAATGCGACGGGATATACCACTGACAAATTCTACAATCCTAACTTCGCACATGGATATACCGAGGGTTCAAAGCCTTCATCCACTGTCAGCAATTCCCGCAACGCTTCATTCTATTTCAATGCCAACTACTCGTTCGACCAGCGCTATCTCTTCGACTTCAACCTCAGCAGTGACGGCGCTTCCAAGTTCGGCATCAACAATCCTTTCTATACTTCCATATCTGTAGGTGGCGCATGGAACATCCACAACGAGAAATTCTTCAAGAACCTCTTCTCACAGAACAAGGCGTTCAGCTACATGAAGATACGCTATACCTACGGTGAGCCGGGCAGCGACAACTTCGATGCAAAACTCTCCAACAGCGTGTATAAGTATTACAACAGCTACAGCAACCCGTGGGGACTTGCCACTTACGTGACACAGTGGGGCAACACCGGACTGAAATGGAAGAGAGTGAAGACCCACAACTTAGGTCTCGACCTCGGATTCCTCGACAACAAGCTGATGGTCAACCTCAACTACCACACCTCCGACTCAGACCCTGAACTCATGCGTGTGGACATGCCGTCATCCACAGGTGTCACTTCGGTGCCTATGAACATCGGCGCTACATACAACAAGACCTTCACCTTCACCGTCAACTATGAGGCATTCCGCAACCGCGACATGACTATCCGCCTCAATGCCAACGCCATACATACCACTACAAAGTATGGCAAGATCGGTGACCTCCTCGAAAAGCTCAATGAGGAAGGCCGTGCAAGCCAGACCATGATGAGATACTATGACGGCGCAAGCACATCTGCCATCTGGGCAGTACGCTCTGCCGGCATCGACCCTTCACGCGGTGATGAGCTCTTCATCAAGAAGGACGGCACATACACCTACCTCTGGGACTCCAAGGATGAAGTCATCGTAGGCGACATGACCCCTGACATGCGTGGCAACTTCGGTCTCAACGTGCGTTACAGAAAGCTGTCATTCAATGCCACATTCGAATATAGCCTCGGCGGAGAAAAGCAGCTCACCACCCTCATGTCAAAGGTGGAGAACATCAGCGAGGCTTCACTGATATACAACCAGGACCGCAGAGCCCTCACTGACAGATGGAAGACACCGGGTCAGGCTGCCAAGTTCAAGCGCATCAACGACAACTCGCCTACCAACATCTCTTCACGTTTCATCAAGACTGAGAACATGATGAGCCTCAGAAGCATGTCAGTAGGTTATGACACCACTACGGCTCCATTCCTCCGTCCGCTCGGTCTGACGTCAATGAATGTACGTATCTATGCCAACGACCTGTTCCGTTTCTCTACGATCAAGGAAGAGCGTGGTCTCAACTATCCATTCTCACGCTCATTCAACGTATCACTCGGACTCCGCTTCTAATCACCTAACAATCAATGACAACTATGAAACTAAAGAACAATATAATAACAGCGATGGCTTCCGCCGTGCTCATCTGCGGAGCCACATCCTGCAACGACTGGCTCAATGTGGAGATGGAAGACGCCATCATGGAGAATGTGCTCTTCTCTGACGATGACGGCTACCTCTCAACCCTTACAGGATGCTATATCAGAATGAACGAGAACTATGAGGAAATGCTCACCCGTGGCGGTATCGACGTCATGGCACAGTATTACCACGTCTCTCCTCTCAATGAGCATCAGATGGTGAACTACGCCACTTTCAAGTACGACCAGATAGAGGATGCCAACAACTATCTCTGGACTGCACAGTATTCCAACATAGCAAACCTCAACGTAATACTGGAGCATGTGGCAAACGACAAGGTGCTCTCACAGAAGTATTACAACTACGTCAAGGGTGAAGCGCTCGCCTTGCGCGCCTTCCTCCACTTCGACCTCATGCGTATCTACGGTCCTATCTATGGTCCTGATACAGAGAACAAGATCACTATCCCGTATCAGGAGACCACATCCAAGGAGATACAGCCACTCCTTCCTGCAAAGGACGTGATGGCCAAGATCGTACGCGACCTGGAAGAAGCCGCCACACTGCTGGAGAAAGACCGCGTAAGGGAAGACGGACCTAAGAGCGAAAGCATATCCGAAGAGAAGCCTACACTGCGCTATCGCCAGTTCAGACTCAACTATTTCGCCGTGAAGCTCCTCCTTTCCCGCGTATATCTCTGGATGGGAAACAAGGAAAAGGCTGAAGAGCTCGCAAGGGAAGTCATCAAGCAGAACACCACAGAGAGGGAAGACTCCGAAGGAAACAAATACAACTTCAGCGCATTCCCATGGACTAACAAGTCTGACCTCGAAGAGCCTAAGGACGACAATCCTGACAGACTCTTCTCATCAGAGGTGATGTTTGCCGTATATGACAGCAAGCGTTCTTCTTTCTATGACAGCCGTTTCGCCACAACTCTCAACATGAATGCCGCCTTGTTCTTCTCCAACTGGCAGCAGACAGGCGAAAACTGGTGGGATCCATCTCATGACTACAACAAGATGTCCCACTTCATAGATGACGTCAACGACCTCAGACGCAAGTATCAGTGGACTGTAGGCAGGGTGAACAGTGGCGACGCAGCGAATGAATGGAGCGGATATTACCTCATAAAGTTCCTCGGTCCGGACCAGTCAAAGGGATCCAGCCTGAGCGATATTTCCAAGGTGGGACAGTATATGCTTCCTCTCATCCGCCTTTCAGAGGCTTATCTCATCATTGCTGAGTGCGAACTCGACAAGGGCAACTACACCGAAGCCCTCGACATGATAAACCAGATAAGGCTGCACCGCAACACTCCTAACCTCGAACTCAATACAGAAGGCAAGGACGACAAGGACATAGCACAGCAGGTGAAGGACTATATCACCATGGAATTCATGCGTGAGGTGATAGGTGAGGGACAGCTCTTTTTCTATTACAAGCGCAATGCCATGACGTCAGTGATGTCTGATGCCTGTGACGGCGACAAGACAACCAAGACAATGGACATCGGTAACTACACATGGCCTATGCCTAAGGTGGAAATGGACAAGCGCATAACAAAATAATTAAACTGCACACATTATGAAAAAGACATTATATATCATCGGAGCGATAATCCTCTCTGTCGTTTCACTCACGTCATGCGAAGAGGAACTGATGGACTATGAGGGCGAAAGCGCACTCTATTTCGACGTTCGCCTGTATCCTTCACATATCGACAAGAGCCTTTGGCCACACCGTCTCAGCACTGAGGTGACATTCGGAAATGTCATGGAAGATGACCTCGAAGTGGTGATACCGGTAAGGACTACCGGCGTATCCACCGACTATGACCGCCCTTACAAGGTGGAGATAGTGGCAGACAGCACCACCGCACGCCTTGACATCGACTTCTCCGACCTGCAGACCGACCGCGTCATCAAGGCAGGACAGACCTCTGACACCATACGTTTCAAGGCACACCGCACTGATGAGATATTCGAAGACACCGTGCGTCTCCAGATCAGACTGCTGCCTAACGAGCATTTCATCACCAACTTCAAGGAGTATGGCGAGCCGGGAAGTTACTTCTCTTACGTCACCGTAGGAGGCTCACAGTCATCCAAGGAGTTTGATGTCAATGCAGATGCTGGCATACATAATATCTACATCTATGACACCATGACCCAGCCTAAGGGATGGTGGGGCTCTGCACTGGGCGGTATTGGAGGCACTTTCAGTGCCAAGAAGATACGCCTTATGATGGAACTCTGTAATTGCGACCTCAGCGCATTCGAGACTATGGGCACAATGCCAAGTTCACGCTTCACTTCTTATTGCGAGAAACTGGGCAAATATCTCATAGAACAGGCAAAACTCGGTCCTGACCATCTTGTTCTCGAAAAGGACGGTACATTGATGTGGGTAAATTATTGCACCAATGCTGATCTGCGATATAGGTGGGTACAGGGCGTGACGCCTGATCAGGTCTCATTCTATAAGTAATCATAGTATCGGTGGAATGCTTATGGATTGCATGGCATGGACAGTGGCGCATACATTATCTTATGCCGCAATCCATTATCATTCCGAAAAGAATGCAATGCCATATTACTGGAACAAAAAAAAACTGAAAACAATTATGAAATTACTGAATATCACAGCTCTGGGCCTGTCTGCGTTTGCCCTATCTCTCTTCTCATCCTGTATAGATGACAAGACTGTCAATGCTGATACTAATATTAATGTCATCGAGTTTGAAAATATCGAAAGTTCATATACAGCCGTCGCCCACGAAGACCATGTGAAGATTGAGCCGAAACTCAAAGGCTCTCTCTATGGAGATGATGAAAGCAAATATCGCTACCAATGGACTCTCACACAGTCAGCAGGCGATAAAGACATCACTACCACCATCGGTACCGAGAAAAATCTCGATTACTTGATGGATCATGATCCTGCCACATATACCATCTCATTACGCGTATATGACACCACCAACGGTATGCTTTCCGAGAAATCCACCACTGTAACGGCAGTGAGTCCATTCGTGAAGGGATATTACATCTATGGCTCAAAGCCTGATGGACAGGTCGCTATGGACTTCGTCAGCTTCATAGAAGGTCGCGATACCATGTTCTTCAGGGACATATATAAGAATGAGAAGAAGATAAAGAATCCGAAAAACCTTATCTTCACTGGTTACGATGCACAGTTTGATTATTACGGAACATTCCGCATTAACCTCATCGCAGTGGCTGACCAGACAGTGGAAGTAGAGGGAGACCCTACTCTTTCCAAGTTTGGAGACGTGAATAAGACTGCTATGGAGGACAAATGCTTCCCTACAATCCCGGTTTCTGAACCTATGCACCTCCTCGCTGTTTATCCGCTCGCTTACGATGGCTCTTCAAATACCTACAAATCACGCACTCGTTTCGCCATTGCAGAAAATGAAGTGTTTGGCGGATCTTTCACCACAGGCCCTGAGATGTATGGTAACCCTTGTAACAGATACTCTAATACGAGTAGCGAACTCTTCAAGCCTGCACCATTTGCATTCTTCAAAAACAATGCTTATGGTAGCAGTTTCACAGACTTCATGCTGTTCGACCTGACGAACCATACCTTCTGTTGTGTGTTTGGCATGTACAGCGCTCCTTCTGTTTGTACCAAATATATGGAATCTGCTGATATTGCTACATCCGAAACA
>OQVL01001015.1_pt1 | contig 16191 bp, 10 predicted proteins | sample 1691501 | NCBI WGS metagenome assembly OQVL01 (sample SAMN03418253, study PRJEB22391) | human gut metagenome | biome: human-gut; feature: organic feature; material: feces | host: Homo sapiens | place: Tanzania | collected 2013-01 | reverse complement strand
CATGATAGATTCACTCGGAAGTAAACATCTTCCAAAGTCATATCAGCGATCATCTGCTGCGCGCTCAGTAAAACGGTATCAACCGGCTCTTCCTGTTCTTCTATAACCTCGGTCCCATTCTGAGATAAATTTTCTTCAACCGGCGTGGTTTCCTCTTCCACTCCGGCTTCCGAAACAGTCTCCTGTCCATCCGGGCTCTGACTGCCATTCTCCAATGCCTGCTGCCTCCGGTACTTTTGGATCGTCGAAAATCCCCATACACACAAAAAAACAAGATATAGGTTTCTAATATAGGAAATCTCTGCGGACAGGAATGTCTTGTTTCGTTGTGTGGTGGTTCTCTCGTTTGGGGGTAGAAGGCAATCTACCGGGAATGAAACCGCAACAGGGTGAACAGACGGAACAGGATGTATTTCCATTCCCAATGCCAGCGGAGGGGAAAGAGGTGGAGGGAGCGCAGTGCCATCACCACTTCGCGCTGGAATGCCTTGCTGTGGCGTAGGCGGAGAAGCAGACGAAGGGCGTCAACGGTGAGGTAATCCAACTTGTACTGGGCGCACTCTATGTGGGGATGATGCTGGATGCCGCGGATGATGGACAGGATGTCACGAAGCCTTTGCTCCTGCTTCGCATGGTCTGTGGACGTGGTGATGGTGCCGGGATGCAGGATATAGTCATATATTGTGCATGGTGTGGCCACGAAGGATGAGGCTGAGAGGAATACGCGCAGGGTGAAGTCCTCGTCCTCATGGTAGATGCCTTCGCGGAAAGAAAGTCCCTCGGAGATGAGAAACTCGCGGCGGATGATGTAAGCCACCGGGCAAGGCATGAGGTTTCTGCCACGGAGGAAGATCCTTGCCGGATGGAACACGGCTCCGTAGAGCGGGATGTAGCGGCGGTAAGGCTTGGGCGCTTCCGTGCTTTCGCAGTCGTCGCTTTCCCTGCTCTGCACCATTTCTATGCCTATCACGTCTATCTTCTGGTCGTCATCCATCTCCTTCCACGGCAGGGTGATGCCGGGCAGGAGGCGGTCGTCACCGTCTATGAACCAGACGTAACGTCCCTTGGCGGCTTTCAGTCCGCTGTTTCGGGCATTGCCCAGTCCGCCGTTAGGCTGGTTGATGACGGTCAGCGGAACGGGCGTATTAGCCCTGAACGCCTCTATGACGGAGAGCGTGCCGTCGGTGGAACCGTCGTTGACGACGATAATCTCCACCTCGTGACCTTGCTCAGTCACGGGGATGACACTCTGGAGGCACGCCTTGATGTGGCGCTCTATGTTGTATGATGGGATTATTATGGAGAGCATTTCGGTTGGGGGTGGTTATGGGTTATGGGTTGTTGGTTTTCGGTTTGTAACCAACGGTAAAAGCCGTTGGCACAGTGGCTCTGGTTCTCGGTAGGATGAAACTAACTGACTGACAACCAACAACCGACAACCAACAACCGTATTTCACTTCTTCCTGCCGCACATATCCAGATAGAAGCAGCGCTTGCACTGGTCTGGATCCCTGGCAGGCTCAAACTTCTTCGTCTCATCGAATATCTCGGAGAGAAGGTCTGAGAGCCCTTTGCAGTAGGCATCGAGGTAGTCCTTCACGTCATGGACTGGCTGTCTGTCGAAACGCAAAACCGGGTCATAGTCCTTCTCACGTGCGAAATGCGGATAGAGAAGGGCAGGAGAGACCGGCATCCTGGTGTATGGAGCACCGTTGTCGGGAGCGGAAAGAATCTTGGAGTAGAGCAGGGTCTGGAGATAATAGTCGGGATGGGTGTTGGCTCTCTGGTCATGCTGGAAGATTTCCTCCACGGATTTCAGTGGCACAGGTCGGCTTGCGCCAGTCTTGTAGTCCACCACTCTCATGGTCTTGTTGCCATTGAAGCCGGTCACTATGTCGAGCCGGTCGATGAAGCCCTTCACCTTCAGCGTGCGTGTGCCGGCGCTGGTGCGGAAGGAGACGGAGTCGTAGATTCTCTTCTCCAGGTCCTCGATGTGGAAAGGCGCGTGGGCGATGTCGTAGTCTATCAGGCAGAGAATCATCTTCCTGATGATGTTCATGTTGACCATCTGCATTCCGTCAAGGGCTGGCATGTCCCTGTCGTCCTTGATGTTGAACAGTTCCTCCTTGAATCCACGGATGATGGCACGCGAGATGAGTGACTCGTCCTTGCGGATGTGCTCCAGGTCTTCCTTTGTCACGTCCTTTCCATTGAAGGGAGAGTAGAGCGTCTCTGCCGCTTTATGGAACACGAGTCCGAACACTCTGTTGTCCATTTCGTCCTCATCATTGGTCTCCTCATCCTTGATGTCGCAGATGAAACGGTAGAAGAAGCTCAGCGGACAGCGCAGGTATTTGCTGACGGCAGTAGGGGAGATGTGGTCGATGCTGTTGAGTTTCTCGATGACAGGAGGTGTCTTCTCCACTGCCTCGATGCTGGAGCGGTTTACCGAAAGGTCGGAGACCATGGTGTGGTGCTGGATCGGAAGGCTGCTTTCCGCCATCAACTGCATCATGAAGCGGCTCATCTCATTGGTCTTGGTGTCGTTGGCAGCATTGTTATATGTAAAGGTGACGTCGCCAGCCCTTTGCATCATGCGATGGAAATAGTAGGCGAAGATGCCCACCTTGTTCTCCACCGTGGTCAGACCATACGCCTTTCGTATGCTGTGGGGGATGAATGAAGCGTCGTCCACGCCCTTCGGTATGTTGCCTTCGTTGGCAGAGAGTATGAGCATGTGGTCGAAGTCGAGCAGACGGGTCTCCAGTACGCCCATTATCTGTATGCCCATTATCGGCTCGCCGTGGAAAGGCACGTTGGTGGAACGTACTATCTGGAATACCAGACTTTGCAGAGACATCTCGCTGATGTCCAGTTCGCCGGTCTCAAGGAGAGTGTTGACGCGAGTGATTAGTTGGTGCATACGGAATACGGACTCCTGCATCAGCTGCTGCTCGCGTGGCAATTCGTGCTTCCTGTCCTCGCCTTCCTCGTCTTTTTCGTTGCATTCAGCCTTCGCGCTGTTTGTCGCTATCAGCTTTATTATGGTCAGTATGCAGCGCAGCATCTCCATGTTGCGGGTCAGTCTTGCGTCAGTGTCGGCAGGATTGCCACGGTAAGGAGAGAGCGGTGCGAAGAGCACGGCAAGGTTTTCGTCAGCCGAAAGCTCGTCGATGGTAGGGTAGAAGATATGCTCTGCATTGATGCGCTCGGTAATCTCCGCCGCTTTCTCCGAGATGAACTTCATGTAAGGATGGTGGAGGATGGTGTTCACCTGATGCAGTCTCAGCGTGCCTTTCAGACGGGATGTGCCTGTAAGCTTCAATGAGAATATCTCCTTGACGAGGGTGGCGATGAGGGTCTGCGAGAGAGGATAGCCCGTCGTGATGTTGATGTCGCTCACCTCAGGTGGCAGACAGTGGATTACGGTGGGCAGAATCTTCTCGTCGCACATCACGATAGCGGTGCGCTTGCCCGCCTTGATGCGCTCGGGAGTGAGCCATTGGCTGATGTAACGCGCCTGTATGTCTTCGGTGGAGGCAGAGAGGAAGGTGATGTTTCCCTTCTTTGTCAGGTTGGAGTATATGTCTTTGCCAGCCAACTGGTTAGGGAAGGCGTGGAGATATGCCGAGATGTATTTTCCTGCTTCGTTGCCATTGTCCATGTAGTAGGAGTCGTAATCCCAGTAGAACACGGCTTTTCCCTCCCTTGCGAGGTCTTCGAAAAGGCGCTGCTCCACCTGCTGTAGTAGGTTGAAACCGGCAAACACGTACATCTTTGCCTTGAGACCGGACGGGTCGAAATGCTCAGCCACGTCGCGGTAGAGCATTCCTTCGTAGGCTATTCCTTCGCTCCGCAATGCTTCACGGAAGGAGGAATAGATGGAGGCGAGGACGTTCCACAGGCTTGCGAAATTCTCCTTGAGCGGTGATTTGTAGTCACCATCGAAGTTCTTGAAGAATCGTGTCAGCAGTTCCTTCTGCTCTTCGGTAAGGAAATCGACAGAGTCGAAGTCGTGGAGGTCGTTGGTGTTCTCGAATATCTTCACGTAGTCGCCCATGTTCTTGTCGAGGTCATCAAAGTCGCTGAGCATCAGTTCGCCCCAGCCATAGAAGTCATCGAGAGTCTCCTGGCTCTTGGTAAGGCGGCTGTAATGCTTGAAGAGCTCGCAGACGAGCTTGATCTGGTCGGCTACGAGCAGTGGGGAAAGGGAGCGGTAGAGCCCGCTTATTGTCATATACTGCGGACTCCATACGGGTTTGCCTCCTGACTGGAGTATCAGTTCTTCGTTTAGGAAGAGGGAGGCGCGCTTGTTTGGGAATACCACAACTATCTCCGAGAGATTGTTGCCGTATTTCTCCAGCAGGTCTTTGGCTATTGCGTTGAGGAATGTTTTCATTTTGGGGGTTGTGGGTTGTTGGTTTTCGGTCGGTAACCAACGGTAGAAGCCGTTGGCACGGTGGCTGGTGGAGTGGGGCTTGCCCGGCAGACTATTTCCTGACCTCCACGATGCCGTCGTCTTCATGGACATACCATATATATCCATGGACATCCGGGTATCCCATTTCTTCTATCAGTTTCATGTAGCGGCGCACCTGCTCCTTGTATCTGTCGTCATCTTTGCCGAACTTATAGTCGATGACGATGGTCTTCTTGCCGTCAGTGATGACTCTGTCGGGGCGCTCATTGACTATTCTGCCTCCGACGATGCGCATTATGTTGCATTCGTTGAATACAGTCCAACGGTCAGAGAACCAGTCTTTTACCACTGGAATGTCAAATTTGGACTTCAACTGCTCCCTGAGCTGTTCGGGAGACAGCGTCTCATCGTATATGATGCCGTCGAATTCAAACTGGCGGAGAGTCTTTTCCACGTCGTCATAAGTATGTATCTGCGAGAAGAGGGCGTGCATGATGCTTCCCATTGTGGTGAATCTCTTGCTGTCTTCATTGTCCAATGTGTCGTTGGCAAACTCGCGGCTCTTGTTGCTCTGGCGGAAAAGGATGCTGCCATTGTCATAGCTGTGCACCGTGACAGTCTCGTCCGTAGGGATGACTTCAAAGACATTGTCGTTCTCTTTCGATGGTTTCTCTTCCAGATAGTGCTCGCCGAAGATGAAGGAGCATTCCTTCGGCTCCTCTTCTGTTGCGCTGTCTTTCGCTTTGCGTGATGTTGTCTTCTTCGGTTTCTCCAGTCTGATGTCGCTGATGCCGTCATATTCCGCTCCACCAAGGGCATTGAACCTCTCCATATTCTGCAGCGTGGCGATGAGAAGGCGTGTGCGGCGGTTGTCGCTGATGTCCTGATTGGCGATGATATAGAGCGAACGTCCCGCTCTGGTGAACGCTACATAGAGGAGATTGAGATTGTCCACTATCTCCTGCATCCATTCCTCAGCGCCGTAGGTCTCGTAGATGGAATTGTCAAGGCTCTCCCTCTTGCGGTATTCCACAGGGATGAAAGGCAGGCGGGAGAATGGTTCCTCATGGGTGCGGCACCATAATGTCTCGCCGTAAGTGGTGGTGGTAAGCCATGATGTGAACGGCATTATGACGTGAGGAAACTCCAATCCCTTGCTCTTGTGTATGGTAATGACGCGCAGACTGCTCACGCTTCCGATGGAAATAGGCTTGTGGCAGAGCTCTTCATCCCAGTATTTGAGGAAGTCATTGAGTATGGCACCATTGTCCTCAAGGAATTTCTTCAGTCCGTCGAAGAAGGCGCAGGCGTATGGTTCCTGACCGTGGATGCGGTCAAGGGACAGTGTCTGGAAGAGATGCTCGGTGAGCTCGTAGAGCGACATGGAGAGCATCTCCTGCCTTCCTTGCGCAGAACAGAGGCTTTCCGGCATGTAACGGCAGAAAGAGTCGGCATCCGTGAGCAGGGCATCATCGCTGATGTCTTCGCCAAGAACGAAGGAGACGTAGAGCTTCAGCAGCGAGAGCTTCGCCTTGATGTCATCCTCGTTGCGCAGATACTTCATGCTGTTCACGATGATCATCACGAGAGCGGAGGCTTCGAGCATGAATGCCTGGTCGGAGATGATAGGTATCTCCGGACTGTTTTCCGCGAAATAGTTTGCCACTCTTGTCGCTTCCTTGTTGTCTCTCACGAGAATTGCGATGCTGCTGAGGGCGACATGCTGGTGGACAAGGCCCTTGACGTAGTTCAAAGTGCGCTCAAGTGCAGCCTCGGCAAACTCATCCTTCACGTCTTCCGTGAGCAGGTCCACCTTGATGAAGCCGCGTTCAGGCTTCGATTCGGGCACATCCTGCTTCACGTCGCTGTATGCTTTCCTCAGTTTTGCGGCGTAGTCACGCTGTAACTGCGCCACTTCCGCCGAGAGATTGTTTGTTTCGATGAACGCTTCCTGGTCTGATTCGTTCTCGGGCATTATCCTGTCAGCCTCTATATTGATGGCTTCGTGGAAGAAGGCGTTGTTGAATTCGATGATGTTACGCTCAGAACGCCAGTTGATCTGCAGGGGAACGGTGTTCAGCATCTCTTCTCCAGTAGGAGTTGTAAACTCTTCCTCGATGTTGTTCAGCAGTCGCCAGTCACCGGAACGGAAGCGGTAGATGCTCTGTTTCACGTCTCCCACGATGAGATTGTGCACCATATTGCCGTTAGCAGTGTCTGTGGTGTCCGCCTGCGACATGCAGTTGTCGAGGAGAATGCGGAAATTCTCCCACTGCACAGTGCTCGTGTCCTGGAATTCATCGATCATGATGTGCTTGAGATAAGCACCTATCTTCTCGTAGATGAATGGAGCATTGCTGTCTCCAGCCTTTATCATGCTGCTCAGAGTGGTCTGGGTGTTGGAGAGCATGAAGCGTGCGTTCTGCTCGTTGAGGCGGTTCATCTCTTCGCGAATCCTGAACAGCAGGCGCATCTTGTTGAGGTTCTTGAGCGTCGTTTTCGCTGATTTCGCCTTGCGGATGCTTGCCAGTCTCTCCTTTTCCGCATTCTGAAGATATGGCATAAAGACGGATTCAGCCAGTTCGGCAATGCGTCCCTTGCCCCAGACAGAGGCGTTTACCATGCCGTTCTTCGCCCTTTCAGGAGGGAATTTCGCGTCTTCGAGACCATAATTGCCATTCTTCAGCTTGATGAAATAGCCCGGAACGCCGGCTGACTTGTATGCGAAATCGTCTATCGTGACGCCGTTTTCATTCATCAGGATGTCAAATCCGTTGCCGATGTCCATGAATTTCTTCTTCGTGGTCTGCAATATCGCGTTCATCTCCTTCTTGTATTCCGCAAAGAAGGACTGGTCTCCGGCTATGTCAGCAAGGAGATGCTCGTTTGCCTTGAAGAATTCCTTGGTCAGATTGTTGCCGAATTCCTTGATTTCAGTGCTGATATTCCATGACTTTCCATCGTCCATCTTCTCGTCGATAAACTGCATTATCCAGTTCATCAGCGTCTTGTCCTGGTCCAATGTCTCCATCATCGCATCCACGGCTTCGCTTATCACCATGCTGTCCTGCAGGGAAATGCGCATATTGTTGCCCAGTCCGAGCTCCTTGACCATATTGCGGAGCACGCTCTGGAAAAAGGCATCGATGGTCTGGATGCGGAATCTGTTGTAGTTGTGGAGAAGATTATAGAGGGCGATACCGGCGCGTTCACGCACCAGTTCCTTCGTGTAATCCAGTTCGGCGACTATCTTTTCGAGGTAACTGTCGCTGCTCTTGAGTCCCCTGGAGATGCCGAAGAGCTGGCTGACGATACGGTGTTTCATCTCTTCTGTCGCCTTGTTGGTAAAGGTGACGGCAAGGATGTTCTCGTATCTCTTCGGATCTATGATGAGCAGTTTGATGAATTCCACGGCAAGGGTGAACGTCTTGCCGCTTCCGGCACTTGCCTTATATACTGTCAGAGCTTTGTTCTTGTTCTCCATTTTCTTTGGTTGTAAGGTGTAATATGTTGGTGTTTAGGATTTTATGTCAGTCGTATCCGAGCATGAAAGCAATGCCATTGTCGCATCGTTACCTTCTGTTTATTTGTCTTCTTCGATGCTTACCACGCGCCATCCTGCATCGGTGATCTTCAGTTTAAGATTCTTTCTCACGTCTTTATATAGGTGGGCTTTCGTCCCAAGCGTGTCCATCATATAGACATTGTCGAGCAGTATCGTTGCAACGGCATTGCTGTCGTCCTCCATAGAGATGTCCTCCACCTCGATGTCCGGTATCTCCGTGGCACCGTGGAGCACCTCGATGTCCGCCTTGTGCACATTGCTTGAGAGGAAACGGATGCGCAATTCCATGTTCTCGTCAGCGAGACTGATGGCATCTGCCAGTCGCCATGTGTAATAATACTTGGCAAACAGCCCCGCAGTGTCTTTGGCCTTGTCTTCCGGTGACGGCTCTTTGTCGCATGAAAAAAGTGCTCCGGAAAGGCAAAACATAGCAAATATAGTGGTGAAAAGGTATCTGTTCATATAAAAAGTTATAAATTTTTTACAAAGGTACAGAAAAATATTGGGAATTTCAGTCTTTTTACTTACTTTTGCATAAAATATCAACCAAAATGCTAAAATTTATATCTTTCGGAAGTGGAAGTAGTGGCAACTGCTATTATCTCTCCACAGGAACCGATGGACTATTTCTCGATGCAGGTGTCGCAATAAGAAAACTGAAGAAGTACCTGCATGATTATGACATCAAGATAGAGAGCGTCAAGAATATACTTGTGACGCATGACCATGCTGACCACATCAAGTCGGTTGGCGCTCTTAGTGCTGAATACAACATTCCGGTCCATGCTACGCGTGAGGTACACGAAGGTATCGGGCGAAATTATAGTGTCCACAAGAAAGTTCCAGGCAGTCTCGCTCATGTGATAGAGAAGAATGAGCAGGTCAGAATCGGCGATTTCCTGGTCACTCCGTTCAGCGTTCCGCATGACAGTTCTGACAATGTGGGCTACAGAGTGGAGTATGATGGAATCGTGTTCTGCCTTATGACTGACGTGGGGCACGTCACCGAGGAGATGAAGTCTTACATAGGTGAGGCAAATTACCTCGTTCTTGAAGCCAATTATGATGAGGAAATGCTGAAGGTGGGCAATTATCCGCAGTTCCTGAAGGACAGGATACTGAGCCCTAACGGTCACCTCAGCAATCGTGAATGTGGCGAAGCGCTTGCCAATAACGCCACTTCCGAGCTCCGGCACGTATGGCTCTGTCATCTTTCAGAAGAGAACAACCATCCGGTTCTGGCACAGAAGACTGTGGAGCAGGTGTTGCGCTCGTACGGCATCGTCATAGGAAAGGACTTCGCCTTTGACGTGCTGAAGCGCAAATGTGCATCCGAGGTCTTTGAATTGACTTAGGAATTGTTCCGGTCATCGGCTACTGATGATGGACCGTTGCGGGTAATAGGGCAATCAATTACAGGTCTCTGCCCCGCGGCAAACCACGGTCCGGGCGTGAAAGGCTTATGCTCTTTGACGTAAATCTCCATCCGGTAATCCCCAATCATTAAACCAATTAAAAACAAACAACGATATGAAAAAGTTTTTTTCACTCATGGCAATGCTGCTCTGCACTATGGCAATGATGGCCCAGGCAGAGATTAAGTTTGACAAAACTGTTCATAATTTCGGCTCTTTCTCTGAGAAGAGTCCTGTAGTGAAGTGCGTGTTCACATTCCAGAACGTAGGTGACAAGCCTCTGGTCATCAATCAGGCAGTGGCAAGTTGCGGATGCACTATCCCAGAATACACCAAGAAGCCTATCCAGCCAGGAGAGAAGGGTACCATCACTGTCACTTATAATGGTAAGGGAAAGTTTCCTGGTCACTTCAAGAAGACTATCACCGTGCGCACCAATGCCAAGACAGATATGATCCGTATCTATGTCGAGGGAGACATGCTTGAGGCGAAGGATGCCAAGTAAGGCATGGTTCTTTCGATAATAATACGGCATTATAGTACAAATACAAATAGACAACAGGTTCCAAGAATCACCGCTGCCATGGTGCGAAAGCCTTCATCTCATGCTCAGAAGTCATATCTGTGACGCTGCTATGACTTCTGAGCATGAGATGAAGGACAATTCTGAAGACATTCCTGGTCTTTGTCAGATAAGGCTGGAATGTCCCCAAGAAGGCGATCGGAATAGCGAAGGGAGACTCTTGGAGCATCTTTATATCTAAACAATAGCTATATGACTCCATCCTTCACAGACTCGGAAATCGAAAAGATTCTTCTCCTGAGGGACCAACTGAAGGAGAAGATTGGGTCGGCTTTACAACCGAATGACGAAAAGGCTTTGCAGAAATACATTCTCGAAGCCACAGAGAACAGCACCATACAGCGCGATGCTTTCGGCCTTAATCCTGTGCTGATGAGCATGCAGACCGCCGTTATTGCAGTCGATGAAATAGGACTCAGCAGAGACGGTGTGCTCGCTACAATCATCTATATCAGCGTGATAAACGACCACGTCACGCTGGAAAACGTGCAGAATGAATTCGGAGAAAGCGTCGCAAATATAGTAAAAGGCCTCGTCCGCCTGCATGAACTCTACAAGAAGACACCGGTGGTGGAAACTGAAAACTTCCGAAACCTCATCGTCTCCTTTGCTGAAGACATGCGCGTAATCCTCATTATGATAGCCGACCGCGTGAATATCATGCGCGAGATACGTGATGCGGAGAATGAGGAAGCAAGGCATAGGGTGGCTGAGGAAGCCAGTTATCTCTACGCCCCGCTTGCCCACAAGCTTGGACTGTATAAGTTGAAGAGCGAACTGGAGGACCTTTCCCTGAAGTATCTGGAGCATGATACCTATTATATGATACGCGAGAAGCTGAATGAGACGAAGGCTTCGCGCGACAAATACATCAGTGATTTCATAGGTCCGATCCAGCAGAAACTGGAAGTTCTGGGTCTGAAATTCCACATAAAGGGACGTACCAAGAGCATACACTCCATCTGGCAGAAGATGAAAAAGCAGAAATGCCAGTTTGAAGGTGTCTATGATCTCTTTGCGATTCGTATCATCCTCGATTCCGAACTCGACCGTGAGAAGATGGAATGCTGGCAGGTATATAGTATCATAACCGATATGTACCAGCCTAACCCTAAGCGACTGCGCGACTGGCTCAGCGTTCCAAAGACAAATGGATATGAAAGTCTCCACATCACAGTGCTCGGACCGGGGCAGAAATGGGTGGAAGTGCAGATCCGAACGGAGAGGATGGACGAGATAGCAGAGCACGGTCTTGCCGCCCACTGGCGCTATAAAGGCGTGAAAGGTGGGCAGGGCGGTCTCGACGAATGGCTTGCCAGCATCCGCACGGCGCTGGAAGCAGGCGATGATCTCCAGGTGATGGACCAGTTTAAGGCTGACCTTTACGACAAGGAGGTGTATGTATTCTCCCCTAAAGGCGACATTCTCAAGTTCCCTAAAGGCGCGACGGTGCTCGATTTCGCTTATCATATTCACAGCAATATTGGCAGCCATTGTACGGGAGCAAAGATAAACGGCAAGAATGTAACCCTGCGCGAGGTGCTCAACAGCGGTGATACCGTGGAGATTATCACTAACTCCAAGCAGACTCCGAAGAAGGAATGGCTCAATATAGTCAAGACTTCCCGTGGCAAGGCGAAGGTGCGTCAGGCTATCAGAGAGAGCCAGCAGACCGCCGGACTGTATGCCAAGGAACTGCTCGAACGCAAGTTCCGCAACAAGAAGATTGATGTGGACGAGAGCCTTCTCATGCGCCTTATCCGAAAGATGGGCTATAAGGAGACGTCGGAGTTCTATCGTGACATCGTCAATGAGACGCTTGAACCGAACACGGTGGTGGAGCGTTATCAGGAGATGAAGCAGCATGAGGGCAACGCATACGCCAATGCGGGTCCTGTGCGCTCGGCCGAAGAATTCCAGTATTCCGACAATCCTCAGCAGAAGACGTCGGCTTCGGCCGGTGATACCCTCATCATCGACCGTGACATGAAGGGAATCGACTACACTTTGGCACGCTGCTGCCAGCCGATCTATGGTGATCCTATCTTCGGTTTCGTGACTGTCAACGGCGGAATCAAGATCCATCATGAGAATTGTCCTAATGCCACTGACCTCAAGACGCGCTTCGGCTATCGTGTGGTGAAAGCAAGATGGAGCGGAAAGGGACAGACCCAGTATGCTGTCACGCTGCGAGTGGTGGGCAATGATGATATAGGTATTGTGACAAACCTTACCTCTGTCATTTCAAAGGAGGACAAACTGGTGCTCAGAAGCATCTCCATCAACTCTGATGACGGACTTTTCTCTGGCAATCTCGTGGTGCAGATTGACGACAAGCATCGCCTTGAGGCGCTGATAAAGAAGCTTCGTGCCGTTAAAGGCGTAAAGTCAGTCACAAGATTGTAAAAGAGACCAAAGCGCAAGTTCGTTCAGTCGTTATGCTCCGCATGACTTCTTTGCTTACTTGCACTTTGATTTTGATAATTGCCTTGAAATATGACAATACTGATTTATAGAATCATAATGAAATGAAAACAGCCTCCCGAAAAGGAGGCTGTTTTTATTTTAACTTGTTCTGAATGAATTGATTGATGGCTTTTACGTGCTTCGCTGGATGCGTTGCCTCGGAAGTCAGTCTCTCGACGTTGTCTCGTACGGAGTTGATTTCATTGAAAAGGTCGCTGAAAGCATTCTGCACGATGTTCGGACGTCTGCGCCGCTTGTCTGCATTGGGATTGACCACGATGCGTATTCCGCGGTGGATAAGCTCGATGTCAAGGTCTGCCGGAGCCTCGACAGGGTCGCCGTCATAGTGTATGACTCCCGGTTTCGCACGGTGAACGTGCAGCTTCTTGGTCTTGAAAGACTTGATCTTGGAGTTCTTGTTCAGCGTTTTGTTGAACATCTCGATGCTTATCTGCGGAGCCTCGATGAAGTCGAATGGCTCCATGATGATGACGTCCATCAGACCGTCGGCCATACTTGCCTGCGGAGCGATGTAGGCATCATTGCCATATTGTGAAGCATTGGCGCAGGAGATGAGGAATGCCTTGTATGTGGCATGGTATTCATCGAATGTGACTTCGTAGGTCTCAGGTTCGTATGACAGTCCTTCCTTGAGGATAAACTCTGCATAGGTCATAGGACCGCGCTTGCCGGCCTCCGCGAATTTCGCGCTTATGAAGGCGTCAAAGCCCATTCCGCAGGTGCAGAAGAAAGGGTGACCGTCGATGATGCCGTAGTCGAGGTCGTGTATCTCGCATGAGTTGATTACCTCCAGCGCCCCTTTTGCGTTGAGCGGGAGCATCAGGTGGCGTGCGAGTCCGTTGCCGGAACCGCAAGGTATTATGCCGAGAGCGGTGCGGCTGTCGATGAGCGAGCGAGCTACTTCATTGATAGTGCCGTCGCCTCCGACTGCAACCACGATGTCAGCACCCGTATTCTTTGCTTCAGTGGCAATCTCGGAAGCATGTCCGGAATATTCCGTAAATCTGATTTCTACATCGAAAATAGCCTTGTCGATGTATCTTTCTATGAGCGATGGCATGGAGTCCTTGTTTGCCGTGCCTGAAATCGGGTTTATGATGAATATGATTCTTTTCTTTGCCATTGTAGGGGTAATACATGTTTTCGGGACTGCAAATATACTAAAAATAGCGTAATATTATAGATGTTTTTACGTGAAATTAACAGATAATGGTATATTTCTTGATAAAAATATGTTATAATAACTATTTTTTTTGTAACTTTGCATCCTATTTAGTGTAAAAGGCAATAAGTTTGAGCCGTCTGATCAGTCAGAATGGCTCTAAAACCTTGCCTTGATTTTACTATATAAGGCATTTGAACCGGTTAGTCCATACTGTCAGGAGAGGCTGGTCCTTTTGTCTTAAAGCAAAGAAATAATATATAAAAAATAAATGGGACAGTTACAGAAAAAATTTGAAAGTTACCGCTTGCCACAGAAGTTTATGGAAGCAGGTGTTTATCCTTACTTCCGTGAAATCACCGGCAAGCAAGGCACAGAAGTCGATATGGGAGGACATAAAGTTCTTATGTTCGGTTCCAATGCTTACACTGGCCTTGTAGGTGATGAGCGAATCTGTGAGGCTGCCAAGGCTGCCATCGACCAGTACGGCACTGGTTGCGCAGGAAGTCGTTTCCTCAATGGCACCCTCGACATCCACGTTAAATTGGAAAAAGACCTTGCAGAGTTCGTAGGCAAGGATGAAGCTCTCTGCTTCTCTACAGGTTTCTCTGTCAATGCTGGCGTAGTGGCAATGGTATGTGGTCGTGAGGACTACATTATCTGCGATGACCGTGACCACGCTTCTATCGTTGATGGACGTCGTCTCTCCTTCGCACGTCAGCTGAAATACAAGCACAACGACATGGAGGATCTTGAGAATATCCTCAAGAAGCTTCCTTATGACGCTGTGAAGCTTATCGTCGTTGATGGCGTGTTCTCAATGGAAGGCGACCTCGCAAAGCTTCCTCAGATAGTTGAGCTCAAGCATAAGTACAACTGTTCTATCATGGTCGATGAGGCGCATGGTATCGGTGTATTCGGAAAGAACGGTCGTGGAGTATGTGATCATTTCGGTCTTACCCATGAGGTGGACCTCATCATGGGCACTTTCTCCAAGTCGCTTGCTTCTATCGGTGGCTTTATCGCTGGCGATTGGGATACAATCAACTTCCTTCGCCATAACGCGCGTACATATATATTCTCTGCTTCTAACACTCCGGCTGCTACTGCTGCCGCTCAGAAAGCGCTCGACATCCTCAAGACTGAGCCGGAAATCATTGACCGCCTCTGGGATGTTACAAAGTATGCCCTCAAGCGTTTCAAGGATGAAGGCTTTGAAATCGGCGACACAGAGTCTCCTATCATTCCGCTCTACATCCGCGATGTGGACAAGACATTCCTCATCACTGCTCTTGCATTCGAGCGTGGCGTGTTCATCAATCCTGTCGTTCCGCCAGCATGTGCACCGTCCGACACACTCGTGCGTTACGCCCTTATGGCTACGCATACCAAGGAGCAGGTGGACCGTTCCGTTGACATCCTCAAGGGAATCTTCAAGGAGCAGGGCGTGATAAAGTAGTCGCTCGTCTTTAGTGACGGTAAAATCATACCAAGTTATTTTTCACCGTCACTTACTTCAATAGAGATAACATAAGGAAAGCCAGTCTGGATGATGTTCCGGACTGGCTTTCTTCGTAATTGTGAGAATGGAATAATAATAAGAAACTCCCGAAGCGGCTTTTGGAAACAGTATGCTTCCGTCTACGTCTGTTTGGCAATAGAGGACGGATGGCGTAGGTGTTTGCAAGGCAGTAAGGGAACAATGGAGGAATATGAATATGGAAAATGCAAGAGAACGAATGTGGATGGAGAAGTATGATGAACTGAAAGAATACATCATAGTGCACAAACATCTGCCGGACAAGCATAAGGTGGATAACCGTGGTTTGCTCAACTGGTGGAAATACAACATGAAACGAAAGAACAAAGGTCTCTTGGCAGAAGAGCGAATAGCAATGCTCGAAGAACTTGCGAATATGCGTTCTAAAGAGCATACCGGTGGCTGGACGAAAGGAAAACCGAGGAAGAAGCGTGAGGAGACCGATGGGAATGAGTGACTGCGGGGCAGGGGAGCGAGGCGAAATGACAGTCATGTTCTGCCATGTTGCCGGAAGTCTGTGGTCTTGATTTATGTTAAGGATGCAAGAGGAATGCACATTTTGAAGAAAATAAATCGGAAAAGATTTGGTCAGTTCGGAAATTATGTGTACCTTTGCACCGCAATTCGGAACAATGCCTTATAACAAAGGTTAGTTCTCCGGGGTGTAGCGCAGTTGGTAGCGTTCCTGGTTTGGGACCAGGCTGTCGCAGGTTCGAGTCCTGTCACCCCGACAAAAGTCATCAAGAGGAGCTTTCTTGGTGATTTTTTAAAGCCCAATTCGGAACATGATTTATATGTAAGTCTGTTCTATCCGGGGTGTAGCGCAGTTGGTAGCGTTCCTGGTTTGGGACCAGGCTGTCGCAGGTTCGAGTCCTGTCACCCCGACAAAAGTCATCAAGAGGAGCTTTCTTGGTGATTTTTTAAAGCCCAATTCGGAACATGATTTATATGTAAGTCTGTTCTATCCGGGGTGTAGCGCAGTTGGTAGCGTTCCTGGTTTGGGACCAGGCTGTCGCAGG
>OQVL01001013.1_pt1 | contig 16202 bp, 13 predicted proteins | sample 1691501 | NCBI WGS metagenome assembly OQVL01 (sample SAMN03418253, study PRJEB22391) | human gut metagenome | biome: human-gut; feature: organic feature; material: feces | host: Homo sapiens | place: Tanzania | collected 2013-01 | reverse complement strand
CTCGGCTGCGCTCGGGATGACGATGCCGGAGAATCCCAGTCACTCCTAATCCCCAATCCCTAATCCCTAGCTACTAATCCCTAATCCCTAGTCACTAGTCACTAGTCACTCAAGGTTCCTCATTCACATCGGATCTACATCGATAATTATATCATTTTCTTCAAAAATCGGAGACTGTCTCATGGCAGATTTCAGAGAAGAAAGCGTCTGTCCTTTGATGAGGATGGAAATGTAGTACATATTCCGCACCTTCTTGATCGGCTCATCGAAGGGCGGTGTGAAGGTGATGGGCACGGCGAGCTGGGCATTCACCTGCATAAGCCAGTGATAGATGCGGTTGGCTTTTTCTGCCGCTGTCTTTTCCTCTTTGTGAAAGCAGGTGATCTTCATCATGCGGGAAAAGGGCGGGTAATGCAGCAGGCGTCGGTACTCGATTTCCTGCCGGTAGAATCCTTCATAGTCCTGCCTGGCCGCCGCCTGAATGACATAGTGATCCGGATTGTACGTCTGGAGCAGGACTTCCCCCTGCTCGCGGCCACGGCCCGCACGGCCCGCACACTGGGTGATGAGGTTGAAAGTCTGCTCGGAGGCGAGATAGCTCGGCATATTGAGCGGCCCGTCCGCCGAGAGGATACCGACAGTCTGCACGCCGGGGATATCGTGTCCCTTGGCCACCATCTGCGTGCCAAAAAGAATATCGAAATCTCCGCGGCGGAATTTTTCCAGAATGGTGCGCGCGCTGTTCTTCTTCTGCGTACTGTCTACATCGAAGCGCTGGATGCGCGCTTCGGGAAGCGCCTCGTGCAAGTCCTCCTCGATGTGCTGCGTACCGCGCCCAAGGTAGAGGATCTTCCGGCTGCGGCACTTCGGACACTCATGAGGGAGCGGATGCACCGTCTCGCAGTAGTGGCATTTCAGCTGCTGCGTGTCTTTGTGATAGACCAGTGAAACATCGCAGTTCGGACATTTGAAGACATAGCCGCAGTCCGCGCACATGAGCGTCGTCGAGAAGCCGCGGCGGTTCAGGAGCAGAATGGATTTCTGCTTCCGCGTAAGCGTTTGCTGCAGCATTTCCACCATCGGATGCGACAGCGCCTCTCCGGTGGGATCACCCTTGAGATCATAGATGCGGATGGCGGGAAGCTTCGTCTGAAAGACGCGGTGCTTCATTTCCAGAAGCTCGATCTTCCCCGTCTTTGCCGCATAGTACGTCGCGATCGAAGGCGTCGCCGCGCCAAGGACGATCGGGCAGTGGTAGATCTCTCCCATCATCTTGGCCGCGTCGCGTCCATTGTAGCGAGGCGTCTCCCCCTGCTTGTACGAGGAATCATACTCTTCATCGACGACGATGAGCTTCAGATGACGGAAGGGCATGAAAATCGCGGAACGCGAGCCGATGATGATCGTACTCTCGCCATTCGCGATGCGCTGGCGGTTGTTATAGCGCTCGCCCTTGCTGAGGCCGCTGTGAATAAAAACGACCTTATCCCCTAAGAGCGAGGCGAAGTACGATGTCATCTGGCTCGTCAGCGCGATTTCCGGCACGAGGATGAGCGCAGAGCCGCCACGCTCCAGCGTGCGGGCGGCAGCGCGGAGATAGACTTCCGTCTTCCCGCTCCCTGTCACCCCCTTCAGGAGGATGCCCTTGAAGGATTCCTCATCGATGGCTTTGGAAATCGCGGAAACCGCCTGCTGCTGCTCTTCTGTCAGCGCACGGTCTTTGCGCCCGCCCTCTTCGTCAATCAGAGAAAACGTCTTCTTTCTTTTATAAAAGAGCTTTCCATAGCCGGAAAGGCAGAAAGCCTTCACGACGCTCGAAGAAAAGCCCTTCTCCGCCGCCTCTTTGCAGGACATCGGCCCTTTTTCCGTGAGTGCCTGCCAGAGGAGCGCCTGCTTCGGACTGCGCCGCTTATGTGTCTCATCGGGCGCCTCGATCGGCGCGATCCATTTCTCCAGCGGCTCCTTATGGACAGCGGAAAGTCGTTCATGGCGGATGAGGTAGCCCGCCTTGACGCATTTCTGGAAATCATCGGCCAGAAGCTCCTTCGCGTCTTTTTCCGAAAGGCTCTCCACCGAAGTGTCGATGAGCCCTCGAAGCTCCGCCTCCATCGGCACACGCGCCCAGTCGATCGTATACTCGGCCTCGGTCAGGATCCCCTTCTTGTCGATGAAGAAGAGCCGCAGCGCCTCGATCAGCATACACATATAATAGGAAGATATCTTCCTTGCGAGCGCGAGCATTTCCTCCGTGAACCACGGGAACGGATCGACCAGCGAGCGAATGGAGAGCAGCCGATAGGAAATCTCCTCTTCCTCCACACGGCGCACCGACAGGATGATCCCCTCCTCCATGCGCCGCGCAAAAGGAACGACGCAGCGGTAGCCCACATCCGCTTCCCCGAGAAGCGCATCCGGGATCCGGTAAGAAAAGGTGCGGTTCAAGTGCTTCGACGGCCGATTGATCAGCACCTCGGCGATGGAAATCAACATGACGCCCTCCTTTCGACGCAAAAAAAGAGAAGACACGAGAATATGTCTTCTCTATTTTAGCATATAAGGGAAAGAGGTTTGAGGGTTCAGGGGTAACCCATGGGCGTGCCGCCCTTTGATTGCATGTGAAAGCTCTACTCGCCAGTTAGGAGTGAGGAGTTAGGAGTGGTGGTGCGGCGCATAATACCATGGAAGCGCCGCGGAGGTTTGAAACTAGCGGTTTTCTCGTATCGAAAACCTAATCCCTAGCCACTAATCCCTAGCTACCAGTCACTACTCACTCGCAGCACCTGTAAACCTGTTATTCTCAGATTCCCGCTTCTTTCTTCAATGCTTCTGCTTTATCGGTATGTTCCCACGGGAGGTCCACATCGGTGCGGCCGAAGTGACCATAGGCTGCAGTCTGCTTGTAAATCGGGCGGCGGAGGTCGAGCATGTCGATGATGCCGGCCGGACGCAGTTCGAAGTGTTTGCGGATGAGAGCGACGATGGCTTCATCGGAGATCTTGCCGGTGCCGAAGGTATCGACGAAGATGGAGACCGGACGTGCGACGCCGATGGCGTAGGCGAGCTGGATCTCGCAGCGGTCAGCGATGCCGGCAGCGACGATGTTCTTGGCTACATAGCGAGCTGCATACGCCGCAGAGCGATCGACTTTCGTCGGATCCTTTCCGGAGAATGCACCGCCGCCATGACGAGCCATGCCGCCATAGGTATCAACGATGATCTTACGACCGGTGAGGCCGGCATCGCCCTGCGGGCCGCCAATGACGAAACGGCCGGTCGGATTGATGAAGTACTTCGTATCCTGCAGGAATTTGGCCGGGATGGTCGGTTCGATGACATGTTTCACCATATCATCATGGATTTCCGCCTGGGTGACATCCGGATCGTGCTGGGTGGAAATGACGATGGTATCCACGCGGACCGGCTTGCCGTCTTCGTATTCGACAGTGACCTGTGTCTTGCCGTCCGGACGGAGATAGGACAGTTCACCGGATTTTCTGACTTCTGCCAGACGGCGCGCCAGACGGTGTGCCAGCGCGATCGGCATCGGCAGATATTCCGGCGTTTCGTTCGACGCATAGCCGAACATCATCCCCTGATCGCCTGCACCGATATCATACGGATCTGCTTCATTCGCTTTTGCTTCGAGAGACTTGTCGACGCCCATCGCGATATCCGGAGACTGCTCATCGAGTGCGATATTGATACCGACGCTGTCCGCATCGAAGCCATAGGCAGATGTGGTGTAGCCGATGTCACGGATGGTATCGCGAATGACTTTCGGGAATGCGATATGCGCCGTAGTGGTGATTTCACCGAAAACATGCACCTGCCCCGTGGTGACCGTCGTCTCGCAAGCGACACGGCCATTCGGGTCTTCTGCAAAAATCGCATCAAGAATAGCATCGGAGATCTGATCACAGATCTTATCCGGATGCCCTTCGGTAACAGATTCAGAAGTAAATAAAACTTTTCTGGACATAGTGTTCCTCCTCAAAGAACAATGGGGTTATAGGATACATAAGGTAAAACTAATAGTCGGTGGACAGGGATCAGGGATTGGGAGTGACTTGTGACTTGTGGCTAAAATGTCAACTAGTGAAATCACTCCATTTATACTTGCGGCGCTTCTATAAATTTATGCGCCGCACTTTCCCCCGAACCCATCAACCTGAACCTTGAACCCCTTGACGCATTCATTTCCATCAATGAATGTGTCAAGGTCGGATTAAAACTAAAAAAGCTCTCCGCGCAGGGAGAGTCCAGTCTCTCATCTGCCAGCTTGCGCTGTTGGAATTAGCACCGGTTCCGTCGGAATGGTTGCTGCAGCTTCCTTGGGCCAATCCCTCTGCTGCTCTGGATGAGTGATATTCAAATCGAAGATTATTGTAACATAGATGCGCCAGGTAGCGCAATAGAAAAATTCAAGTCCAGTTGCTGGGGACTGGTGACTAGTGACTGGTATAGCGATTTGTTAACTTCTGGACTTAGTGAGAAATGGCGGAAGGAGCGCACCATTCATATAGCGCCCCACCCACTTCATTATATAAAACAGTTTGTGCATCATTTATATAAAACTCCGCGGCGCCTCCTCATTTTATGCGCCGCACCTTCACTCCTAACTCCTAACTCCTCACTTGATTCGGAAGTTGATTTAAGGAAACACAGTCAGAAAGTGGGAGACTAAGCCGAAGAGTTTCAGTGAAGCCGCCACCACCATTTCTCATCCAGCCGAATCTTTCAAACAAAAAAGGAAGGATTGCCCCACGGCAACCCTCCCTTGCACTCCAAACTACATATAGAACACCAAAGTATCAATAATAAATACCGGGCAAAGAATCACGATCGCCCAGCCGATGTAAGCGAAGAAGCCTGGCATTTTGATACCGGACTCTTCCGCAATGGCTTTAATCATGAAGTTCGGTGCATTTCCGATATATGTCATGGCTCCCATGAAAACAGCGCCTGCGGAAATGGCTTCGAGCATGAGCGGGGTAACGGTGCCGACGGTGGTCGCGATGCCTTCTGCCGCGCCAAGGCTGGCTGCGGTCTGCAGGAAGACGAGGTAGGTCGGCGTATTATCGAGGCAGGAGGACAGGAGTCCGCAGACCCAGAACATCTGCCATGGCTGGTCGATACCAAGCTCCGTGCCATGGACTTTGAGAAGAACCAGCGCCGGGATCATGGTGATGAAGATGCCAATGAAGAGGATCGCCACACCGATCATCGGTGCCATAGAGAAGGAATTCGCTTTGCGGATACGTTCTGGCGTGGTATGGAGAGAAAGGAAGGAAGCCAGAAGAATCAGCGCGATTTCTACGACCGTCGCATACGGGAAGACGATGTCATCGAAAACCGTAATCCCTGCCCCATTCATGAAGAACGGCACATATTCCGGCAGGAAGCCATTCGCGATGACGCCTACGATGATGATACCGATGTAAATGAAATTGCGTTTCCCATCGATATGAATGAGAGGAGTCCCCTCTTCTGCCTGGATTTCTTCCGGCTGACGACCTGCGGCCAGTTCTTTTTTGAAGTAGTAGGTATCCATCAGGTAGAAAGCAGAAAAGAGAATCGCCATATTGACCAAAAGAATAGGAGTCAGCTGGAAAGTCCAGCCAAAGGGTACGCCGCGCTGGAATCCCATGAAAAGCGGCGGATCGCCCAGAGGCGTGAGACAACCGCCCATATTCGCCACGAGGAGAATCAGGAAAACCATGATGTGCGATGCATGTTTGCGCCATGCATTGATACGGATCAGAGGACGGATGAGAAGCATCGCAGCGCCGGTCGTGCCGATCCAGGAAGCCAGCAGCGTCCCGACCAGAAGGATCAGCGCATTCATCTTCGGCGTCCCTTCGAGGCGTCCGTTCACGACGATACCGCCTGCGGTAGCAAAAAGACCATAGAGAAGGATGATGAAAGGAATGAAATCAAGCAGTACCGCTTCGAGGAAACGGTAGAGCCCTTCCTGCCAGCCATAGAAATAAGAGAACGGAACAAGGAAGCTGGCACTCCAGAACAAAGCGACCCATTTTTCATTCTTCTTCCACCACAGCCCATTCACGAGCGGTACCAGCGCCACGGAAAGAAGCAGGGCAACAAATGGAATGACACTCCAGAGCGGCAACGATAGATTCACCATCTGGTGAATGGCTTCCGAGGCAGGCAGCTGAGGAGCAGCAGAGGCCCCTGCTGCGGCAGGCACGGCAGAATTGGCTACACCCAGAAAACCAGAATCAAATGGCAGAACCAGTAGACCAAGCGCGATCATAAGAAGCAAAAGACCGACCGCAAACGGCATTGCACTAAGGGATCTGTTCATAAGAATCACCTTCCGTTGAGACTATGAGAACGCAGAAATAAAAAATTACGTCTCTCCTATGAATGTGAAAGATGCTTTTAATTATACCAATCATTGATGGATATGATTATTATTTATTCATATCAAATTTTAAGCGTTATCATAATATGAAGTTTATCATTTAGATAAGTGTATACTTATACCGTATGTCATTTTATAGCTTGTAAGTTATCATTTATCGATTATATATGACAATCTCGTAAATACATAGGTGGCAAAATAAAACCCCGAGGCTCGATGAATGTCGAGTCTCGGGGTTCGCCTGTGGAGCAGCTCTTGGATTTCGGATGAAAGCTCCGTCCGAATGCGAAATGAGAAAAGGTGGTACGGCGCATAAAAATATAGAAATGCCGCGAAGTATAGATAGTGGCGATGCCCGCTTGCGGCATCAGACTTCAGACGTTAGACATTAGACGTTAGATATTAGATATGTCCAAGTCTCCCAGTCTCCCGGCCTCTCAGTCTTTTAGTCTGGGGAAACGCTGATTCAATCGCAGAGTCAGATTGAATCAGTGTTTCCCTAGTCCCTTACCACTCAAGGAAGAATACCAGTGTATCGATGAGGAATACCGGGAAGAGAATTTCAAGCGACCATCCGATATATGCGAAGAACCCGGGCATATGGATATGGCTGTCTTCCGCGATCGCCTTGACCATGAAATTCGGGGCATTCCCGATGTAAGTATTCGCTCCCATGAAGACGGCTCCCGCAGAAATCGCTTCCAGCATGACCGGTGTCACGGTGCCGACAGAGGTAATGACTCCGGACGCTGCCCCGAGGCTCCCTGCGGTCTGCAGGAAAACAAGGTAGGTCGGGGTATTATCCAAGAAGGAGGAAAGCGCCCCTGTGATCCAGAACATCTGCCATGGCTGGTTGATGCCCAGAGCCGCGCCATGTGTCTCGAGAAGAACCAGTGCCGGGATCATGGTGACGAAGATGCCGGAGAAGAGAACGGCGACCCCTTTGATCGGATTCATGGAGAACTGGTTTTCTTTATGAATATTGGCAGGCGTGGTATGGATAGAAAGCTGCGCGGCGGTAAGAATCAGAATGATTTCTACCAAAGTGGAATACGGGAATACGATTTCTTCAAAAATCGGAATCCCTGCCCCATTTGCAAAGAATGGGAAGGCTTCCGGCAGGAAGTTATTCGCCATGACGCCCACGATGATGAGCAGGATATAGAAGAAATTCTTTTTACCATAAATCTTAATCAGCGGAGAATTATCATGGAGCTGCATATCGCTTGGCCGACGACCGTGAGCCAGCTCTTTCTTGAAGTAATGGCGATCAATGAAGTAGAAGGTGACGAAAACAAGGATGAGATTCAAGAGCAGGATCGGGAAGAGATGAAAAGTCCATGTGAAAGGTACACCGCGCTGGAAGCCCATGAAAAGCGGCGGATCGCCGAGCGGTGTGAGGCAGCCGCCCATATTCGCCACGAGGAAGATCAGGAAGACCATGACATGCGCCTTTTCCTTGCGCCATTCATTGACACGGATCAATGGACGGATGAAAAGCATAGCCGCGCCCGTCGTGCCAATCCAGCTTGCCATGACCGTGCCCACAAAAAGGATCAGCGAATTGATGAGCGGCGTCCCGGCGAGCTTGCCATGGATCATGATGCCACCTGCCGTCGCATACAGACCATACAGAAGGACAATGAAGGGAATGAAATCGAGCAGGATCGACTCCAAGAGACGATAGATCCCTTCTGAAATACCATACGCATACGAAAATGGCACAAGGAAGAAGAGCGCGCAGCCGAGTGATACCCACTTCGTATTCTTCGCCCACCAAAGACCATTGATCAGAGGAACAAAGGCCACCGCGAGCAACATGACAACGAATGGGATGACGCTCCAAAATGGAAGCGTCTGATTGACTGTCTCATGAAAGACTTCATCCGCGGAAACAGCGGGGATCGAGCCCGCGGTCAAAAGAATGCTATAGAAAATACCCTTGGTAAACTTGGACATGGATTTCACCTTCTGAATGAATGCTTATGATTTCAAAAGCAACATAACTGTCATAGATATGGCTGATAAGTCAGATCATACTTATCCATCGGATCCGCAGGCCATTCCCTTCAGATATTGGAAATCAATCCATCGTGCCATTCTAAAATGAAACGCTTCATTTTTAATCGCGAATTCATCATGCAAAGCAGTCATGGTTTTGGAATAATTGATGGCTCTTCTCATGCTGATTCCCCCTTATTCATGCTTTTTGGAACAGTTTCAATTATAGCACCATTATCCGAAATGTTTATTATTTATTCGTGCCAAGTTTTTATTATTTTCATAGATTACAATTCATGTTTTTGATTCTCCTTTTTCTCGAAGCCAGAAATATGTGTGCTATCTATGAATATAGCATTTCATAAAATATACACTTAATGCTTGCTGTATATACAGGCAGACGGCCGTCGGTGACAGGCGAGCCGCCTTATCCATTCCGGACGTCCTTTTTCCAATAAAAAAACACGGCATCCTTTCGGATACCGTGTTTCGTACTGTTTCAGGAGGACGATGACAAAGCCTTGCGAAAATGCAGGTAAGACCGCTAGCGATGGAAGCAGCCTTTCCTTAAAATGTATGCCGCAGCAGGAGGTACACCAGCGCACCGACAGCAGCCGTACACGGGATCGTCATGACCCATGCCGAAACCATCTGGTAGGCGACACTCCAGTGGACAGCGCGGAAACGCTTCGCCCAGCCCACGCCCATGATGGAGCCGGTGACGACATGCGTGGTCGAAACCGGAAGATGCAGCATGGTCGCAGAGAAAATGATGAGGGACGAATTCAGATCTGCCGCAAGACCATTGACCGGCTGCATGCGGAAAATTTTATTTCCGACAGTACGGATGATGCGCCAGCCGCCGACACTGGTACCGGCACACATCGCCGTCGCGCACGCCACTTTGACTTCCCACGGCACCTCGAGCGCGCCGATATAGCCGCCCGACAGCAGTGCCAGCGTGATGATGCCCATCGACTTCTGCGCATCATTCGAGCCATGGGAAAACGCCATGAGTGCTGCCGATGCCATCTGGATGTGACGGGAGATGTAATTCACGCGCGACTTCCCTACATTTCTGAAAAAAACATAGAGAAGCGTCATGATAAAATAGCCCATACCAAGAGCCACGATCGGCGAGCAGACGAGCCCGATGACGATCGTCAGGACGCCCGCGAGGTGGATCGCACCGGTGCCGTAAGAGATGATGACCGCACCGATGACGCCGCCGATCAGTGCATGAGATGATGAGGACGGCATCCCGATACGCCATGTGAATAAATTCCAGAAAATCGCAGAGGCAAGCGCCGCAATGAGGACGACAGAGTCGACCATATGCGGTGAGGTGACGATTTCCCCGCCGATGGTCTTCGCCACCCCGGTAGAAATCATCGCACCGACAAAGTTCAAAAAAGCAGACATCATGATCGCTATCTTAGGACTGAGTGCGCGCGTCGCCACACAAGTCGCGATAGCATTGGCCGTATCGTGGAAGCCATTGATAAAATCAAAGCAGAGCGCCAGAATGATAACAAGCCCCACAAGGTACATATCAGGCATATTTCATGACCACCTCTTTGATCAGGTTCGATACTTTTTCCGCCCGATCGCAGGTGTCCTCCATGGCTTCCATGATTTCCTTCCAGCGAATGATCTCCATGACATCATGACTGCCATCGAAGAGATCAGAAATAGACTGGCGATAGATCGCATCCCCTTCGCTCTCGAGCTGATTCAGCTTGCGGGTACGCTGTCCGATCTCAATCTCATTCTTGTCGATGTCTTTCAAAAGACGGAAGAGCACGATCAGCTCCTCAGCCATTTCGACCAGGATATCCGACATGCGCACCGGCAGCTTCGAGCCAATGCCCGCATGATACAGCTTCATGGAAAGCACGACATCCTGAATATCATCGACACAGTCATCGAGTGTGGAAGTCAGCATAAAAAAATCTTCCCGATCGATCGGTGTGATGAAGACATGGCGCATCTTCGCCGCAATGTCATGTGTCACGCGATCTGCCGCATGCTCCAGATTCTTCACTTCCTTCGAGTATTTTTCCAGCTTCGTCGGGTCCTGCAACACCTCACGCGCCATCAGCGCGCCTTTATGGAAATACTCCGCATTCGTCACAAGGAAATCAAAAAACTCTTCATGCTTATTGACCAGACTAAACATAACGTCCTCCGTTTTACCAAAAACATACGCATGTCTTTATGATATCTTATGAATGTAAAGCCTGTGTAAAATCCTTGACAAATTCTTCAAGTTATCGAAAATAGTATATCTTGATTATAGCTGAATCCATGCATTTTTTGAATGGGTTCATACAAATCTAATAGTATATCAGGGAAAGGGTAATCTCAGGATTAGGGATTAGGAGTATCAAGTGACTGGGGACTGGGGACTGGGGACTGGGGATTAGGAGTATCAAGTGACTGGTGACTAGTGACTCGTGACTCGTGAGTGGAATACTACTTTCGGACATCGCCCTTTTATAAAAAATCGGCACGAAGTGCCGCACCAACACTCCTCACTCCTAACTCCTAACTCCTAACTAGAGCGCAGAAGTTTCATTCTGTGTCAAGGGGGCGGCACCTTCCACGGGCCCCTCCCCTTGACAGAATATCGATAATCATCTATACTGTCTACAGATGAGAAAATCCTCATCCCCTTCCACATTCTGGGAAGAATGTGGATTTCTTATGATTGCAAGTCCTACGAGTGTAAAAGGAGGAATTTTACAATGGAAGAAGCAAAAGTATTAGAAGAAATGAAACGCCTGGCCGGCACACAGACCGAAAAGAACCTGCGCGCTGCTTTCGCAGGCGAATCCCAGGCTCATGTGAAATATAACCTGTTTGCTGCAGAAGCAGAAAAAGATCCGTCCATCTCCCGCCAGATCGCTGACATTTTCAGAGAAACCGGCGCGAATGAAAAAGCCCATGCCAAACTGTGGTTCTGGCTCGTCGGTGACCTCAAGAAATCCACTGCTGAACATCTGAAAATGGCTGCTGCCGGCGAAAACGGTGAATGGACCTCCATGTATCCGGAATTTGCTGCTACCGCAGAAAAAGAAGGCTTCCCGCAGATCGCTTTCCTGCTCTCCAAAGTCGGCGAAATCGAAAAACAGCACGAAGCACGCTATAAGCTGCTGCTGGCCAATGTCGAAAACGGCCAGGTCTTCAAAAAAGGCGAAAAGAAACTCTGGATGTGTGCCAACTGCGGCTACACCGTAGAATCCGTAGAAGCACCGGAAGAATGCCCGGTATGCGGCCATCCGCAGAGCTTCTTCGCTATCAAAGCGGAAAACTACTGATAAGGAAATGAAAAACGCCCCGCAAGCAGTGGGGCGTTTTTTGTTGGGGTTCAGGTTGACGGGTTCAGGGTTCAGGATTTGGCGCTTTTCGTCATACCGAACAGATGAAAACGGCTCTTCTGAGATACGTGCTATTCCCTTGTATCGTCATTCCGAACGAAGCCGAGGAATCTTTGTTGCACCCCTCTTCCCTACCCGCTCTGCCTATCTGCTTACATGAAACACCGTATTCCAATTCAACGAGAAACGGTGTTTCCCGTTTCCTGTTTAAGGAAATCAGCACCAACTGAGCACCCCCTTGAAGAAGGGGCGCGCCAAAGGCGGAGGATAGAGTGCCCCGCAGGGGCACAGCTCTGCGTAATGGTCAGCATCCCATCTGCGCAAATGTTTTTATCTGCTATCTCATGCGCTGTTCTTACCATTCTGCTGAATTCTGCCTCTTCGAGGCAGTCTATCCTCTGCCCTTCGGGCATCTCCTTCTCCACGGAGGTACGCGTCTTACGTTATTTTCAAAAATTCCGCGGCGCTTTATTATTTATGCGTCGCACCACCAACCTGAACCCTGAACCCATCAACCTGAACCCAAAATAAAACCCCGCAGCATGCTGCGGGGTTTTTGAATAGAATACTTATTACCAGAGACGAACTGCCGGTTTCTTATCCGGTTCGCCGAAGCGGTGAATGGTATCTACAAAACGGACCGTGCCGGTCTTGTAGCGGAGAACCAGTGTGCTGGTTCTGGCGCCGCCGCCGAAGTAGCGGACACCTTTCAGCATCGCGCAGTCAGTGATCGCCGTTTCCGAGAAGATGCAGTCATCGCCTTTGACAAGGTCATCCAAGGTCAGGACCTTGTTCGGGTCGGTGATGCCCATCTCATGCAGACGGCGGACTTCTTCTTCCGTGTGCGGGAGCAGCTTCGCCTGCATATCGCCGCCGAGACATTTCAGACCGACAGCAGCGAGGACGCCTTCCGGCGCACCGCCGGAGCCGAGAACCATATGGATACCGCTGCCCTGAATGCCGCAGTCGATGGACGGTACGACATCCCCATCGGTGATGAGGCGGATGCGCGCGCCGGCTTCTCTGGCTTCGCGGATGATGCCTTCATGTCTTTCACGATCAAGGACAACAATGGTGAGATCAGAGATTTCACGATCCATCGCTTTCGCTACGCGGGTCAGGTTTTCAGTGACAGATGCATTGATATCGATGCAGCCCTTCGCTCTCGGACCGACGCAGATCTTCTGCATATACATATCCGGTGCGTGGAGCAGGCAGCCTTTCGGTGCAATGGCAAGGACCGCGATCGCGCCATCTTTGCCCTTCGCTACCAGGTTCGTACCTTCGACCGGGTCGACAGCGATGTCGACTTCTTCTCCGCCCTGACCGACTTTCTCGCCGATATACAGCATCGGTGCTTCATCGATCTCGCCTTCGCCGATGACGACAGTGCCGGAGACCGGGGTCTTGGCAAACTGCTGGTGCATGCCGTCTACCGCAGCCTGATCAGCGCCTTCCTTATCGCCTCTGCCCATCAAACGACCAGCCAGAAGTGCAGACTGTTCTGTGATTCTTACAAATTCCATTGAAAGTTGTCTGTTCATTGTATGCCTCCACAATAGTATACTTTCTCTTTCACAGTTATCGTTATTGTATCACACTTATAGAAAGAATGTAGTATACACTTTTTCGTTTTTAGGAAATTCTAATCATTATCATTGTCAGGTTCAGCGTTAGCCCACGGAGCGTGCCGTCCCATTGACTGCAGATGAAAGGGTTCTATGGGTTCAACGGGGGCGATGCCCGAAAGTCTGCGGTTGACACGCTTCCCGTTTGCGGTTTCCACACTTCGACCGCCTGACCGCGAATGACAAAGATTTCTCGATTGCGCTCAAAATGACGATACGGGAGTCTGATCTCTCCCAGTCTCTTAGTCTCCCAGTCTCTCACTCACCAGTCACTAGCCCCCTATTCCCTGCTATACTCCATGGCAAACTGATGCATGAGGCGGATGAGGCACTCGTTCGTCAGAAGGTATGCGAGGTCCTCTTCTGTTTCGATCGTATAGTCCCACCGTTTCAGGAAGCGGGCAAAAGCCTTCTGGATCCTCCGCTCCGATTTCCCCGTTTCCGGCAGGACCAGCGAATAGGAAAACCCCATGTCCAGCAGTACTTTCAGCATGACCGGGCGGAAATGGTACTCCAAAAAGCAGCTTTCTATCCAGAACTCATGGAGCGTCTTTTGGAAACGCGCGGTGAGCGGCATAAATTTCAAGTACAAAGAAAGCCCATCGCTGACCCCTCCCCAGAAATCGGCGAAGGCGACATCATATGCCCCATCCTTCTGCCGCCGGATGAAATCCATCGCATCCGCTTCGATGATATGGATCTTTTCCTTATGCGGAAACTGCGGCAGAAGGTATTTCTTGAAGAGAGAGATCACGTGGGGATTCATCTCCACCACCGTGACCGACTCCACCTCTTCCTTCTCTGCTGCCATGAACGCATAGTAGCCCAGCCCAAGGCCATAGGTGATGACCTTTCCATGGGCGCGCGCGAGCGGCTCTTCCATCGACTCGATCTCGCTCATGACGACACTCATCCATACATGGCCGTTTTCCCGGATGACAGGAAAAGCGACGCGCTCATCAAAGAAACCGATATCCGCATAGCCAAAAGGCTGCCTCTCCGAATAGCCCTGATGATAGGTCTGGAAAAATTCCCCGCCAAGATAGTCGGTCGTTCCCAGCTCGATCGCCCCCGACTTCGCTTCCGGTGCATGAACATGGATGTAGTAGGGATTCTTCGTCACCAAAGAGGCATCATAGACGTGGATGTGCTCCTCGATTTCCTTCATCAGCGCTTTCCACAGACCTTCCGGATCATAGAAATCACAAAGCGCAGAGTATGGGACAAGGCCTTCCGGATCCTCCCAGATGTTCTCGATCGCATCATCCACCGTGTCTGTGAATCCGATATCAGCCGCCGCACGGATCCGCTCTTTTTCCGAGAGGTCGCGATCGAGGTCATTCACGCAGAGGTGGTCTGCGACCTCTCCGAGCATGATATCCCCCGCCGTTACAGACAGCAGATAGGATTTTAACAGTTTGCGAAGCGGTCTGGTGAACGCTTTCGGATTAGCAAAATGCATACATATTCTCCTTCATCAATGATACGAAGACACTAGGGAAACACTGATTAAATCGCAGAATTCGATTGAATCAGTGTTTCCCTGGACGGGGTCATTTCCTCCGTAGTACGATCTCCGGCGCATAGCTGTGAAGCTCTTTCCTCAGCGTCTTATCAAGGATTTTGACTTTATTCATAAAGCTCCGCATGACAAACGCATTCTCCTTGAGCCCGCTTTGGGTCATCACCCGTTCACACTCATAAATAGCTGCCGTACACTGGATGCGCTCGAGCATGAGGCTTGCCGTCCCCTTCTCATTCAGCACGAGGAAAGACCAGTCTTTCCCCTCTTTCATCGGAGGAAGATCCTCACCGGTGTATACGAAGTGATAGAAAAATGGTTTTTCTTCATCCTGCACGATCTTCCAATGGAGTCTTTGTGCGATCTCATCAATTTCTTCCATCTTTACAGGACGGAAATCAGCCGATATTTCTGCCATAGCGCCTCCTTTAGGAAAATAAATGATACGTTCCACCCAAAATAAATCAGTGTTACCTTAGCTCGCCCCGCTCGCGATCGTCATGCCCATGACTTTTTTCGCTCCCGCGCGCATGAGCTCGTGAGCGGCCGACTCCATCGTGGCTCCCGTCGTATAAATGTCATCCACGATGAGGATGGTTTTCCCTTTCACATCCATAGACCGCGCGATGTGAAAAACGCCTTTGATATTTTGAAAACGTTCCGCTCGGGATAAGAGGGACTGCGTGTGGGCGCTGCGGATACGGACAAGCGCATCCGGCCGGTAGTCATAGCCCGCTTCTTTCATCCACGAGGCAAACATCAGATCCACCTGATTATACCCGCGCCATTTTTTCTTGCGAGAAGACAAAGGGATGGGGATCACCAGCCCGCACTCCCCCATCCTGTCCCACCAGGGGAATCGGGAAAGGAGCGGCGGGAAGACGCGCTTCCTGCTGCGCCGCCCGCCATACTTGATCTGTATGATGCAGTCTCGAATCGCACCTGCATAGTCGCAGCAGGTATAGCAGCCCGAGAGATGGTCGGTGAAGGAGGAATTGATCAGCCGCGGATCCCAGATCTTTCGGAGGCACGCCTCGCACCACTGCACGTCCGGATCGACCACGCATCCGCAGCCCGGGCAGCAGGTGGGATAGAGTGTCTCTAAGATATCAGTCATAAGACGCATAGCCGGATCCTTTCTGGGTCAGCCAGTAGGGCGTGCCGCCCTTTGATTCCGTTTGAAAGCTTCGCTTGAATGAGAAATTAGAAATGGTGGTGCGGCGCATAAAAGCATAGAAGCGCCGCGGAGTATAAATAGGGCGATGCTCGAAAGTGGCATTTAAGTC
>OQVL01001011.1_pt1 | contig 16217 bp, 14 predicted proteins | sample 1691501 | NCBI WGS metagenome assembly OQVL01 (sample SAMN03418253, study PRJEB22391) | human gut metagenome | biome: human-gut; feature: organic feature; material: feces | host: Homo sapiens | place: Tanzania | collected 2013-01 | reverse complement strand
ATCAACAAGACTTTCAAGCTTATAAACAATTACTAAAATTTCGGAGTATATCATGACAATTTTAAATCCTTTCTTTGGAAAATACGGTGGACAGTACGTTCCAGAGGTTTTACTACCAGCACTAAACCAGTTAGAAAAGACATTCGTTGAAGCTAGAAATGATCCTGAGTTCAAAAAGGAATTAAGCGATTTATTAAATAAATATGCAGGTCGCCCTACTCCGTTAACCTTATGCAGAAACATTACCAAAGGCACTAAAACTAAGATCTATTTAAAGCGAGAAGATCTTTTACACGGAGGTGCTCATAAAACCAATCAGGTTTTAGGTCAGGCATTACTTGCAAAGCGTATGGGCAAAACCAGAATCATCGCAGAGACAGGTGCTGGTCAGCATGGTGTAGCTACAGCTCTAATCTGTGCTCTTTTAGGCTTTAAGTGCCGTATTTACATGGGAGCTACTGATACAGAAAGACAAAAGCCAAACTGCAATTAGACGCAAACGAATCACCGTTCAACAAGCCACTCAACCGCTACCCCAGCACCAAGGCTCTGCAAACTTTAATGACCAACTGGGGCAAACATGAGCATATACCCGAAAGATGCATATTCATGTGTAACGGAATCGAAGAGGCATGCGACCTGCTCATTCGTACATTTACCGTACCCAACCGCGACAGCATCATTGCCGCAGAACCAACAAGGCATTATTACAAAAGGCGCGCACAGATCAATCGCATAGAATACCGCGAAGCCAACTTGCGCGCAGAAAATTTTGGACTCGATGCAAACGACATCGTCAATGCCATTAGCGACACGACACAAATGATATTTTTGTGCTCGCCTAATTCACCAACAGGAAACCTGCTTGACGCAGGAGAAATAGAAAGTATTGTTCAAATATTCGACGGCATAGTTGTGGTTGACGAATCATACATCGATTTTGTTCCTCAGGCCACAGTCATCGGTTTGCTCAACAAGTATAAGAACCTTGTTGTACTACGGTCTTTTTCGCACGCATGGGCCCTTGCCGGACTGAACCTATCAGCCATTATTGCGCACCCCGACATTATCTGTAACATAGCAAAGATTGCACTCTCCCACCCCATCAACACCATAACAATCAATGCCGCGCTTGAAATGATAAAGAACAGACTTGACATAGACAAGTGGACAAGGCAAATCATAGACGAACGCACAAAGGTGGAAATTGCACTCAAGGACATTCCCGAATGCGAACACATCTATCACTCCGATGCCAACTTTCTACTTGTCAAATTCTCTAACAGCGCATCAATTTACAAAGATCTACTCAAAAACGGCATTGCCGTACACCCCGTAATGGGGTGTTTGCGTTTGACAATCGGACTACCGCAAGACAACTCTGCATTGCTCGGAGCGCTCCGACGCCGAAACAGCAGCATCAAATAGCGGAATGTCATATTTCGCGTCTAAGAGCATATTCCGTACCGCTCCGACTCGGTTTTTTCCATGCCGAACAAAGGGGGCAAAACGCCGTAAAGCGCATTAAAATAGCCTTTACGGCGTTTTTGCTTTCGAAAACGCCGTTTTTCAAAGAGCTTTTCCACGCCATTACAAAAGAAAATCTTAATTTTGCTCTTAGAATATATATACTACACATTCAATGATAACAGACGACGATAGAATTATCAAGGTCAATATTGAGGAAGAAATGAAATCCTCATATATCGACTACTCCATGTCAGTAATCGTATCGCGTGCATTGCCCGATGTGCGCGACGGATTTAAGCCTGTCCATCGACGCATATTATACGACATGATGGAACTTGGCATCACTCACGACAAGCCCACACGTAAATCGGCGCGTGTTGTGGGTGACGTACTCGGTAAGTACCACCCACACGGCGACAGTTCTGTTTACGGTGCGCTTGTACGTTTGGCACAACCTTGGAACATGCGTTACACACTGGTTGAAGGCCAAGGCAACTTTGGTTCGATGGACGGTGACTCTGCAGCCGCCATGCGTTATACCGAAGCACGCCTGTCACCTGTTGGCGAAGCCATGATGCAAGACATCGAAAAAGAGACGGTGGACATGGATCGCAACTTTGATAATACACGCGATGAGCCAAGCGTCATGCCGACACGCATTCCCAACTTTCTGGTAAATGGTGCGAGCGGCATCGCCGTTGGTATGGCTACCAACGTGCCGACACACAATTTGCGCGAGGTTATTGATGGTTGCGTGGCTTATATTGACAATCCCGACATCACAATCGACGAATTGATGCACTACATCAAGGCCCCCGACTTTCCTACCGGTGGCTATATCATGGGCATGCAAGGCGTGCGCAGTGCTTACGAAACCGGACGTGGCCGCATCATCATGCGTGCCAAAACCGATATTGAAAGCGGAGCGCAGCACGACACGATTGTTGTTTCGGAACTTCCATACGGACTTAACAAGGAAGAACTTGTAAAGTTCATCGGCCAACTTGCAGCAGACAAACGTATTGAGGGCATCTCAAACGTAAACGACGAGAGCGACAAGGATGGTATGCGCATTGTTATTGACGTTAAACGCGACTTCAATGCAAACGTGGTGCTCAATAAATTGTTTAAGATGACAGCACTGCAAACATCGTTTGCAGTGAACTGCATCGCATTAGTTCACGACCATGCACATAGAGCCGGCCGTCCGCAATTACTCACGCTCAAGGATTGCATAAAACACTTCATTGAGCACCGTCACGACGTGGTAATACGCCGCACACAATATGACTTGCGCAAAGCTCAAGAACGTGCCCATATACTTGAAGGACTTATCATTGCCTCAGACAACATCGACGAAGTTGTACGACTCATACGTGCATCGAAAACACCGCAAGCTGCCATCGAAGCCCTCAAGGAACGCTTTGGTCTTGACGATGTGCAAGCTAAAGCCATCGTTGACATGCGTCTGGCGCAGCTTACTAATATTCAGCAGGAGAAACTGCACGAAGAATATGAGGAAATCGAGCGTCGCATCGCATACTACGAACAAATTCTTAGTGATGACGAACTCTGCCGCAAGGTGATGAAGGACGAGCTCATCGAAGTTAAAGAAAAGTACGGTGATGACAGACGCACCGAGATCTGCCTGTCATCTACAGAGTTCAACCCTGAAGACTTCTATGCTGACGACGAAGTCGTTATCACCATCTCGCATTTGGGCTATATCAAACGCACACCTCTCAATGAGTTCCGTGCACAAGGCCGTGGCGGCGTAGGCTCAAAAGGCGGTAGCACACGCGACTCTGACTTTATCGAGTACATCTACCATGCAACCATGCACAACACCATGTTGTTCTTTACAGCCAAGGGACGCTGCTACTGGCTCAAAGTGTATGAATTGCCCGAAGGTGCTAAAAACGCAAAGGGACGCGCTATTCAAAACATGCTGAACATCGATCCCGATGACAATATCAATGCTTGTTTGCACATTCGCAAGTTAGGCGATGCAGACTTCTGCCAAAGCCATTTCGTGATGTTCTGCACCAAGCAAGGCATTATAAAGAAAACTTGTCTGAGCGAATATTCACGCCCACGCGCCAACGGCGTAAACGCCATCAACATTCGCGAAGACGACAAGGTTGTCAGCGTTGTGCTGACTAACGGCTCTGACGAGATTATCATTGCCAACCGCAATGGCAGAGCTATCCGTTTCAACGAGAATACTGTACGCGCCATGGGCCGAACTGCTACTGGTGTGCGCGGTATGCGTCTGGACGATGCCGACCCGACAGACGAGGTAATTGGCATGATTTGCATCAACGATCCCGAAAAGGAAACGGTTCTTGTTGTCAGCGAGAAAGGCAAGGGCAAACGTTCTGCTGTTGAAGACTACCGTGTAACAAACCGCGGTGGAAAGGGTGTCAAGACTCTTAACATTACGGAAGAGACCGGCAAGGTTGTTGCTATTAAAGCCGTAACTGAAGAAGAAGATCTCATGATTATCAACAAGAGCGGCATTACCATACGCCTGCGTATGGACGAGATAAGCGTTCAGGGACGCGCCACACAAGGTAACAAACTCATCGACCTCAAGAAACGCAACGACGTAATATCAAGCGTATGCCTTGTACCCGCCGATGACGAAGAAGAAGCCTTGGAACAAGACTCTGAAAATACCGATGGTTCTGCAGATGAAAATGTTGACGACATGACAACCACCGCCAACAACTCTGACGAAGAAGCATCAACTAATGAGGAATAAGTATAAAAGCGTCAGGCTATGATTATGCAACAAGTGCAAACTGCCCCTGTTGCATAGTTATAACCCGCGACAATACAACAACAATTCACTAAATCAATAACAACAATGAAGAAGTTAATTCTATGTCTGGCGGTTCTTTTTGGAGGCATAGGAACTGCCATGGGACAAACAGCCAATCCTGGCTCTTGGAAGGCATACGACAAAATCAACAAAGCGAATGCCTTGGTAAACAAGCACACGTCTGAGGATTTTGAACAAGCCCAGATTCTTTACAAGGAGGCAGAACAGATTATCAACGACGACATTGAAGAGGCCAAAGCAAAAGGCAAAAACAGCAATTTGGCACTCCTTTACACTCAGAATGCCGAATTGCAAGTTAAGTTGCTTGACCCCGAATGGAAAAAAGCCGCAGGTGGCATTCCTTTTGACACGTTGAAGTTCTGCAATGGCATTGACAACATTATCAACTTGTACAATACCGCTGCTGAATACAACCAAAAAGCAGATGCCAAAGGACGCGTTAAGCCCAACCCTATTGTAACGGCTAAAACACGTTACGGAATTGAAAAGCAAATGCTCACGATGTATAGCGCATGCGGACTTTTCATGAACAATATGCATAAGTACAAGGAGAGTGCCGAGTACTTCTACAAATTTGTTCAACTGCCTAAGATTTCGCCTGTATTCACTGCGGCCGAAAAAGACTCTGTGTACAAAGCACACGAGAAGGACTACAACGCCTCATTGGTGAACATTGCCAACCTTAGCTACAAAGGCAAAGATTGGAATCAAGCTGTAAAATATTGTAACGAAGCGCTCAGTCAGGTAACGGACTCTGTCAGCCTGCACGACCTCTACTTTATCAAATTGGCAGCTCTTCAAGAACAAAAGGACACTGCAAATTGGGCTAAGACCTTATACGAAGCCAGTCAGCGTACAGGACAAGAAGTGTTCTTCTTGCAGTTGATGCAATACTATATCAACAGCAACAAAACTGCTGAAGCTGAAGCTTTTGCACAAAAGGTTGTGGCCGATGAGCCTAACAGCAAGACGTCATGGTACATGAAAGGCTACGTAGAACTTTACCTTGGCAAGAACTATGCTACAGCACGTCAGTCTTTTGAAAAGGCATTGTCTATTGACCCTGATTATGCCAACGCACTCTACCTCGTATCGGTAACTTATACCGACGAAATCATTTCGAAGGTAAATTCTGGCAAGTATCAGTATATTGGTAAGAACCGCAACATTACGGGACGCGGCAAAGGTGCCGCTGCCGAAGCTGCATACAAAAAGCAGAAGGCTATTTACGACAAAGAGTTGAACGAGGTTAAGTCATACTATAAAAAGGCTCAGACTTACTTGGAACACATGCGCGAGGTTGCTCCCGACATGGTGAACAAGTGGGCTCCCGCCTTGCAGACAGTATACACCAACCTTGGCATGAAGGACAAGGCTAAGGAAATGGACGCCGCACTCGACGCCTACAACCAAAGCCGCTCTTCAAAATAAAGAATGAGCAACGAAACTAAGGATTATCCCCTATAATTGATATTGAGGTTATGAATGCCACATGGCGTATTCATAACCTCAATTAAGAAAATGCGCATACAATTCCTCTTGAATATCAGTTCTAATATGAAACAGTTTCTTTTGTTACTTATAATGCTCTTTAGTTTGTCATGTACAGCACAAAAAGCATTTAAGCCTGTCAAGACTGCCTTGAAAGACAAAAAATACAACGAGGCCATCACACAAATAGAGAAGCTACGGACTGACTCCACCTTCAAAAACAGCACTAAACTCTGCTTGTATGCCATTGAAGCTTATCGTGGACTTAACGACGCAGAGAACACTAAAATTTACCTGAAAAAGAACTACGACACTTTGGTTTTCTTCTCAACAACCCGGGAGTTGATTGCAACATCACTACAACTGGATTCTATAGAGAATGCCCTACAGCATGAAACTGGAGCCAAACCCAAACAAAAGCACTTGGTGTGCAGCGTGCTCAACCAATATTATCCTAACATAAACGCTGCTGCACGCTTTTACTATAACAAGAAGGATTACAACAACGCTATGAGGTTTCTGAGAATTTCGATTGACCTACCCCACAGCAAAATTGGTACATTAGCTAAACTACCCGTCAAAGTTGACACTACAAACAGCGTGCTTTACCTCATTAGCGCATATAATGCTAAAAAGTATGACGAGGTGCATCGCTACCAAGACACAGCCTTGCAAGCCAAGAGCACGCGACGCATTGTGCTACGATACCTTGCACTCAACGCTGAAGCTGAAAACGATACAACGAGCTACCACAGTTTTTTGTATGAAGGTTGGAAAGCATACCCTTCAGAGACCTTCTTTTTTACCCGGTTGGCCGATTATTACAACAAGCATAAACACTACGAACAAACGCTCAACATAGCACAAGAGCAACTGCAATCTAAATCGCTGCATAACGCTGCCTACTTGGCACGTTGCGCAGCCTACTACGAGATACACGACTACGACAGTTGCATTGTTAATGCAAAGAATTTGATTGCCGTAGACTCTACAAACGTAGAAGCGCATTACTACATCGGTGCATCATACATTCAAAAGGCGGAACAGGTTGTCATGCCGCAAAACACATCGACACGTAACTATAATAAAGCACTGGCTCAACGACGCGCTTTATTCGCCAAAGCGGAACCCGAATTGGAACAATTCCGCCGCATGGCACCACAATCACAAAATTTGTGGGCACCCTTGCTCTACAGAGTATATCTTGAGCTCAACAGAGGTGACAAATTTGCCGAAATTGAAAAGTTGCTCAAGAAATTCTGACTAAACCGATTGACACATTACAATATATGAAAAAGTTCATCGCCTCACAATTACTTTCTGACACAGATTGGCAAAAGTTTATCACGTCCAATTATGATTTGCTGCCAGAACATAGTGGTTCCCATGACAAATCTGACGTGACAAGCGCAGCCATGCTGCACGATGCCATCATCGAAGGCATGGATAAAGAAAAAGCTGAGATTTCCGCCATCACAAACAATACTGACGCACCCAACTTTGACAACACGATAGTTGCTTTGACACAAAGCGGTGGCATGCTTGAACGTGCTACCACCACAATGTACAACTTGCTGAGCGCAGAGACCAACGACGAACTTGACGAACTTGCCAACGAAATGGCGCAAAAACTCTCTGACCATGAAAATGACATCATGCTCAACGAGCAACTTTTTACACGTGTCAAAAAGGTCTATGACAATAAACGCGATCAGCTGAACGGTGAAGACCGCAAATTACTTGACAAAACATACGAAGCGTTTGAACGATCAGGAGCCACACTTAATGACACGCAGAAAGCAACGTTTCGCAACATCACACGTGAGTTGTCTGAATACACACTGAAGTTTTCACAAAATCTGCTGAAGGAAACAAACAACTTCGTTTTGCACATAAAGGACGAGAAAGACCTTGATGGATTACCCGACATTAACAAGGAAGCCGCCCGATTTGAAGCACAAAGCCGAAAGATGGAAGGCTGGGTATTTACGCTGCATGCTCCAAGTTACGGACCATTTATGATGTATGCCAATAAGCGAAATTTACGTGAACAAATGTACATGGCATATAACACTCGCTGCACACACGACAATGCGTATAACAATTTTAAGATTGTCGAGCACATAGTCAATTTGCGTCGCGAAGTGGCCCAACTTCTTGGCTATAAGAATTATGCAGATTATGCTCTGCGCAGACGTATGGCTCAGAATGCAGAGAATGTTTATGAGCTACTCGACGACCTTATTAACAGTTACTTGCCTAAAGCTAAGGAGGAGGTGGAACAAGTTGCCCAAAAGGCTAAAGAACTTGAAGGCGACGACTTTGTCATGCAACCATGGGATTTCTCATACTACAGTCAAAAACTTAAACACGAACTGTACGACTACGACCCCGACATGTTGCGTCCATACCTCGAACTTTCACATGTGCAAAAAGGAGTGTTAGCTTTAGCTACAAAACTGTATGGTATTACGTTTAAGGAAAACAAGCACATACCCGTTTACCACCCAGACGTTATTGCCTACGATGTCTTTGACAAGGATGAGTCCTTTTTGGCCACACTGTTGGTGGACTTTTTCCCAAGGAAAAGCAAAAAGGGGGGGGCTTGGATGACAAACTATCGTGACGAACACTGCGACCTGCCCTGCAATCAACAAGTGACAGCAAACAATTCGTACCGACCAGTGGTGAGCGTCACGACCAATTTTACAAAGCCAACTAACGACACCCCCGCCCTGCTCACACTTAACGAACTTGAAACATTCTTGCACGAATTTGGTCATGCCTTGCATGGTATCTTTGCCATGACGCACTATGCGGCACTCAGTGGAACTTCTGTATTTTGGGATTTTGTTGAACTACCTTCACAATTTATGGAGAACTATGCAACAGAACCAGATTTTTTGGGTACATTTGCCTTTCACTATAAGACAGGTGAGCCATTGCCACAAAGCTACATTGAGCGTATACGCAAAAGCCGCAATTTCCTTGCAGCTTACTCTTGTATGCGCCAAGTTTCTTTTGGACTGCTTGACATGGCCTACTATACACAGACCTCGGCAACAAGCGAGGACATAAAATCATTCGAGCATGATGCTTGGCATAGAGTACAATTACTACCACAAGTGCCATCGGCATGTATGAGCGTGCAATTCAGCCACATTATGGCTGGAGGCTATGCAGCAGGCTACTACAGCTATAAATGGGCCGAAGTGCTTGACGCCGACGCATTCTTCATGTTTAAGGAAAAAGGAATCTTCGACAAAGACACAGCCAACAGTTTCCGAACCAATATACTTTCGAAAGGAGGCACAGAGGATCCGATGACGCTTTACACCAACTTCCGTGGGCAAGAACCAACCATAGATGCCCTACTGCACAGAGATGGTATTAAATAGTAAATGTGCACATACAAGTAAAACAAACTATTGGGCGCCCCATTACTGAAGCACCCAACATAAAATAGTCCTCCGACAACGGGACATAGAACTCGCCATTAAACAACAAGTTATGACAAAAGCTGAATTACTTGACAGACGCTATTTGCGCATGGCACGCATTTGGGCGGAAAACTCATATTGCACTCGCCGTCAAGTTGGCGCACTTATCGTTAAAGACAAAATGATTATTAGCGATGGCTACAATGGGACGCCATCAGGCTTCCCCAATGTATGTGAAGGAGCCGACGGACTTACACTGCCATACGTGTTACACGCCGAAGCTAACGCCATAACAAAGATAGCCCGCTCTGGCAACAACTCCGATGGAGCTACGCTCTATGTAACTGATGCACCTTGTATTGAATGTGCAAAATTGATCATACAAGCGGGTATCAAGCGCGTTGTTTATGCACGGAGTTACCGCCTCACTGATGGCATTGACTTGCTGGCTGATGCAGGAATTGAAATCGATCATATAGCAGACACTGAAACATCACTGCAAGACAAGTGACGAGCACCAAGCACATCAGGCTTTTTACGCCCCATCACATTACAACGAACTACGTAAAAATGCGGCAAACCGAAGCCGGATGTTACTTGTACATCAGACACTCGAAAGCGCCAACATTTCAATACATACCATAAAACCCGCTCACACGCATTATATCATATACAATGATTAAGCATAACAAAAATCGATTTGTTCCACTGTTCATATCACTTGGCGTCATTGTCGGTATTTTGATAGGGAGTTTCTTTGCCAACCATTTCTCTGGCAACAGACTGAGCATTATCAACAACTCAAGCAACAAAATTCTCGATCTTTTTCACCTCATCGACGATCAGTACGTTGATAGTGTCAACATACCCGACCTGGTAGAGAAATCCATGCCACAAATACTAAAGGAATTGGACCCCCACTCCACTTACATCTCTGCGGCTAAAGTTGAAGAATCCATGCAGGACCTAAAGGGCAGTTTTTCGGGTATTGGCATACAATTCACGCTCTACAAAGATACCATACGCGTGGTTAAGGTCGTAAAGGGCGGCCCGTCAGAAAGCGTTGGCATACAAGCAGGCGACCGTATCATAAACATAGATGGCAAAGCCTACGTGGGCGATACGATCTCAAACGATGGCACAATGCTGCGACTCAAAGGCCCCAAAGGCTCTGTTGCACGCTTAGGTGTGAAACGTGCCGGCCAACCGCGTACTCTAACGTTTAACATCACGCGTGGAGATGTGCCCGTCAAGACAGTAGATGCGGCATATATGGCGGCACCTGGCACCGGATATATCCGTATAACAGGGTTTGGCGACACGACCTATGCCGAATTTATTGCGGCTCTGACAAAACTGCAGACTCAAGGATTTGCAAAACTTATTATTGACCTTCGCGGCAATCCTGGAGGCTATATGGAAACCGCTGTACAATTAGCCAACGAATTCTTACCCAAGAACTCACTCATTGTATACACAAAGGGACGCAAATCGCCACGAAAGGAATACCGCACCGATGGTCGTGGAGCATACCAGAATCTCCCATTGGTTGTCTTAGTTGATGAAACATCTGCATCTGCCAGCGAGATTTTTGCTGGTGCCATACAAGACAACGACAGAGGTACCATCATCGGGCGTCGATCTTTTGGCAAGGGATTGGTGCAAGTACCCATCGAATTTCCTGACGGATCCATGCTCCGACTCACAACTGCACGCTATTACACCCCTTCTGGCCGATGCGTACAAAAACCATACAGACCCGGTGACGAAGAGGATTACGAAGCAGACCTATTGCTGAGAGCTGAACATGGAGAGTATTTCTCGGCAGACAGCATACGCAACTCTGGTGAAAAATATAAAACACGACTTGGACGTACGGTGTATGGCGGTGGAGGTATTGTGCCTGATATTTTTGTGCCACGCGACACTACAGGTATAACCTCCTATTTCAAAGAGGCCTATCTCGGTGGTCTGCTCTTTCAGTATGCCTACGACTACGTAGACAACCACCGTACTGATCTGGCAAAATACAACAATATCAACACGCTCTCTGCATACATCAACAAAAAGAATATTGTAGAGGGGTTTGCCAACTATGCAGCCAAGGCTGGTTTGAAACGCCGTAATTTGATGATTCAGCGCTCGCACAAGTTGCTCGTTACATACATCTCGTCTGCCATCATTGGCGACATGCTCGATGACAACGAGGCAGCACAGTATGCCAATCGTACCGATCCTGCGGTGAACAAGGCTATCAGTGTTTTAGCCACGAGCAATGCCTTTCCGCAGGCCCCTCATAAATCAAGAGAACAAGCATGGGCTACAATCTGCCGTGTCAAACCAAATACACATTTTGCCTGGAGCTTTGGTAGAAACACATTCCTCAACCTACTGCAACAAGCCAAATGTAACGCAAGACCGCACAATACCCCAAGCCTAAAGCATTTGAACGACAAGCCACTGTATGCATTATGTACGAAAAGAAGACACTTCGTCAACATATAAAAAGCTTGACACTTGCTTTACCGCCAGAAGATAGACTACGCATATCGGAAGATATCATGAAACAGCTCACTGAGCACCCACGCTTTAGAGCTGCAAAGGTTATCATGCTATATCACTCACTGCCTGATGAAGTGTGCACCCACACGCTTCTACAACAATACTGCACGGAAAAGCATCTGCTACTGCCTGTTGTCAAGGGCAACTCTATGGTGCTAAGGACATACCATAGAACAAGCGACATGGAAGCCGGCGCATACGGCATAATGGAGCCAGAAGGTCCTGCATTTACTGCATACGACGACATTGATCTCATTATTATACCTGGCGTAGCATTCGATGTAAAACATAATCGGCTCGGCCGCGGTAAGGGCTACTACGACCGCTTTCTGCAACAGATGCAACAAACACACGCCTACAAAATTGGTGTATGTTTTCCTCACCAACTTGTGAATAGCATACCTGTCACAGCATACGACATTCCTATGGACGAAGTAGTATCTCTGTCTGAATGACAATAAGTCTTAGGTACAAGGACACGCTTTCAGTCATTTTTTCGAACATCTTCATTCTAAAACACCCTTCTATGACACTCGACATACTTATTTGTTCACTCAACAAGGGGGTGGTTCGCATACAAGATGTACTGCTGCCACCACAACCCAATGTGCATTACATTGTATCATATCAGTACACTGACGAGCGCTATCTTGACCTCATACCGCAAGCACTTGGCGCACGTCCTGATGTATCGGTTTACACATACAAGGGGCAAGGACTCTCTGCCAACCGAAACCTTGCACTCGACAAGGCTACCGCAGACATTATCATGTATGCTGATGATGATGCACATATTCTGCCAGAAACTCCAAGTCTCGTCATGCGCAGGTTTGAAGAAAACCCACAATACGACGTACTATTTTTCAAAGCATCAACTTACACAGACAAACCTCTGAAAAACTATCCAGACAAGGACTTTGACGTATTGGCGATGCCTGCACTATACACCATTTCTGCACTCGAGATGGCATGCAAACGTCAGAGTGTGCAAGGCTTCATACGTTTTGACGAGCGATTTGGACTTGGCACAAAATTCCTCACATGTGGCGAGGAAGAAGTATGGCTCGAAGATGCGCTACGCGCTGGCCTCAAACTGCATTACTTTCCTGACAAAATCATAGAGACCAGCACCATGCTCAAGAAGTCGCTCATATACATCGATGCTGGTGTACAACGAAGCCGCGGAGCCATAGCTTATTACAAACATGGCAATCAAGCATGGTGGACCTCATTTTGCTTTGCGCTTCAAAGTGCCAAAAATGGCTACTGCCATTTCCTGCCCCTTATGCGCCATTTGGCAGAAGGCATTCGCTATATGAAACGAACCACTAAATAAGCAGTGGTAAGGTACAAATTAGACAAGCGCTTAATAATAGTCGTTACAAACAATTACAAGTTAGGCATTGCTACCCACATCGCAAGTAGCAATGCCTAACTTTATTATTTTCAGCCCAAATCGCACTTTTTGTACCCCATAAAATGTCCCACACACTTGACAACAACCAAAGCAAATACATAGATTTTGTGGTATTAGGCCAATAAGTACCGAAAAAAATAGCATTTTAGCCATAAAACCCGTAATTTTGCGCCCGATATGAAAAGTAGGCTACCTATCAACCACAAAACAATGCGACGAGCAATCACGTTGTCAATCATACAAATGTGTTGTGCAAATACACAGCACCTTTATGCGATTTCACCAATCACGCAGACAAAAGCAACTAACGTTGCAGACAGTGTTGGTACCTACCAAGCAGACAGTATTGGTACCTACCAGGTTGACAGCATACAGCCTGCACACAATAAAGGGTTGATAAAGAAAGTCATAGGGTACTTCCGCGACTCGAACAAGCCCAAGAGCAACAAAAAGGTTGACTTTGGCTTTGTGCCTGGCCCCAACTATTCTGGCACAACTGGCCTCGGATTGGGATTTCTTGGTACAGCCACCTACTCTGCCGACCATAATGATGCAACATTACCCAGGTCAAATGCCTCTATATATAGCAACATGACTACCAAGGGGTTCTTCTTGGTGGGCTTACGCGGCAACCACATATTTCCACACCAACGCTTCCAGCTCGATTACAAACTCAATCTCTCAACTTTCAGCACGAGTTATTGGGGCATAGGATATGCCGAAAACGACAACGACGATAACGAAACTGACTATCGTCGCAACCGCATAAACGCCATGGCACGATTTATGTGCAAATTGGCACCCAACACCTATCTTGGACCATTGGTAAGCTATCGCGTAATACAAGCCAAAGGCGTAAAGAGTGAATACCTGCACCTGTGGCAAGGACAAGACAAAACGATACGTGCTTATACCGCAGGTTCGTCATTTACCTACGACTCGCGAGACTTCATGCTTAATGCGTCACGAGGTGTGTTTTTACAAATAGACCAAACCTTTACACCACGCTGCTTTGGCAACGGACAATACAACTTTTCAAGCACCGAAACCACATTCGCCACCTATGGCCGTTTGTGGAAAGGGGCCATCATTGCCGGTGAGTTGCATGGGCTCTTCAACTACGGTAACACACCATGGGCCCTCTTAGCCGAAGTTGGTTCAAACGACCGTATGCGCGGCTATTATGAAGGACGCTATCGCGACAAAAACATTATCGAAGGCCAGCTTGAACTGCGGCAACACATCAAAGGTCGCAATGGCGTTGTAGCATGGGTGGCACTTGCCAATGCATTCCCCGACTTCGACCACATAGCTTGGCGTCACACACTACCAAATGCTGGTGTAGGATATCGTTGGGAATTCAAAAAGCGCATCAATATTCGCATAGACTACGGATTTACGCGCAAGGGTGGCGGTTTTATATTCAACATCAACGAAGCATTCTAAAGAACGCCCTTTGCATCGCACCAAACAAAAACAACATACATAACATTCACTATGAATTTCAAAAGCATCACATTAGCTCTTATGCTTGCCATGACGGGTTCTGCAGCAATGGCTATCCCCTATTCACCGGATTACCTGCAAGCAGACCAAACCGAAAGTGAGACTGGCAGCATGCAATTCATCCCCAAAGGCAACTTTGAATCGTGGTCTTCTCAATCTATCAAAGAGAGTGGCATAATTGGTGGAAACACTGTTACACTCATGCATATAGGTAGCCCATGGGGATCATCTAATGTATGGGCAAAAGTCAGTGGCGTTACCAAGACCAACGTCAGTGTATATCGTGACACGCACCCCGGACACGGACATTGCGCGAAACTTTATACCCACATTGTCGAAGCAAAAGTGCTTGGCATCATCAATATCAAGGTGCTTGCGGCCGGTTCCATATTCCTTGGCAGCACAATACAACCAATCACCGACACCAAAAACCCGATGGCCAAGCTTAATGCCGGCCTCCGCTTTACCAAACGTCCGAAAGCTATTGTTTTCGATTATAAAACCCATATTGTCAAAGGCAATCGCATACGCCAGAATGGCATCACAAAGGGTGCCACTGTTGCCGGACAGGACATGGCCGACTGTATACTCTACCTGCAAAAGCGTTGGGAAGACGCCAAGGGCAACATTTATGCCAAGCGTGTAGGCACCATGGTGCACCGTTTCAGCTCATCAACCAATTGGCGCAACAACCAATCATTCGCCATACATTATGGTGATATCCGCAGACAAAAGTTTTATAATTCAGCATGGGGCCTCACCTCTGGCGCACTTACCAAGTATGCACGTAACTCAAAGGGTAGAATGGTGCCCGTACGCGAGGTAGGTTGGGCTGCTGCTAACGAAGTTCCTACGCACATTGTACTTCAGTTTGATTCAAGCCATGGTGGCGCATACGTTGGTACAGTAGGCAACACCTTGTGGGTTGACAACGTCCGTTTGGCATACTGATAGCGAAACATAACCACACCAATAAGGGCAACTCCCGATAGCATGTGCAAATGCCATGCTATCGGGAGTTTGCTCATGTCATCATATAGCAAGAAGCGCATGTCGCACTGTTCGTCCATAAGGGTAAAGGATTGTTCTGTCAAACCGCAGTTCGTCGTGTTGTCAGTTGTTTGCGGTGCGCAGTCAGTGTCGTTACCCATGCGTTTTTGCTGCTGGGGTGTTTCAGCGCTTTTAGTTTGTGGTTCCAAACTATGCTCGATAGCATCTATCAGTTTGTCAACGCCACGTTTCACTATGGCATCGGCATAGCGCAGCATTCTGTTAAGCATTCGTTTCATGGTAGTCATACAAATTGGTTTGATATAAAAGTAAAGTGTTGCAAAGGTAACACCAAGGCACTGTATCCATCAAAAAAAGTGTACAATTTGTACACAAATATTTGCTTCCTCCCCGTCTACCTACTTATAAAAGAATGTGTGTGCTTTTACTGCCATCTTACACTTTTTGTACGTAACAAGTTGATATACAGAGGTTT
>OQVL01001010.1_pt1 | contig 16218 bp, 11 predicted proteins | sample 1691501 | NCBI WGS metagenome assembly OQVL01 (sample SAMN03418253, study PRJEB22391) | human gut metagenome | biome: human-gut; feature: organic feature; material: feces | host: Homo sapiens | place: Tanzania | collected 2013-01 | reverse complement strand
AAGGCTGTGAAGACTGGCGCGGCTGGCGTTGTGGCTTACAATGCTGAAGGCTCTACCGTGGCTGGTTGCTACAATGCCGGCACAGTGCTTACTGGCCAGTCGGTGGCTGGTGGTGTAGTGGGTGCAAACTTCGGCACCGTTGACTGCTGCCAGAACGATGGCGTGGTGGGTGCTGCTGTGCTCACTTCTTTCGAATCCGACAGCACCAAACTTGAAAATGTGGGTGGCGTGATTGGTTTGAACAACGCCATCGTCACCAACTCGCTCAACCAGGGCTATGTGAGTGGCGGTAACAGCGTGGGTGGCGTGATTGGTTACAACAACTACCGCACCACTAACAAGCAGCTGCTCTCAACAGGCGTGGTTTATTCCCGCGCGTTCGCCCAGTCGGCGGGCGTGACGCTGTTTTTCGGCGCGCTGTTTGTAACGACTTTTTACGATAAATATGAAAAGCTCAGCGTGCGGGAAATGTATCTGACGACATCGCTGGTTTGGTTGCTGGTCTGCTGTTTTTCCGCCCTGCCCTTTTATTTTTCCCCCGTCCCGCTTGATTATACCGACGCGTTTTTCGAAGCGATGTCCGGACTGACCACCATGGGAGCGACCGTTATCGGCGATTTGTCGACCCAGCCGCGGGGAATACTGCTGTGGCGCGCCATGTTGCAATGGTTCGGGGGCGTCGGCATTATCGTCATCGCGCTGGGAATTTTGCCTTTGCTGCGCATCGGCGGCATGCAGCTGTACGCGACGGAATCGTCGGACAAATCCGATAAATCCCTGCCCAAAACATCGCAAATCATCGCGATGATCATGGGCATTTACACCGTTTTGACCGTTCTTTGCGCACTTTGCCTGTACGTTTCGGAACTGGGGTGGTTTGAAGCTTTGACCTACAGCATGGCGACCGTCCCGACGGGCGGATTCGCGCCCAGAAATTCGTCGGCGATGGAATTATCCGCCGCGACGCAATGGATTATGACGTTTTTCATGTTTGTTTGCGGCATGCCGCTTTTGGTGTCGTATTTCGTCGTCAAGAAAAACTGGGCGCATTTGCGCAACGATCTGCAAATCCGAAGCTATATTTATTTTTCCGTCGTTTGCACATTGATTTTGACCGTGTATCTGATCGTCGCGCGAAACGTCCCTCTGACGGACAGTCTGCGCTATGCGGCGTTCAGCTTTGTTTCGATTGTCACGTCGTCCGGCTTTTTAAACAGCGACATCGAAAGCTGGGGAACGTTCGCCGTCATGTTTTTCACCCTTTTACTGCCGATCGGCGCATGCAGCGGATCGACTTCCGGCGGAATAAAAATTTTCAGATTCGACATTATGTATCTGGCGTCCATGCAATATTTGCGCCGCAAGATTCTGCCCCACGGCATATTTATCGCCAAATACAACGGCAAACCGCTGACCGAAGAAATTTCATCGGGCGTGTTTGTGTTCATGGTGATTTTTCTGCTGTGCTTTCTGGTGTCCGTTCTGGCTTTGTCGCTGACGGGCGCGGATTTTACGACATCGATCAGCGCCTCTTTGTCGGGATTGGGCAACACGGGGGTCGCATTCGGTTCCGTTGTCGGATCGTCGGGCAGTTTCGCCAACTTGACGAATACGGGAAAGTGGATTATCGCCACCGACATGATGCTGGGGCGTCTGGAATATATGACCGTATTCGTTTTGTTGTTGCCGCTGGCGTGGCGAAAAGAAAAGAAATCCGTCAGTTCGACGGCGTTTTAGCCGGATTGGGATTTGGCGGAACGGGCGCGGACGTCAAGACGGGACGTTTCACCATATTTTTATCAACGCCTTCGGCGACTTCCTCGCCCCACTTGGCGATCAACTTCGCCTGCATTTCACGCAAAGCGACGACGCGGCGCTGATCCGCTATTTCCGTAATATTCAGAACGATGGACGGAATGCAGCGGCAGAACAGCCACCCGACCGCCGCCGCGAAATACACGACCAGCAGAGGGAAACCTTCCAAAAACAGGGAAATCGCCCCGTCAAACGTGTTTTCGCCGAACCAGAGCTTGAACAGAAACGGCAAAGTCCCCGCGAAATTCATACCGCCGATGCACAACCATTTGTATTTGATTTTTGTTCTCGTATTGGAATCGATGACCAAAGCGATAAAAGTCGGCAACATGCCGAACGCCATAAAAACGACTGTCGGCAACATCAGCAGCAACATCGGCAACAGTATCAACAGAGTCATGCCGGTCGTCAGAAAAGAATCCTTGCGTTTTTTAGGGGAATTTTTTTGCGGCGCGTTCATGGATCACCTCTGTAAAAACTGACCGAGCAACAGCAGGAACATTGTTAAAACGGCGATGCCGAACGAAATGACGGCGGAAACCTGATGCCCCAAAGCCAACCCTTCCGCTTCGCGTTTTTCACGGTTTCCGTCCAGCGATTCGATTTCGTCGGACAGTTTTTGATATTCCTTTTTGGCTTGATCAAAGCATGTCAAATCATAGGCGCGTTCGTTTTTATCGTCCAGCAAAGCGCATATATCCAAAACACTGCCTTTGCGAACGACTTTGGGCAACAGTTTTTCCATTTGCCGACGTTTTTCGCGGTTGTGGTAACTGTTGATGACAGGCGTGACCAAACCGCCGATCCACCCGCAGAAATCATAGACTTTTTCAGGACCGAACGTGCGCTGTAAAAATGAAAAAATCCGCAACATGCCCTGCACGGCGACGTTTTCCTTCGGCGAATTGAGCATCGGCAACTGCTCCGCCAGCTTCATTCCGAACTTGGCGGCAATGAAAGCGGCGATATGCCTGTCAATCGGCGAATTTTTGGGCGACATTTTTTTAGCGACGCCGTTCAAAGCCGACAGCAAATCCTTTACTTCGTCCACATAGTCTTTGACGATCAGCGGGCTTTGACACGGAAAGCCGTCGGTCAAATCGTAAATCAGCCGTTCGACGCCCTGCCCCAAATCGGGTTTTTGCAATGTGATCTGCATGCTTTTGACATGCTGTTCCGCCACCCTGTCGGCATGAAATTCATACCAGCTTTCCAAATATCCCGTCGCGATCAGACCGATCAGCGTTTTCAGCATTTTTTCGTCGTTCGCATACGTCGCCAGCATCATGCCCAAAGCGTCCGGCATGAACGCGCATTCCCGCACCCGCAACGGCGCCGACGGATCCAGCGCCATGCACGTCCGCGCGACAAAGAAATCGTCCTGTTTTTCCTTTGTCGAAAAGCGCACCAAAGCCATATCGATCGATTTTTGAACGGCGGAAGCGGTGCCTTTGTCTTCAAAGCCGCGAATCAGCCACATCTGGAATTTTTCGGAACGGATCGCCTCTGCCGCCGCTTCCAGATTTAGGGAAAAAGCGTACGCCAAAGTGCGGTAGGAATAATATTCGACGTTATTGAACAAAAACGGACGTTGGGACGCCTTGACGACTTTCGCCTGCAACGGCGTCAAACGGCGACCGTCAGCCCACAGCTGAGTCGACGACACGTCCCAGCGCTGATTCACGTTGTCGACCAACAATCCGCGCAACAGTTCGATCAAATTCAGGGAAATGCGTTCTTCGCCCAGCAAAGTGGCATAAGACCCTTTGTGAATTTTCAATTCCAGCAGTTCGCCGGCGGACAATCCCTCAACGGGGTTGTAGCCCAGTCCCAGACAAATCAAGGTCACGCCGAACGCATAAAGGTCGTCGGACGTCATGCCGTCGCCGCGTCCGGCGGGGGAACACATCGACGATTCGATCGTTTCGAACGCGGGCGGCTGGTCGTAACCGGGAGGACAGGAAATGCAATCCCCCCAAACGACCTTGGTTTTTTCCATATCCAGATAAAAAATGTTGTCGAACCGGATTTCCCTGTGCGTCAGCCCGCGCAGGGATAAATTGTTGATTCCCATCAGCAGCGGACGAATCCAGCGCGAAATTTTTTCGGCTTCCTCCTCGGGCAGGATTTTTCCGGTATTTTTCGACGTGACGACGCGCCCGCCCAACGGCATTTCATACAGCAGAACCATCGTTTTGCGGTCAAATCCCTGCCACATCGCCGATCCGGCGTCGACCAGCGGCAGCAATCCTTCGATTTTCACGCCGGCGCGGCTTTTGATATGATCTTTACGCACGGGGATTTCCGGATTGCAGACCAGCGCGAAAATTTTGTGATCGGGCGACGACGTGTCATCTGCCTGAAAAGCCTTGGCATTCGGCATATCCAACCACGGCAGAGGCAGATCGGGATAGACGCGATACTTTTTTTTCACCACGGAAAACAAGTTTTTCCGCGACAAAGACGCCCCCAGCGACGCGACGGAGGTCTGTTCGGATTTAATGGGATCTTCGTTTTTTTCGGTCATCGTTTTCTTCCGTCCCCAAAAAAAAATGGAAAGGCACGTTCTGCGCCTTTCCCTATTTTACATAAAATCCGAAAAATAAAAAGGATTTTCGTTATTTTTCATACGGATTTAAACGGATAACCGTATCTTCGCGTTCGGGACTGGTTGAAATCATGCCGATTTCCACGCCCAGCAATTCTTCCAAACGGGAAATGTATTTCTTGGCGTTTTCGGGCAGTTTGTCGTATTCGCGAACGCCGAAGGTCGATGTTTTCCACCCCGGCAGAATTTCATAGACCGGTTTGACGGACGCCTGCGCGTTCATCTGCATCGGATAGTAATCCAGTTTTTGTCCATTGTATTCATAACCGACGCAAATCTTGATTTCATCAAAATCGTCCAGAACGTCCAGTTTCATCACCGCCAAATTCTGCACGCCGTTAACCAGAATGGCCTGACGCACCAAAACGGCGTCGAACCAGCCGCAACGGCGCGGGCGTCCCGTCACCGTTCCGAATTCGCGACCGATTTCGCGAATGCGATCGCCGTCCGCGTCAAACAGTTCGGTCGGGAACGGACCGGCGCCGACGCGTGTCGTATAGGCTTTGACGACACCAACGACCTTATCGATGTTTTTCATGCCCACTCCCGCGCCGACAGCCGCCTGACCGGCGATCGTATTCGACGATGTCACAAACGGATAGGTGCCGAAATCGTTGTCCAGCATGGTTGCCTGAGCGCCTTCGAACAACAGGTTTTTCCCCTGTTTGATTTCTTCGGACAGGATTTTCCACGCGGGAACGGCGAACGGCAGAATAAATCCGGCGATTTCGTCCAGCTGTTTCATCAGTTCGGCTTTGTCGACCAAAGGCTGCCCCCAGCCTTTGCGCAAGGCGTTGTGGAACAACAGCAGGTTGTCGACTTTGGCTTCCAGCGTTTCTTTTTCAGCCAAATCGCCGACGCGAATGGCGCGGCGTCCGACTTTGTCCTGATACGCGGGACCGATTCCGCGCCCCGTCGTGCCGATTTTACCTTTGCCGGCGGCTTCTTCGCTCATACGATCCAATTCGCGGTGCAGCGGCAGAATCAAAGTTGCCTGATCGGACACTTTCAAAACATCGGGATCGACTTTCGTTCCCAAAGCGGTCACGCGTCCGATTTCGTCGCGCAACGCCCACGGATCGACGACGACGCCGTTGCCGACGACGGACAGCTTGCCGCGCACGATGCCCGACGGCAACAGGGACAGTTTATACGTCACGCCGTCCACGACCAGCGTGTGTCCCGCGTTGTTTCCGCCTTGGAAACGGACGACGACATCGGCTTTTTCGCTCATCAGATCGACGATTTTCCCTTTGCCTTCGTCGCCCCACTGCGCGCCGATGATTACGATATTGGTCATTACAGATGCTCCTGTCAGATGAAGTTACAGCGGCAACACTTCGCCGCCCGTAAAAATACGGTCGCAAGCCAACCGCCGCGCCGCTTTGCGTCCGTCTTCGGGTTTCAGCCCGCAAACGGTCACATATCCTTTCGCGCGCAAATCCGCCGCCTGCGCGTAGGAAACGCCGAAAGGAACGAAAACTTTTTGTTTGGAAACCGCGTTTTCCAAAGCGTTTAAAATATCGGTCATAAACAGCGTCACGCCGACGGCGGGTTCGCCCAAAGCCCCGTCCGTTCCGGCGATATAGCGTCCGCCGCGTCCCAGTTCGCACCCGCCTTTTTCGCCGAAAATCGAAAAGCACACGCCGCAATGGTATTCAAAACCGCGGTTTTCCAAAACGTCAACTGTCAAATCCATTTCGGGGGCTTCGCGTTTAATCAAATCCGCGACGGCGATCAGGCGCGTGCGTTCCGCCGCCGCCTCCTCGGGCAGATCAAGCGATTTTAAAACATTCAGCACGCGGTCGCTTTGCCCGAACGCGTCAAACAGCGCCGCGAACAGCGGTTCAGCCGCGCGCGCCGCCTTGCCCATCGATTTCAGCAGCGAATCCGCCGCGGCGAAATCCTTTTGATTCAGTAAATCCGTCAACGCCTCCGCTTCGCCGCCGTCAATGTCGAACGCCTTTTGCAAAGCGGGCATCAGCGTCGGCAGATTTAAATCGACGACGAAAGAATCGACGCCCGCCGTCCGCAAAGCCTCCGCCGCCAGCAAAACGATTTCAGCGTCGGCGTGCATTTGGAAAGTGGTAAGGGGCACCGGCACGGTTCCACATTCAGATCCGCGCCGACTTGCAACACCTGACGCGCGGGGTTCAGCGTCGTCGGAAACATGCGCACCACGTCGCCCGCATACGCCAAACGCAACGGACGAGGTTCTTCTTTCAGGCGCGTCACGGCGATTCTGCCGATTTGCGGCGTCATATCGGCGCGCACCCCCATGATTTTTCCCGAAACGGGATCGGTCACGCGGAACGTCTGATTCGACAGATCGCCGCATTTCGCGCCGGCAAGCGTTTCTTCGAACTCCAGCAACGGCGGACAAACCCGATCGTATCCGCAACTTTGAAACACGCCGACGACCGTTTCGACGGCTTTTTCCCGACAAAACGCGTCGGGGGGCAGGACATCGGTCATACCGACGGGCAACAGCCCGCATTTTTCGGATTTTTTCATTTCAGAATCAATTCCGCCAACTGATAATCTCTGTTACCGTTTTACCTTGAATCATCGCCGAATAAAACAAAAAAAAGCATTTTCGCCTTTCGACTTTTCAAACGCCGTAGCGTTCGCGCAAAGCGTCCTTGAACGCGCGAGCCGACAGTTCCGTCCCCGTCGCGCGGCGGATCCATTCGTCAAAAACGAACTTTGACCCCAAAGCGTGAACGTTGTTGTTCAGCCACGTTTTCAGTGCGGAAAAGTCGCCCTTGCCCAACCGTTCGTCCAAATCGGGAACGGCTGCGCGCGCGGCGGCGAAAAACTGCGCGGCGGCGACAGCCCCGACGGTATAATCGGGAAAATAGCCGAAACTGCCCGCCGCCCAATGAATATCCTGCAAACACCCTTCGGCGTCCGTTTTCGGAACGACGCCCAGATATTCCCGCATTTTGACGTTCCATGCCTCGGGCAAATCGTCAACGTCCAAAGCGCCGCCGATCAAATCCTTTTCCAGTTCATAGCGCACGATAACATGCAAAGGATATGTGACGCCGTCGGCGTCGATTCGAATCAACGACGGTTCGACGCGGCGCGACATTTTTTTCAAACGGTCGAAAGAACATTCGTCCGTATGGTAAAATCGCGTCATTTTTTCCGACAGCCATCGCAGGAAGGCGTCGTTTTGCAAAACGAACCCCTCCATCAAAAGCGACTGGCTTTCATGCGCCGCCATGCCGAGCGCCTTTCCGACGGGCTGCGACATGTATTCGCGGGGCAACCCCTGTTCGTACAAAGCGTGTCCCGTTTCATGCATAACCGCCGCGACCGTGCGCAACGGATTGTTTTCGCTCAATCGTCCGACGACGCGCATATCGTCGCGCCCGCAACTGGTCTGAAAGGCGGAATCCCGCATGTCCAGCCGCCCGCGGTCAAAGTCGAACCCCATCGCCCGCATCAATTCCCCGCAAAACGCCGTCTGTTTTTCGACCGGATAGGAATCCCCGAACGGTTCGGGGGCTTTTTTCTGGCGCAGACGGACATTTTCGATGAAATCGGGCAAAAAACCTTTCAATTCGGCGAACAAGACGTCCAGTTTGGCGACGTTCATACCGGGCTGGAACATTTCCAGCAAAGCGTCGTAAGGCGCGGCTTTTGTCCGTTCGCCGATACAAACGGCGGTTTCGCGCGCAATGGCGACCAGCTCTTTCAGATACGGGGCGAACGTTTTGAAATCGTTTTCGGCTTTGGCTTTCGTCCAAACGCTTTGTCCGCGATTGGACGCGACGGCGGAACGGGCGACCAGATCGTCGGGCAGCGCGCTTTCCAATTCCCGTTCGCGTTTGGCTTCGCGGACGTTCGCGCGCCGCCAATCGTCCGAATCGTTGTTTTTTTCCAGCCGTTCAAACAAAACGTCCCAATCGTCGCGCGTTAAAATTTCGTGACGAAGCCGCGACAGCATCGCCATTTGTTCCCCCTGATCCTCCGTCGCGGCGGAAGGGGCGCAGACTCGGGCGTCCCACCCGATCAAAGCGCAAACGCCGTCCAGTTTCGAAATTTCGGCGAACCGTTGTTCCAGTTCGGCGTAATCGTTGTTTTTCATAGCGGATCCTCTTGCAGTTTCAGGCGGATTTCGTCCAGCGTGAAACGCTGGTTCTTCAATTCGTTCACCCGTTTTATCCGCGGCAGGATTTCCGACGAATAAAGCGTGTAGTCTGCCGACGTTTTCCCCGCCGTTTCCAACAACCCCAACCCCGTCCAATAGCGCAGAGTGGACACGCGTTCGCCCGATTCTTTCGCCAGCTGACCGATACGCATATAGTAGGGATCGCGATCGACTTCCGCGTAATCGTGCCGTTGCGCCGCGCGAATATACATTTCCAACGTCCGGTGCACGGTGCGGCAAATCAGCCGGTCGTACCCCGCGCGGTCGTTTTTGAAAATCGCGTTTTCCAGCGTCGTCCAGTATTCTTTTTTCTCGCGTCTGGAAAACAGCGCGGGCGGATAGCCGTGCCGCATTAAAATCAGATTCATCATGCACCGCGCCGTACAGCCGTTTCCGATTGCGAACGGCAGAATCGACATCAGGCGCAAATGCGCCTCCGCCGCCAGCGCGACGGGGTGCAACGTGTGCGCGGTGAACAGCCACATGCCCACCTCGTTCATTTTACGCTGAACGGTCACGGAATCGGGCATTTCGTGCGTTCCGACGGGAAAGACGCGCTTTATTCCGCGGTACATGCCGCCGTTTTTGTCGTCCAGATTGCGCGCGACGACGCGGTGAATGTTTTTCACATCGTTGTCGTCGATCTGACGGTTGATGCGCGACGCCGTTTCCGAAATCATTTCAAAGGCTTTCGCCGCATTCAAAACTTTGATGTGTTCGGTCAGGGAATGCTTGTCGACCGTTTCGTCGCCATACAGGACGCGCGCCGTTTCCTTGCGCGTGAATGTCGCGCCGTCCAGACAGCAACTGACGTAAGTGCTTTCCAGTTCGACTTTTTTACGCAGTTCCTCTTTGATGTCGTCCGTCAGCTTCGGCAGTTTGTCCAGTTCGGCTTTGACGGGAGTCAATTCTTCGTATGTCATGGCGTTTCTTCCTTCACATTTCTTCGTCGGGACGCAGCTCGATCGGCACGAAAGGCGTTTCCACCGCCCCCGTGTACAGCTGACGCGGACGGGTCAGGCGCGGCGCGCCCTCGTTTCCCTCGCGCCAATGGGCGATCCACCCCGGTATTCTGCCGATGGCGAACATCACCGTGTACATGTTCAGCGGAATCCGCAACGCCCGCAAAATCATGCCCGAATAAAAATCGACGTTCGGATACAAGTGGCGTTCTTTGAAATAATCGTCGTTCAGCGCGGCGTTTTCCAGTTTCAGCGCGATATCGATCAAGGGATCGTTTTCGATGCGTTCGCTGCCGATCAAATCAAACACCGCCTTTTTTAAAATTTTGGCGCGCGGATCGAACGTTTTATAAACGCGGTGTCCGAATCCCATCAGACGCGTCCGCTTTTGCTTGACGCGTTCGACAAAGTTTTCAACGCTTTCATCGCCTTTTGCCAATCGGGACAACATTTCGAACACGGCGACATTCGCCCCGCCGTGCAACTTCCCCCACAAGGCGCAAATTCCGGACGCGACCGACGAAAACAGGTTTGTTTCAGCCGACCCGACGATTCGCACCGTCGACGTGGAGCAATTTTGTTCATGATCGGCGTGCAGCGTCAGAAACAGGTTCAGCGCCCTGACGGCTTCGGGCGTCGGCTGATGCGGCTTGTGCGGAATGGAAAACATCATATGCAGGAAATTGTCGCAGTAGCTGCGCGCGGGATCGGGATAGACGAACGGCAACCCCATCGCCTTGCGGTACGAAAAGGCAGCAATCGTTCGCACTTTGGAAATAATGGCGGCGACGGCGTTTCGCATGGCTTCCTCGTCCGCCGTTTCCATGATTTCGGGGGAATAGCAAATCAGCGAATTGACGACCGCCGACAAAATCGACATCGGCTGTCCGTTCGGCGGGAAAGCGTCGAAGTGATGCAGCAGTCCTTCGTGCAGCAATTCGTTGTTCGTCAAACGGGCGCTGAACGCCTTCATTTCCGCTTTGGTCGGCAAACGTCCGTAAATCAGCAGCCATGCCGTTTCGACGAACGTCATTTTTTCCGCGACGGTTTCAATCGGGATTCCCCGATAGCGCAAGATTCCCCTTTCCCCGTTCACATAGGTGATTTTACTGGCGCAGGACGCGGTGTTGCCCAATCCGGGATCGAACGTCGTCAACCCCGTTTTCGCGCGCAATTCCGTAATGTCGACGCACATTTCACCCGTAGCGGAACACAATACCGGCAGTTCGACCGTTCCGCCGCCGTATTCCAGCCTGACCGTTTTTTCCGTCATCTGATTTCCTTCATCGTTTGTTTCAGCAGACGCTTTTGAACTTCGGATTCCTCTTTTAACCCCAAAAGGGTTAACAATTCCACCCTCACCGCCTTGACAAACGATTCCGTGTCAGTTCCCGTTTTTTCAACCGTTTTCAGCTTTTCGACCAAATCGGGCGTGGCGCAGCCCCGTTTTAAAACGGCGACGTAAGCGTCGTGCAGTCCTTTGGCATACGCGTTCAGAAGCCGATTGTCCGATTCGATTCGGGCGGCTTCGGCAAAGCCGATCGCCAACCCTTCGATAATCGGAATCGGATTGTATCGCCAGAATCCCTCTTTGCGCGCCAAATTCGCCAGATCCGGCGCCGTTCCCGCGCCGCCCATTTCAGCCCAGACCCGCCCGTCAGCCAACAAGATCACGGAATTGATCGACGCGATGCTGGTTCCCAAATCCATGGCGTCGGAAACGATATCGCCCCACAGGTTGTCGTAAGCATAGCACGTCCTCCCCGGCATCGGCGCGGTGAACATCATCACCGCCGCGGCGTCGGGCTTCATGATCAGGAAATCGTCGCCTTCAACCTTTTTCAAACGCCACGCCTCGTCGCGAACGGCTTGGACGACGGGAACGTCGTATAGATCCGATTCGTCGAAAGCGAACACGACGCGGTCGTAATTTTTCGACGCAGCTTGACGGAACACTTGTTTGACATAGCAATCGGCGTCGGCGCGGTCATAGTACATTTCTTCGAACATATCGCCGGCTTTAACGGGAATGCGGACTTCGCGCGCGCCGATATACAGCCTGTATTCGCCGTCCTCTTTCACGACTTGGTTCAGCCCGCCGTATTCGCTTTTTCCCGCCGAAAAGCGGCAGACCGAAAATTCGCCCAGCGGCTTTTTCACCCCGCAGGCGTAAGCGGCGTTTAAAACGGCGGCGATTTTCGGACCATAGGACGGATCGGGCGCCAGAACCGTCGTGTTTTTCGCGACGGGGTGCGACAGCATGCGCGCGAACGCGGCGTCGACGATATCGCCTTGATTGCCCTCCAACCGTTCCAAACCGTGCTTTTCGCGCCGATCGTTATAGATTTTTTTCTTTTCGCCGTCCAGTTCGGGACGCACGGTGTATTTCGACATAAAGACGATATCGTCGCCTTTTTCAATCGCGCGGTCGCACAGTTCGACGACATCGGCGCGGCGCGTGACCTTGACATAGACGGCGGATCCCTTGGACAGACGTTCCGCCGCGCGCACGGTTTTGCGGTTGAAATCGACCCGCACGCCGCAATCGTTTTCCAAATTGAAAAAAAGTCCGTCTTTGGCGCGTCCGCCCGCCAAATACATCACGTCAACCTTGCCCGCGTTTTTAAAATCGGGCGGGAACGTTTGCAACAACTCCGCGACGCCGGGGTTTTCATAGCGTTCCAGATTGCCTTTGACCAGCCAATGCCCGCGCAGATAGCCGTTCGGCGTTCCCGTCACCAGCTTGCTCAAATCCTCCGGCTTTCGGTCGTCGCCCAACAAAGCCAGCGTTTCCAGCGTTTGTTCGCGCGTCGGCGTGATTCCCGGACCTTTGACCAAAACGGCTTTTTTGTCGCCGCCCGCCATTTCGACGGTTTCGCGTATCACTTCGCCGTCCGTTTGAATGCGTCCCTTCAAGCTCCAATCATGTTCGCGCACCCGCTTTTCGCCGATAAAGGCGGCAAAAGGCGCGATCAATTCGCGTTTGACGATTTCATACGCCGCCCCCGCGGATTCTTCGGGCAAAGCCACATCGACATGGGATTCAATCATTTTCGTTCACCGTTTTGAAATAATCGTCCGCCGTCGGGAAAGCGCCGTTCAGAACGGCGACCGCCTCCAACTGCGCGGACACCAGCCAGACGGACGCCGCGTCCCCCATGCGTCCCTTGAAATTTCGGGTTGAAGTCGTCAGCACGTTTTTTTCGCCTTTGACGCGTTCCTGATTGCCCATACACAACGAACAGCCGGAGATTTCAACGCGCGCGCCGCGGTTTTCCAACGCCCGCAAAATCTGCGCGCGTTCCAGATCGCGTTCAATCAAACGGGTCGGCGCGGCGATCCACACTTCGACGGGGAACTTGTCAACGCCCCGTGTCAAACGTTCAAACGCCGCAAAGTCCTTTTCCCCCGACATACATGATCCGAGAAAAGCGAATTGCGCGGGCGTTCCGGCGATTTCGTCCAGCGGTTTGACGTTGTCGGGCGTATGCGGACACGCGATGTAGGGTTGATCGATTTCGCCCAAATCGATTTCCAAAACGGCGGCGTAGACCGCGCCCGCGTCCGCCGCGACGGCTTCGGGCTTTTTGATCCAAGCCCGCAAAGCCCGCGCCCTGTCCGCTAACACGCCGTTATTGTCATATCCGCGTTCAATCATCTTTTCGACAATCGGCAGGGAACGGGATTCCAGATGCGCGGCGACCGATTCGGGACTTTGTTCGAAATACGCCGCCGCCGCCGACCGTTCCGCGGAGGCGTTCGTCATTTTGAACACGTCGATCATGTCGAACGGCGCGCCGATTCTGCGAAATTCGATCATCGTCCCTTCGAAAATGTTTTTGCCGAAGATCTTTCGCGCCTTGTACGGAAGGTAGTTCACCAAATCGCGCACGGTAATTCCGCGTTTGAAATTTCCTTTCAGCACGACCAGAACGCTGTCGGGAACGGTTATTTCCGTCACGCCCGTCGCGGCGGCTTCGGCGACGCCGCCCGATCCCAGCGGGAAACTCAGCGCCGTCGGAACGCGGGTATGGGAATCCCCGCCGACAACGATCGTGTTCGGGACGACCAGTTCGTTCAGCCATGAATGAATGATGCCGTCCCCCATGTTCAGCGCGACGCCGCCGATTGATTTCACGAAATCGATCAAAGCCTTGTTCGCGCCGACGACGGCGGGCGTTCTGAACCCCAGCGCGGCATTATGGCATTGCGACTGCAAAAACAAAGGAACCGAAAGCTTCATCGCCGCCAAAGTCCCCTGCAATTCCTGAACGGTCATGCCGCCCGTCGTATCCTGCGACGCCGCCGCGTCCACCCGCGCGTAGACCGTCTGCCCCGCGCCGACGCTTTTTAATCCGGCGGCTTCGGCTATGACTTTTTGCGCCGCCGTCATCGGTCGGACGACGTCCGGCGTTTGTTCTTCGTCATACGGCGGTTTGAAGCTTTCGCCCAGAATTTCAGCCGCGTTCGCCGTCAATATCCGTCCCATGCGGAACATCGTCGCCCCGCCCGCGCGCAAATAATCCAGTTCGCGCGCGTTCAAGGGTTTGAACGTCGAAACGATTTCGCCCGCGTCGTTCAGAATTTCGCCCGTCCGCCATACCGCGCGCACGATATCGCCCGTTTTCAAAACGTCCGTGTCCGTTCTGACGATAATCGATCCCATATCCTGCGCCGTTTTGGCGAAAATGGGACCCAGCACGCGCCCCGCGAAAATCACCGCGCGCGTTTTTTTATCGGGCTGAAAAAGCGTGTCGTCGTTTTCAATGCCGATGTTCCATTCGACATTGTTCATTCCCGATTTGCGCGAAGAACTGGTGCCGATTTTATCCGCCGCCAGCGCGACGGGAATGTCGGGGAAACGCGATTTCAAGGCGTTCAGTTCCGCCAGCGTTTCGGCGTTCATAAAATAATGCTTGCCGTGGAAAGGAACGTCCGTGCGCGTATGCCCGCCCTTTGAATGGGACAGGAAATCGGTCGACGCTTCGATATCGTCGGGGATTTTAAACACAACCAGACGCGTTTCGTTTTCCGGCGGTTTCCGCGCGGAAAACCAATCGGCGCGCGCCCAGCTTTGCAGCAGCGCTTTCGCATGCGGATTGCCCGCGTCGTACAGATCGGCGACGTTCCGAATCGCCTGATGAATCAACACCAGCCGCGACAAAGCCCGAACGGCGGCGGGCGCCGTTTTATCGTTTTCCAACAATGAAATCAAAGCGGGGACGTTCCAGCCGCCTTTCATGCGCCCCAAATGTTCGACGGCAGCGGCGGGGGAAAAACCGTCAACCGTCGCGTTTCCGCAGGCGATCCTTTTCAGAAATCCGGCTTTGACGCGCGCCGCGTCCCCCGTTCCCGACGGCACCCGGTTCAACAGCAAATCCAGTGCTTCCGCCGTCCGTTTTCCGCTTTCCAACAAAGAAACGCACGCCTGCGTTTCTTCGGCGTTCATGGGTCTTGGCGGCAATCCGTCCCGCTTTCGGGACAAAACGCCGTCTTCGGGGTGTTTGGGATCGAATTCGCGCGCCGCGTCGTACGCCGCGTAAAAAGATTGAAGGATTTCTTCGGCGTTCATCGTTTTTCCTTTAAATTTTTATTCTAAGGGACGATCAGCCCGTACAATTCGGGTTTGGACATTTGCAACAGACGCAACGTCCCGCCGTCGTCCTTTTCGAACGTCACGCAGGCGTCGCCGACGCGGTGATCCGTCCCCAGCCGTTTGGAACGCGCCGAACGGGTAAATGACACTTTCGCGCCGTACACGCCCGTTTCCCCGTCAATGACGGTTCGCGCGACGGACGTGCTGTAATCGACGGCGGCGAACCCCGCGAAATCGTTTTCAACCGCGATTTTCAATTCATCGCGTTCACCGTTGTAGTTTTTGGAAACGAATTCCATAAACGCCGCGATATCCTTGTCGCGATAGGCTTGATTCATCAAATCAAGCGTCCGCCCGACCTCCTCGGACGGATCGACGACGGCGCAGGCGGCGACCAACAGCGCGAACATCGGCGCGAAAAATTTTTTCATGCGGCAATCCTTTCGGCTTTACGGAGAGTCGGGAGTTCTTTGCGCCTGCGCGAACTTGTGCGCCGCGTGGAACACCGACCGCGTGAAAACCGTCGTTTTCGACCGCGCGCGCGCCTGTTTCGAACGGGGATAAGTGTAGCGAATGCGGATAAAGCTCATCAATTCTTTATTCGCGCCCAAAACGATCAGGGATTGCTTTTCCTCGTCGTTTTGCGTCGTGAAACGGACATCGGCTTCCAGCACCTGATAATTGACGCCGCCCCAGCGAAACGTTCTGGCTTTCGGCGTTTCAATTTTGACATCGGCGTACAGCCCCGAATCCTTTAACGCCTGTATTTCCTGCAAATGCTTTTCCATCAGCGCCTCGACGACGGGGGTAGCCTCCTCGTCAGCGCCGAAATTCCTGTTGTTGTACACGAAAACCGTCGCGACGAAACCGTTTTCGGCGTCGTCTTCCCGATAAACGCGGACAAAGCCCGCCCCGCGCTGATTCTGTTCGCGGTCGGCGACGGGTTCCGTCGATTTCAGTCCCGCGATTTCGTCGGGTAAAGCCCGCGTCGCCGCGCGTTCGACTTCAACCACCTGCGCCTGCACCCTGTCGACCAAAGACGGCTTGGCTTCAACCGTCCGCGCCGTTTCATCAACCG
>OQVL01001009.1_pt1 | contig 16219 bp, 16 predicted proteins | sample 1691501 | NCBI WGS metagenome assembly OQVL01 (sample SAMN03418253, study PRJEB22391) | human gut metagenome | biome: human-gut; feature: organic feature; material: feces | host: Homo sapiens | place: Tanzania | collected 2013-01 | reverse complement strand
CCCCGTGCGCGGAACACGCGGTCGCCAACAACCACGATACTGTCCGCACCAGACGCACCACCGCCAAATGACCCGTAATACGAACCCGATTTGTTCACCGTCCCCGGCATACCATCACCACCACGGAATGCGTATACCGTGGTTTCTGTATCCAATGTGAACATACCCGATAACGGGCTCGTTATCATTTGTTCCGCCCAGTCTTTGCATATTTCATTTTTACCGCCCAAACCGCCCATCATTTCAACACCAATGATTCTGTCAGCATTTAAGGCACCAGCCTCAGTTAAGATTCTCTGATCCTCTTTAGTGTAAATATCGTTGGTAACTACACCAATCTGCCATTTGTCACGCATGGCTTTACATAAAACTTCAATTAAAGCGGTTTTACCACAGCCTACAGGACCACCGACACCAACTCTTAAAGCATTTTTACTCATAATTAACTTCTAAATATTCTTGAATATTGTGTTTCGTGTTTAACACTTAATATGGAGAGATTTACTAAACCTGCTCCAATCTCATCATTTTGTACAGTAAGTGACTTTTTAATAAGTTCGTCTGACATTAAACTAGCTCTCTTAATGCATTTCCAGGCATCAGTCTGACCTAATGGCACCAGTTTTACAGCTGCAATACACTGAGATTCTATATAAGAGAACAGATAGCAGTTAAGCATCATCTCTAAAGACAGCTCTTCACTTTTAGCATATAAGCAAAAAGCACTCAGATAGGAGCGACTGGCTTCATCTAAAAAATCTTTTTTCTCAGTTAATGAAAGAGAAGAGATAAGACGAACAAAGGCTTTGCCTTTGTCATCTTCTTCTTTTCTCAACTCTAAGGTATTACGCATGGCAATTGCCCTTTGTGTCCAAAAAGAAAACTCATCTACGCTGTTACTCTCATAGAGGTGTCTTAATACTGGTAACTCAAAATAGACAAGTGATCTTTTAAGATTGTGACAAAGCCATTTGTAAAAAGAATCACAGTTTGTAACTACTTTATTTTCAACAGCAGCCTCTAAAGCATCTGAATAGGAGAAAGCTCCTATGGGAAGATTTGGAGAGACTAAAGAAAAAGCTGATGCAATCATGTTCTAACTTACAGCCTTAGCGCTAATAGCTTATTACTCATGATGATGTTCATGCTCATGATCATGATGATGGTGTGAATAAGCTCCTGATACAGGCTCAAATTTAGCCTGTTCATGAACTAGAACACCACCTAACTTTACCACCATGTCATCTAGAACATGATCAGTTTGGTAACGTAAAAAGCCGCTTTCATCAATCTGTAGCGGTACATGTCGATTACCTAAATGATAGGCAAGAGCTGTAAGTGCAATTGGAGTTGATGCTCTTACCGAACTTACATTCTCTAAAGCTGCTACCACTTTTAAATACTCAGAATCATCATTTGAAAGTAAGGTACCATCACGTAAAGTAGTACCTCGAGCAGTTAAAATACCTACCTCTTGACCATCTTTAGTGGTAGCAATAATTCTGCTTTTAATTCTGTCATCAATAGACAGCTCTACTGTAAGGATCTCATCATCTTTTAACTTTTTGTCTGTATCTAAAATAATCTTATTGAATGTTTTCATTTTATCTTGTCCACTCCTTAGAACAGGTAGTACCTCTGTGTTAGAGGTAGCTCTTTTGCTGGTTCACATGAAAGTAGCTTACCATCAGCGTGTACCTGATAATTCTGAGGATCAACCTCAATCTTTGGTAAGTAGTCATTCAGTTTCATATTTTTCTTAGTAAGGTGTCTGCAGTTTTTAACCTCACCGATTAGACTGATTAGACCTAACTTTTCAGGGATCTGAGCCTCGATTGAGGCTTTTGACATAAAGGTCATACGAGTTGTCTGCAATGCTTTACCAAACCCTCCGAACATTGGACGGTAGCGCACTGGCTGTGGAGTTGGAATAGAAGCGTTAATATCGCCCATCAGCGCATATGAAATCATGCCACCTTTAATTACCATATCAGGCTTTACACCAAAGAAAGCTGGTTTCCACAGGACTAAGTCAGCTAATTTACCTACTTCAATTGAGCCTATCTCATGAGATACGCCATGAGCTATAGCAGGATTGATGGTGTACTTTGCAATGTAACGACGAATTCTAAAGTTGTCGTTGCGCTCATTGTCCTCTGGTAATGGACCACGCTGAACTTTCATCTTATGAGCTGTCTGCCAGCATCTGGTGATAACCTCACCTACGCGTCCCATAGCCTGTGAATCTGATGAGATCATAGAGAGCGCGCCCATATCATGTAAGATATCCTCAGCGGCGATTGTCTCACGTCTAATTCTTGATTCAGCAAAGGCAATATCCTCAGGAATAGAAGGGTCAAGATGGTGACACACCATGAGCATATCTAAATGCTCATCGATGGTATTTACAGTATATGGTCTTGTAGGGTTAGTTGAGCTTGGTAATACATTCTCATAACCACAGGCTTTTAAGATATCAGGAGCATGACCACCACCCGCGCCTTCTGTGTGGTAGGTATGAATGGTTCTGCCTTTAAAAGCACCGATGGTGCTTTCAACAAAGCCAGCTGTTTTTTTTAATGAAGAAACTAGAATACTTAAAAACGAAATACGCTACATCAGAAACTTAAAATGCATTTCGTGCGGCTCGATATCTAAAAAATATCAACTAGTTTACTTCTAAACTGGCATTTCTTAGGAGTTAAAAGCGTAAATAAAAAAATAAAAATGCACTCTTTCAAACTATGTATAAAAAATGCACTGCTGCCCATTTTTCTATATAACGCTTTTTGTGTTCTTGTGATCTTGACTATGCGTCCAGCAAGCTGATGCTGAAGGCACAATTGCAACTGCAGTTGACATTCTACATACTCTACCAAGTTCCTGCTTAGTACCTAGTTGTTAACAATTAAATGTGGATCGGCTGACAAGGTATTTAAATCTAAAACGATAGTGATGTGATCTAGAGTACCCTTAATGAAGTTACGGGGAATTTTTTCGTAAATATCTGGCGGAGGATAGATAGAGTCGGTATTTATGATTTCCAACTCAGAATCAGCCATAATGCCAAATCTTAAATGAGAAGTTTCTACCAGTATAGCTCTGGGATGATCGGAAATGCCTTGTTTGGGTATATTAAAAAAATCACGTATATCTATAACTGACCAAATTTTTCCTTGCACAGAAAGCAAGCCGACTACAAATGAAGGTACGCTTGGCAAAGGAGTAATATCGTTCGTGCCGACTACTTCAGTTACATATTTACTTTCAACCGCATAAGTATCTAAGCCTAATCTAAAACGTAACAGACTAAAAGTTGTTTCATTATGTTTGGAAGTCATGGCAGGTTTAGCTAAAATTTGGGCTCGTGTTTGCAATATATTGTTTTGAGAATGTGTAGTCATTTTTATGCAACTTTCTTTAACTTGGTTTTTTCCAAGAAATGCTCCGAAATATCCGTTCCTAAAATGTCAATTTGCTAGTTGTTTATGCTGGGCAAAATTAGCGTATATTGACATGCTCTCTATGCCTGAAGGCAAAGGCTTTACGGTACTGGTGGTAAATCGAAAATTGCGGTAACTGATATTGCCTGTTTGACGTAAATGACATAACTAGTCGAGGTGGCGAAATTGCTTTCACCAAGTTTGAAAGTTAAAATGGTTGCGTTTCCTATTTTTCGATTGGGTCGATCCATGCGTTCAATGGTATCATATTTTAGTTTTTGACAGTTAGGGCATTTTCTAAATTGCGTTGTATAGAGAGTTTTAAAGTTTCGCGTGACGGTAAACGGGTCGGTGAAGTGATAGAAAACGGCGGCATTATTGCTTGTGTTGTCTCATCAGGATGTTTACTTCTATGTAAAGCTGATTGCCGTGAAGCCGTACAAAAAATTGAAAATTGGCATGGCCGTAAAAATATGCTTTGCTTTTGCGTTCACGAGTTAAAAGAAGCATGGCAAATTTGGAAAGATACGGCAAATAAAGCCGAGATTAACGACTTCTTATCGTATTTGTATTTAGAATCAGTTATTGTTATCTTGACGGCTAATTCTACACTTGAACATAGTTGGGAAAATTATGGAGCTAAAGCTGCCGTGTGGATTGGTCAGCGGGGGACGGTAAATAGTGTTTTGCGCTCATTGCGCTGTCGTGTTGCAGGATGTTTTATAAGTTCAGAAGGTGAAAAAAACGAAAACAGAAACATTTGACCCAGGCGGAATGTGCCGCATACCTTAATGTTCCCGTTCGCACATATCAGAATTACGAAACAGACGAAAACAAGCACGCTTCGCTGAAATACTTATATATGGTTCAAAAGCTTGAACAATTCGGATTTGTTGACGAAGAACACGGCATTTTGAGCATACAAAAAATTAAAGAGATATGCGGCAATGTGCTTTCAAAATACGATGTTGAATACTGTTACCTTTTCGGCTCTTACTCAAAGGGAAAAGCAACCGAAAAAAGCGATGTTGACCTGCTCATATCGGGCGATGTTTGCGGCATACAGTTTTATGAATTGACAGAAACGCTGCGCGAAGAGTTTAAAAAAAATGTTGATTTGCTGAACACTCAACAGCTAAGCCGCAATGCGGAGCTTATTAACGAAATTCTTAAGGACGGGATAAAAATTTATGGATAACTTAAAAACGGACGCGTATTATCTCAAAAAAATAACCACTGACCTGTCATTTATTGTTTCACACACCTAAGCCCTTTCCCCGGAAGAATTTCAGAAAGACGAAGTACTTATAGATTCTGTTATGTTTCGGCTGATTCAGGTTTCTGAAAATTCGGATAGGCATAAGAGCGTCGGACCGATACGGTTTTAAAATGCCCTCTTTTCGCCGTTACTGCGTCAAAAAGCCTCGCAAGGCGACAGCATTGCTTCGTTTTTTTCCTTGTACCGACAAAAATATGGCATTTTAAAACTGCGAGCACCCAAAAAGCTTTAGTTTTCAAATAATCGGGTGTTTCTTCGACGCGTCAATACTGCCCGTATTGCAAGGAGAAAAACGCCCGAGGATGCGGAAAATAAAGCTTTTAGGGCGTGTCGGTTCGACCCTCTTATGCCTAAGCTTTCGGAATCCTTTAAACTGATGCATTCGGCAATACCTTGGCGGGCTATAAGAGGACTTCGCAACAGAATTGTTCACGAATACGGAAATGTTGATATTTCGGTAATATACGATACTGTAAAAAATGATATTCCCGCGCTTCTCAAAGACCTTTCTGCTATATCGCAATAAAAAGCCAAAAAGGCTGTTGCCCGTGTGGGCAACAGCCTTTAAAAATTACAAATTCAATTATTTTACAGCGTCTTTAAGAGCCTTGCCTGCCTTGAATGCGGGAACCTTGGAAGCCTCTATTTTAAGAGTTTCGCCTGTTCTGGGGTTTCTGCCCTCTTTAGCTGCTCTTTCGCGAACTTCAAATGTACCGAAACCAACAAGCTGAACCTTATCGCCTGCTTTGAGAGCGCCCTCGATAGCACCGAAAACCGCTGCAACCGCCTTGTCGGCATCCTTTTTGGAAAGTGCTGCTGCTTCTGCTACTGCATTTACAAGTTCTGTCTTATTCATTTTGAATTCCTCCGTTTTTTTATTTACGAAAGGCGCGCCGTTATTTTTCTTTTTTAATGCGCCTTTTGTTTTACATCAGTTTTTTAAGGTTGCTTTGGCTTCGTCCCAAAGCGCGTCAAGCACCGAAAGGTCGGCGGTTTTCATATCTATTCCGCGTTCGCTTGCGAGCTTTTCGACGACAGAAAAGCGTTTTCTGAATTTTTTTGAAGCAAGCTCAAGCGAGGTTTCGGCCTCTGCCCCGCAAAGCCTTACGACGTTCACGGCAGAAAAGAGCAAATCGCCCGCTTCGTCTTGAATTGCGTTTTCGTCGCCCGACTTTACAGCCTCTTTAAGCTCGTTTGCTTCTTCAAAAAGCTTTTGAAACGCACCGTCGGCACTGTCCCAATCAAAGCCAGCCTTTTTTGCCTTGCTTTGAAGCTTTTGCGCCTTCATAAGCGCAGGGTAGGTTTCGGGAATGGCGTTCATGGCGTCGGTCTGCGTTTTTTGATTTTTTGTTTTGCGCTTAATATCGTCCCAATTCTTTAAAACGTCGTCGGTAGAGCCGACCGTAACGTCGCCGAAAACGTGGGGGTGGCGTATTATGAGCTTTTTTGAAATTCCGTCGGCAACGTCGTCAATATCAAAATCGCCGTCCGTTCTTGAAATGTCGGCATGAAGCACGACCTGCAAAAGCACATCGCCCAGCTCTTCTTTTAAAAGCTCTTTATTGCCTGTGTCGATAGCTTCAAGAGCCTCGTAGGTTTCCTCAAGAAAGTTCTCGCGGATTGAGGTGTGAGTTTGCTCGGCGTCCCACGGGCAGCCGCCCGGGGCGCGGAGTATTTTTATTATTTCGACAAGGTCGTTAAAATTGTATTTATCTTTAAATTCAAAATCCGCTTTCATTTTTCAATCCCTACTTATGAAGCTTTATATATTCTAACCTAAAAGTTTATATTTTTCAAGTATTTCCGCAATTTTTTCTCCCTTCGGGAGCATTAAAACGTCCGCTTTTACAATAGTTTTTGTCAAAAGCACCGCCAAAGCATAAACCGCGACCGCAATAACGATTGAAATAAGGCACGAAAGCGACGCGCCGTTAAGTCTGCCGTCGGGATTGCCGAAGGTAAGAACGGAGCTTAAAAGCTTATAACTGCCGTAAGCCGAAACGCCGCAAAGCGCCGCCGCGATAAACGGTTTTATAAACACGGTTTTAATGTCAAGCCTGATGCCCGTTTCGCGCTTTAAGACGGAATAGTTAAACGCTATACATATAATATAGAACAGTGCCGAGCCGCACACCGCGCCTTTTATATTAATTGCCGGTATACCGATAAGCACAAAGTCAAGCGCAATTGTAAACACGCACCCGACGCCTATCGCCTTTGCGGGAACATCTGCCCTGCCGATTGCCTGAAGCATATTTGTGAGCGGCGACGACAGCGTTAAAAGCGGCATAATTACGCCGCAAAGCGCAAGTATTGGCGCCGCAACGGCGATGCCGGCTTCGTTTTCGGTGCCTTTATAAAGCAGTGAGAGTATCGGCTCCGAAAGCGCCAAAAAGCCCGCGCCCGCCGGAAGCGAAATAAGCATTGTTGTTCTGAACACCGTGTTTACCGTGCTGTTTACAAGTTTAAAATCCCTTCTTGCCATTGCCGCCGACATAATCGGTATTGCGCTGACGCCGAGGGTCATCATTATTGTGGGAACAAGGTTTTTAAAGTCAAGAGTTGTGTCATAAGCGCCGTAAAGGAAGGTATGTATATCTTCTCTCGCAACGCCCGCCGCATTAATCGACGCGCCGTAAATCTCCATTATTTTGTCATAATGCCTTTCGACAACGCCGTCAAGCCTATTCTGAATGACCCATGTGTCGATAAAGTTTGTAACATTCAACACAAGCGAGCTTATTGCCGCGGGAACGGCTATTGAAATAAGCTCTTTAAGCGTTGCTTTTTTACTGCGCGCGCGCGGGGAATTGACAAGCATTTCGCGCGTGATGCCGTCTTTTTTAAATCGGTGCCTTGCATTTGTGTATATCGCGCCGAAAAACGTGCCCAAAGTAACGCCGCTTATTGCGGCTGCCGCGGCATAGGCATAAAGAAGCGAGCGGTCCTCAACCTTTACAAACTTAATTACAAGATAAGCAAATGTAAGTCCGAAAACGAGCTTTCCCATGGATTCGATAACCTGAGAAATTGCCGTGGGGTACATATTGCTTAACCCCTCGTAATAGCCCCTGTAGGTGCTCATTATACAGCAGAACAGAATCGACGGGGCGATGCACAGCACGCTGTAGACAGAAAGCTCCGAATTGACCGAGGCGGCATAGGGCTTTGCCATTATAAGAAGCACCGCCGTGCCGATAAGCCCAAGCAGCATAAACAGCGGAAACGTTACCCTTAAAACCTGTTTTACGTCGCGGTATCTGCCGAGGGCGGCGTGCCGCGCGACTATTGTTGAAACAGCCACGGGAAGCCCCGCCATAGAGATTGCGTAAATCGGAGTATAAATATTGTATGCCGAAGCAAAATAGCCCCTGCCGAGCGTTCCGATTATTCCCGTAAGCGGTATTTTGTAAATTGCGCCGATTATTTTAACAAGCGCCGTGGCAATAACAAGTATCATTGCGCCGCCGAGCACGTTTTGCTTTTTATTCTCCTGTGGCATCGTGTTCCTCCTTATATCCGATAAATTCTCTTAAAAGCGAGGTTTCGGGAACAAGCCCACTGTCGATTGACGGAAACCTGCACAGGCTTTTTAAAAGTCTTTGCGAGTCCCTGTAAAACGGCGAGCTTTTCTCAACCTGTGAAAGAAGCCTTACGGCGTCGTTTTTTAAAAGGCACGTTTCATAAAGATGCACCGTGTTGATTTTTATGTCGGCGTTGTCGCGGTAGGGGAAAAGGTAAATATCCTCGCCGTGGCAAACATTTAACCACATACCGAAGGTTTTTTCAACCGAATTTCCTCTGAAGTTGCTGTCGCGTACAATGCGCCTGATAAAACGCATATTGCGTTTGTTAAGAACAATGTCGCCTTTTTCGTCGTATATCCTCGACGAAACGTTTATATATATCTTAAAAAGCCGCTCTTTCGGAAGCCCCGCCGTAATAAGCGGGTTAAGCGCGTGAAGCCCCTCGACGATTATTACGTCGCTGTCTTTAACGCTTACTTCTTTAAGCTGTTCTTTTCTTTTGCCCGAAACAAAATCAAACTCGGGCAAACAGCCCTTGCCGCAACTTAGCATTTCGTTCATTGTGCTTTTGAAAAACGGAATGTCAAGCGCATAAACCGTTTCAAAATCGGGCGTGCCGTCGGGAAAGCGCGGTGCGTCGCAGTTATTAAGATAAAAATCGTCAAGCGAAACGGCGATACTGCCGACGCCCAAAGCTTCAAGCGACTCTTTAAGCCGCTTTGCGGTTGTGGTTTTGCCCGCGGAGCTGGGCCCAGAAAGCATAATTATTTCAGTCTTGCCGCTCTCTTTTAATTGTTTTGCTATTCCCTTAATTATTCCGTTATATCTGTCCTCGCACGAAGAAATAAACTCGCGCGGGGTTTTTGCTTTTTCTGTTATATACTCAAGCGTATTGTTGATGTTTGACATAAGCCCTCTTTTATTTATATTCCGCAACAAACTCGCTTATTCGCTCTTTGCGGCGGCAAAGCTCTCGAAAACGCGAGATATATTCAAACGGATATTTATAATTGAAAATTCTTTCGATATATTCGCCGCCGTTTGCAACAAGCTTTGTAACGGCGCCCGCGCCGACTGAGAGTATTGTGTGGCACTCCTCCATCATAAACACGTTATAAAGGCACTCTGCGCCCTTTTTGCACCAGCCGACGTTTTCAAGATTGCCGAGCGACTTGCTTTGACGGTACATATAATACGGCGTGTAGCCCGCTTTGTAAAGCTCATTTTCGGCAATTTTTATCATATTGCAAATATCGCCGCCGAAAGCTTCGGCGCTTTTGCCCTCCGAAACTATCCCGGAGGAGCGCTTCAGGGCAAGCGTATGAACCGTTATGTTTTCGGGCGAAAGCTTAATCGCTTCAAGCACGCTGTTTTTAAAGCTTTCTTCGGTATCCGTGGGAAGCCCCGCGATAAGGTCCGTATTTATAAAATCAAACCCGGCGCTTCTTGCAAGCTTTAATTTTTCGACCGTATCTTTTGCCGTGTGATTTCTTTTTACGGCTTTAAGCACGCCGTCGTTAAAGGTCTGGGGATTTATGCTGACGCGCGTAACGCCGAACTGCTTTAACACATCAAGCTTTTCTTTTGTAACGGTGTCGGGTCTGCCGGCTTCGACCGTATATTCAAGGCACGAAGAAAGGTCAAAGCTGTTTTGTATTTCCGAAAGCACCGTTTTAAGCTCTTCGGGAGAGAGCGTTGTGGGCGTGCCGCCGCCCCAATAAACGCTTAAAATTTTAAGCCCGCATTCGTTCGCCTTTTTCGCCGTAAGCCTTATTTCTTCGCAAAGCTTTTCGACATATTCGGGAATAAGCTTTTTAGCCGATTGCGACGCGATTGAATGCGACACAAACGAGCAATAGCTGCACCTTGTGGGGCAAAACGGGATTGAAATATAAAGGCTTGCGGAATCTTTTTTTGAAAGACTTACGATTTTCTTTTCTGAAAGCGCAACCTCTTTTGCAAGGCGCGTTTTTTCGGGCGAAACAAGAAGCACGTTTTTAAAATATTCTTCGGCGGCGGCTTCACCGTCGCTTTCGATATGGCGCATCATAAGCTTTGACGGCCTCACACCCGTAAGTATGCCCCATTTGGGCACAAAAGCGCAAACTTCGCAAAAAGCTTCAAAGCACACTAAGGCTAACTCGCGTTCTTCGTTTTCGACAGAAGAAGAAAGAAGCGTTTTTTCTTTCTTACTCTCTTTTTCGCCGACTTTTAAAACCGCCAAAAATGTTGTTTCTTCGGGAGTTTTTGTGATTTTTGATAAAAGCCCCGAAAAATCCCCTTCGGGCGCGCCGTCTTTTATTTCAAATTTTTCGAGCGGAAAGAAAAGCCTTGAAAGCTTTTCAAGCTCATATTTATATGAATGGTTAACGCAATATATGTTCATCTTTTTCTGAAAAATCGGTTGCCCGTCCGCTCGTCGCCGACTGTGGTCGGAATGTTGTGTCCTGTATACACCTTATAATCGTCGGGCAAGGTCATAATTTTTTCAAGCGATTTTGAAAGCTCTTCCAAGCTTCCGCCCCAAAGGTCCGTTCTGCCGACGGTGAATTTAAAAAGCGTGTCGCCCGAAAAAACAATTTTTTCTTTGTCGCAAATAAAGCAGACGCTGCCTTTTGAATGCCCCGGCGTTTTCATTACGCGAAGCTTTGTTTCGCCGATAAACAGCTCTTCGTTTTCAAAAAGCAAGCCGTCGGCTTTAAAATGCGGCGAAACCGCGCCGAAATAGTCGGCAAGATTTTTTTCTCCGTCAAAAAGAAGGTCTTTGTCGTCTTTATCTATTAAAATTTCTGCCGAGGGAAAATGCTTTTTCAGCTCCGGGATTCCGCTTATATGGTCAAAATGGCCGTGCGTACAAAGAATATATTTTAAGTTTTTAATTCCTGCGCCGCTTATTTCGTCAAGAAGCCGCTTTTCAAAACCGCCGACGTCGATAACGGCGCCCTCGCCGCTTTTTTCATCGCACAGAATATAGCAATTAGCCCCGATAGGCCCCAACGGCAGGCGTTTTACAACAAGCATTTTTTCACCTTGCATTCCAGACGTCCGTATCAAAACAAATTGTAACAGGACCGTCGTTTATTAAAGAAACCTTCATATCAGCGCCGAAAATGCCCTTTTCAACGCGCTTTATGCCGCAGTTTTTAAGCTCCTCGCAAAAAAGCTCATAAAGGCGCTTTGCGTTTTGCGGCTCTTCGCTGTCGGTAAACGACGGACGGTTGCCCTTTTTGTAATCGGCAAGAAGCGTAAACTGCGAAATAACAAGCGCCTCGCCGCCGACGTCGAGAATCGAAAGATTCATTTTGCCGTTTTCGTCCTCAAACACTCTTAACGCCGCCGTTTTTCTTGCAAGAAGCCGCGCTTCTTCGTCGCCGTCGCCTTTTTTGACGCCGAGCAGAATCATATATCCGCGCCCTGCCGAGCCGACCGTTTTGCCGTTCACTTTAACGCTGCTTTCTTCAGCGCGCTGAATAACCGCCCTCATATATTACTCCTTCTTGTAACGTCGTCAACGCCGCTTATGCTTTTGAGCCGCGAAACGACGACGTTGAGAAAATCTATACTCTTGACGGTTACGGTAAGATAAATATAGTCTATGCCGTTTTTGCCGTCTCTTGTGTTAATTGAGTTTATCATAACGTGCATATCTGCAAGCGTGTTTGCAATGTCAGCCATCATGGCAACGCGCGATTCGCAGGTGAGCATTAAGCTCGCTTTAAACTCTTTGCCATCGGTGCCGGTGTTCCACCTTGCGGCAATCCAACGCTCCGGCTCTTCGTCAAGCTCGGGGTGTTTCGGCACATTGGGGCAGTCGCGCTTGTGAATCGAAACGCCGTGGCCGCGCGTTATAAATCCGATAATTTCATCGCCCGGAATAGGCGCACAGCAGCGCGAAAGCTTTATTAAGCAGTTGTCTATGCCGTCTACCGTTACGCCCTCGCCGCTTGCATGCTTTGTTTTTTGCGGCTTTTCGGTGATTTTGATTTTTTCGGGCTGTTCGCTTGCAAAAATCTTGTGATATTCGTCGCGAATATACGGCATAAGCCTTGTAAGAGGGATTCCGCCGTAGCCTATCGCGGCATAAAAATCGTCAAGCGAGTTGCAATGCTGTCTTTCGCAAAGAGTCGTAAGAATTTTGTCGTACTCTTCTTCGGTGAAGCGCATCTTGTTGCGGCGTATTTCGCGTTCAAGCTGTGTTTTGCCCTCCGAAATATTTTCGTCGCGCCGTTCTTTTTTGAACCACGCGCGTATTTTCGTGCGCGCGCCGCTTGTTTTTGCAATGCTCAGCCAGTCGCGGCTCGGGCCTTTGCCGGGCTGTGACGACGTAAGAATTTCAACAATATCGCCCGTCTGAAGGCAATAATCAAGCGGAACTATTCTGCCGCCGACCTTTGCGCCGACCATCTTTGTGCCGACAGCCGAATGTATTGCATAGGCAAAATCTATTACGGTTGCGCCCGACGGCAGGTTTATAACGTCGCCTTTGGGGGTGAACACAAAAACCTCTTCGGGAACAAGGTCGCTTTTTATTGTTCTTACTATATCCTTAACGTCGTCGGCTTCTTTTTGCGTTTCAAGAAGCTGTCTTATCCACGCAAGGCGTTCTTCAAACTTTTCTTTGCCGTTTATGCCGAGCTTGTATTTCCAGTGCGCGGCAATACCGTATTCGGCGGTTTTGTGCATATCCCACGTTCTTATCTGAACCTCAAACGGAATGCCCGCTTTGCCTATTACGGTTGTGTGAAGCGACTGATACATATTGGGCTTCGGCGTTGAAATATAGTCTTTAAAGCGCCCGGGAATGGGCTTGAACATATCGTGAATTATGCCGAGGCAGTCGTAGCACTCAATAGTGGTGTCAACGATTATTCTAACAGCATATATATCGTAAATTTCGTCGAAGTTCTTGTTTTGCATATACATTTTTCTGTATATGCCGTGAACGCTCTTGATTCTGCCCTCGATATGCGCGTTGGGCACAACCTCTTTTACCCTTTCGCCGACCTGCTCTTTGATGGTTTCAAGAAATTCGTTGTGCGATTTGCCCTGCTTTGCGAGCGCGTCCTCAATCTCTTTATAGGCTATCGGGTCAAGGTAGCTTATAGCTCTGTCCTCAAGCTCTTCTTTAATTGCGCGAATACCGAGTCTGTGCGCTATGGGCGCATATATTTCAAGCGTTTCAAGCGCCTTGTCGCGCCTTTTTTGCGGAGCGACAAAATTTAAAGTACGAATGTTGTGAAGCCTGTCGGCAAGCTTAATAATTATGACCCTTATATCTTCGGACATGGCAAGCAGCATTTTTCTGACGTTTTCAGCCTGCTGTTCTTCCTTGTCTTTAATATCGAGCGGCACTTTGCCGAGTTTTGTAAGCCCGTCAACAAGCGAAGCGGTTTCTTCGCCGAACTCCGCCTTTATTTCGTCAAGCGTAAGGTCTGTGTCCTCAACCGTATCGTGAAGAAGCGCCGCCGTAACCGAGGGGCAGTCCATGCCGTAATCGAGCACGATTTTTGCAACGGCGATGGGGTGAATTATATACGGCTCGCCGGATGAACGCTTTTGCCCGCTGTGATGCTGTTTTGCAAGAAGAAACGCCTTGTCGAGCGTTTCAAGCTCTTTTTCGTTGAACTGTGCAGCCGCGCTGTTTCTAAGCTCCGAGTACATAAGCTCAACAGAAGTATTTTCGTCCATACAAGCCACCGCCTTTCGTTATTTTTTGGGATTGATAATAAAATATTGACAGTTTTTTATTTAATAAACAAACTTTTAAACAGACGCAGGTGAAAGCTTTTTAAACACCGAGGCGCTGTAAAGGTCCGCCTTTGCAACGGTTGTCAGGTCATAGCCCTCTCTGCCGTCGCTTTTTATCACGCCGACCTCTGAAAGCGCGTCAGCAGCCGCAAGGCACTGTGCAACCTTTTCGGAAGAATAGCCGAGCCTTGAACAAACAACCTCACAGTCAAAGCAGTGGCCGCGGTGCGCTTTTATGTATTTATAAACTCCCTTGCAAAGCTCCCTATCGGGCAAAACAAGACGTTTTTCTTCATCTGTAAGCTCTTCGCCGCGCTTAAACGCTTCAAAAAGAGCGATGCCTGCGAGCACCTTGTCGTCGTTTGAAGAGGAAAGCCGCATATCCTTTACCTGAACGGTTATTGTCTTTGTGCCCATATATTCGTTTTCGGAAAGCTTAACCGCAACGTCTATTGTGTCGCCGATACTGTAAGGGAAAAGCGTCGGGTCCTTTGAAAAAATCATCGCGTTTACGGAAATGCCGTCTTTTGTAAGCAAAAGCTTTAAGCTCGGCGTGCTGCCGACGGGAGTTATTGCGGTTATCTGCATATTGAAAAGGCCGAAAAGCGGCGCGGGATTTTCTGCGCCGAACGGCTCAAGCAAAGCTATCGACGGCAAAAGCCCTCTGCCGACGGATTTTGGGTTGAGCTTGCAGGCAAGCTTCAGCGTTTGCGGCGGTACGGGATGCTCTTTTGCGTATTCGTTGATTTTTTTTGCAAACGCATCTATATCGTCCGAATTAAGGCTAAGCCCCGCGGCAAGCGTATGACCGCCGAACTGCGTTAAAATGTCGGAACAATACGAAAGCGCGTCATAAAGCGAAAAGCCCTCGACGCTTCTGCCGCTGCCTTTTGCTTCACCGCCGTCACGCGAAATGACTATTACGGGTTTGCCGTATTTTTCAACAATCCTTGAAGCGACGATTCCTATAACGCCCCTGTGCCAGCCCTCGCCGTCAACGACAATTACGCGCGCACATTCATTTTTCGGATTTTTCCTGATTTTGGCAAAAGCCTCGCGCGTCATCTCCTCTTCAATGCGGCGGCGCATTGAATTTTCGGAGTTTATTTCTTCCGCGAGACGGCACGCCTCGCTCTCATCATCTGTAAGAAGAAGCTTTAACGCCCTTTGGGCAGAGCCCATTCTGCCCGCCGCGTTTATTCTCGGCGCAAGCTTATATGCTGCGTCGCCTGCGGAAATCGGCTGACGTTCTTTAATGCCCGCCCGTTCCGCAAGAATCTTTATGCCCAATCTCAAGGTCCGTTTTTTCGACTGATAGCTCATAAGGTTCACGCCCGCCTTTACAAGCGTGCGGTTTTCGCCGTTAAGCGGCACAATATCGGCGACCGTGCCCAATGCGACAAGGTCGGCGTATTCGTTAAGAAGGCTGTAGCCCTCGTCGCCCTCAAGCGCAGAGACAAGCTTGAACGCAACGCCTACGCCCGCCCACTCTTGAAATTCGCACTCGGCGCCTTTTATGTGCGGGTCAACAACGGCGGCGGCATCGGGGAGCACATCGCCCGCTTTGTGATGGTCCGTTATAACCGTGTCTATTCCGAGCTTTTTTGCATATGCTATTTCTTCAACAGCGCTTATGCCGTTGTCAACGGTGATTATAAGGGCTGTTCCGCGTGATTTTATTTCGTCTATTGCGGCAAGATTCATTCCGTACCCTTCGCTTGCTCTGTCGGGAATGTAATAATCGACATTCGCGCCCAATTTTGAAAGGTATGTATACAAAAGCGCCGTAGAGGTTACGCCGTCGGCGTCGTAATCGCCGAACACGGTAATTCTTTCGCCGTTTTCCAAAGCAATGTCTATTCTTCTGCATGCTTCCTCCATATCCGGAAGCGAAAAGGGGTCGCAAAGCTCGGCGTCCTGTAAAAAGGCGTCGATTGCCTCTTCGCTCTGAAGCCCGCGTGAGCAAAGAATATACGCCGCGAACGGCTCTATTCCGCAATTCTCGGCAATTTCTGCCGCACGGTCTTTGTCGCACCCCGAGACTATCCATTTCTTTCTGCTCAAATAATCACCCGATATACCCGAATAGTAACCGCCGAATAACCGAAAGCTCCGAAAAACGCCGGTTAATCGGTGATTGCAATATAAAATTACATTTTATTATAACACCTACGCGCTTTTCTTGCAATAGCAATATAAAACGAAAACGCAGACATTCCGCC
>OQVL01001006.1_pt1 | contig 16226 bp, 13 predicted proteins | sample 1691501 | NCBI WGS metagenome assembly OQVL01 (sample SAMN03418253, study PRJEB22391) | human gut metagenome | biome: human-gut; feature: organic feature; material: feces | host: Homo sapiens | place: Tanzania | collected 2013-01 | reverse complement strand
AGGACAATCAATTTTTAAGAAAAATACGCGAAAAACTGGACGGAATTCTTGATGTTGAACGACTTGCCGCCAGAATTGCCATGGACAAGGCTCATGCAAAGGATCTTCAGGCTTTGAGAAAAAGTCTTGAACTGTGGCTTGAGGCAAGAAAAGAACTTGACGGTCGCAATTTTTCTATGACTGATACAGACAGCGCCAAAAGCATTATTGATCTTATAGCAAATTCAATTCTTGATGACCCGTGTACTCTTCTTAACGAAGGCGGAATAATACGTGCCGGCTGGTCAGAAGAACTTGACCACTGGCGTGACGTGCGCGACAATTTCAACCGCATTCTGTCTGGATACCTTGACGAAGAAAAAACTGCTACCGGAATCCAGGGGCTTAAAATCCGCTCGAATTCAAACCTGGGCTATTATATAGAAGTTTCCAGCGGAAAACTCGACAAAGTTCCGGAACATTTTATTCTGCGCAGGAATCTTGTAAACGGTGCGCGCTATACGACACAAAAACTTCAGGAACTTGAAGAAAGCCTCAATGAGTCCGGAACAAAGATAATTGAACTTGAAAAACAGCTTTTTCTTGAAGTACGCAACGGACTTAAAAAATATGTTCCCTATCTGCAGCGCACTTCGGGTGAAATAGCATACGCTGATGTTGTATCTTCTTTTGCAGAGGCCGCCGTTAAGTACAACTGGGTAAGACCTTCGCTGGAAGAAAACGGCTGTTTTGATGTAAAGGCCGGGCGGCATCCTGTCGTGGAACGGCATCTTCCCGGAGGTGAATTTGTTCCGAATGATCTTACACTTTCTACGGAAGATGACAGCAGGACTTTTGCCCTTATTACCGGACCCAATATGGCCGGAAAAAGCACTTTTTTAAGACAGAATGCGCTTATTTCCCTTCTTGCCCAGACCGGCAGCTGTGTTCCTGCATCTTCTGCCAGACTGGGAATTGTAGACAGAATTTTCTGCAGGGTAGGTGCCAGTGACAATCTTGCCAAGGGTGAGTCTACTTTTCTTGTAGAAATGACCGAAACTGCACGAATTCTTAATTCTGCCACTGAAAAATCCCTTGTAATAATGGATGAAGTGGGCCGCGGTACAAGTACAGAAGACGGTCTTTCCATTGCATGGGCCGTAAGTGAATATCTTCTTGACAGAATAAAGTGCAAGACTCTTTTTGCAACCCATTATCATGAACTTACGCGTATGTCACATCCATCCCTGAAGAATCTGTGCATGTCTGTAAGCGAAAACGGCAGTGACATTGTTTTTTTAAGAAAAGTTGCAGACGGTTCCAGTGAAAACAGTTACGGAATCCATGTTGCAAAATTGGCAGGACTTCCAGAAACTGTTATAAAACGTGCCGAAGTTATTCTGAATAAAATACAGTCCGACGCTGACGGTAAGCCAGTTCTTCCGCAGATATCGGGCAGCGGGAATGAGGTAGAAAGTGAAAGTGGCAGGTCTACTGAAGCAGCCACTCTTTCACTTTTTTCTGACGAAGAAATGGTGCTTGATGAAATACTTTCTGCAGATGTAGACAACATGACTCCTCTTGCGGCTTTGAGTGCCGTCTCGCGTTGGAAAAAATCCCTGTCCGGGCGCTGATTTTTTTAATTTTTTTTTTAAATTTTGTCATTTTGAAAAAACGGAGTCTATATATAAGGTATATGGACTTTGTAGAAAAAATGCGCTGCCTTTGGTTCAGGCTGTTTTATTACTTTTCATATTATCTTCGCAAACTGTTATGCATGGCTTTTGGCGGTGAAGAGTGTCTTTGTTGCGGAAAGCTTTCGTTCGGGGCGCCGCTATGTTCCCGCTGTGCAAACAAACGCCTTCTTGAGCCAAGTGTTTCTGTCTGTTCAAGATGTCCCGTCTGCGGAAGACCTTTGGTAAGTGAAAGAGGGCTTTGCATGGACTGCCGGCGTTCAAGGACTGTTTTCCATGCCGATTCTGTTTTTCCAGTATTTGCATACAGACTCTGGAAAAAAAATCTTTTGTTTTCATGGAAAATGTCAGACAGAAGATCTCTGTCACCTTTGTTTGCAGCCGTTTGTGACGGTGTCCTGAAAACCGGCTTTGGTGAAGGCTGTGTATTGGTTCCTGTTCCTCCGCGTGCAGGCAAGATAAGGCGCCGGGGATGGGACCAGATAGACGAACTGTGCCGTTATCTGCGGTTTTTTTACGGGTACAAAGTTCTTTATCTTCTGCGCCGGCTCAGTACAGTGCAGCAGAAGAAACTTGACCGTAGCCACCGGCTTAGCGGAATAGGCAAAGCCTATACACTGTCTTCTAAAGGACGTGCCTTTTGTGATAAAAAAAGAATGCCGGCGAAGGTTATTGTTATAGATGATGTGCTTACAACAGGCGCAACGGCCGAAAACTGCTGTTCTGTGCTTAAGGAAGCGGGTGTTTTGAAAGTTTGTTTTCTGTCCCTTTTTATAGTGGACTAGAATTGCTTAGTGTAGTAAAATAGGGAGGCTCTGAAAATTGCAATTTTTTTAGATGCCCAATAGTGTATTAATGCGGTTTACAGCCAATACAACAATATATAGGGGGATTCTATGGCGGAAGAAAACAATTCGTTTCAGCTTGTTACGTTTCAGCTCGGGGAAGAGCTGTACGGCGTGAATATCATGGATGTTAAGGAAATCGTTAAGATACAGTCTGTTCGTCCGATCCCTAACGCTCCTTATTATGTAGAGGGAATCATTAACCTTCGCGGTGAAATTATTCCTATTATCAATCTTCACAAGCGCTTTCATATAAAGAAAATGGACGTTTCAGAAGATTCCCTTGCCGACGAAAATGACGGTGGATTCATTATTCTGGACATTGAAGGAAACAAAATCGGCATAATTATAGACAGAATAGCTCGCGTTGTTCCTGTAGAAGGCGATGACATAAAACCGCCGCCACAGATGCTCTGCGGAATCGGAACTGAATACATTCATGGTGTAGTCCGCCAGGATTCGTCTTACCTGATTATCCTTGATACGCGCAGACTGTTCAATCCGAAGGAACTTCAGAAAATCATTGAGCCCGAAAGCTGATTCTCTTGAATAAATTAAATAAAGGAAAATATAAAAAATGATACAGACTTACAGCCCGACAATAAGACGAAAGGAAATGGAAGCCGTGCTTACCTGCATGGTTGACGAAAAAATCGGACCCGGAGAAATGGGTATTCGTCTTGTTCAGACTGTCAGGGAACTAACCGGATGTGACGGAGCCGTTGCTTTAAGAAGTCCGTCCCTTGCACTCGAATATGCGCTCAAGGCCATAGACCTTCCTGCACAAAGCGGGGTAATGATCAGTGCCCTTGCTCCTTCCTGGCAGATTCTTACACTTGAACGCCTCGGATACAAGCCCATCGTTCTTGATGTATGTGAAGAATCAGGACTTGTTACATGTGCCGCAGCAGAAAACGGAATAAAAGACGGCGGACGTGTTCTTGTTCTGGCAGAGTCTATGGGAGTGCTTCCTGACATTGGGGCATTTCTTTCTCTGGGTGTACCTGTTATAGAAGATATTTCGCAGTCAGCTTTTGCGCGCTATCCTGCAGAACCTTCTGAAAGCGAAGGTGCAAAATCTGCTGTTCAGGAACAGTCGGGCACAGAAGAAGCAAAGACAGAAGAGCCGTTGGGTAAATGCGCTGGAATGTACGGTGTGTATACAATATTCGGCATGGAAGACCGTGACATTGTTACTGCAGGCGGCGGGGCCGTTCTTATGGCACCTGGAAGACGCGAATGGATTGTCCTTAAAAAACTTGCAGAAGAAGCGCCTTCCACAGACTTTATTCCTGACATGAATGCAGCCCTTGCAGTTGTTGAACTCAAGGAATTTGCACGCAACGAAAAGACAAGAAAAGAAATATACGCTCTTTATGCCAGGGCAATAATGTCTGTAAAACACAAGACATATGTAAGACAGAATGACGGCGGTTCGACAATATATTCGTTCCCGCTTGTGCTTAACAGCGGTTTTAAGGATGTAAAGTCCTATGCCCAGAAAAAAGGTATTGAAGTGAGACAGGCTTATGAAAATTCTGTCATCGCGCTCAGACAGGAAGAAATTGCACCGTCATGTATATGCGCAAATTCCCTTTTGCTCAGATGTGCACTTTTTCCGCTTTATCCCAGACTTGGGCAAAAAGATGTAGCCCGCATTGTAAAGGTTCTTTCGTCTCTTCCTTAAGCCTATGAAAAAATGTCTTGTAGTCGTAAATTCCTTCAAAACAGCCTCTGTTTCCCTGTCACATGAAGTGATGGCATTTCTTAAGGAAAGGGGTGTCTGCGCAGAATCTTTTATTTATGACGGAAACAATGCGGTTTCAGAAAGTGTTGCCGTAGATTTCAAAGGATATGACTTTGTAATTACACTCGGTGGCGACGGAACAGTGCTTTTTGCATGCCGTGGCTGTGCTCCGCTTAAGATACCTGTGTTTCCCGTTAATCTCGGAGAATTCGGCTTTCTTGCGGGAATTCAGAAAGAATGCTGGAAAAAGGAGCTGTCTGATTATTTAGGCGGCAAATCTTCAACCAGCGAAAGGGGACTTGTAGAGTGTGAAGTGCTTAGAGACGGTCGCTCTGTTTTTTCAAATCTGAGCATGAATGACTGCGTTATTTCAAGTGCGGCTACATCAAGGCTCATCAATCTGAGTGTTGCCTACAACAGGTCGCTTCTTGGTCCGTTCAAGGCAAACGGTATTATTGTTGCTACTCCTACAGGTTCAACAGCATATTCTGCCGCAGCCGGAGGTCCCATTATTGACCCTGCAATAGATGCCATGGTTCTTACGCCCATAAGTTCGTTCAGCCTTTCTGCAAGACCTCTTGTGTTTGGTCCCCGTGGCGAGATAACAATAACAGTTCTTCCTGGAAGATCAGATGTGGTTCTCTCCTGTGACGGTCAGGTCGGCTTTGACTTGTGCGAAGGTGACGTTTTGATTCTTTCTATTTCTGAATATAAGGCCTGTCTGCTGGGTGCATCGCAGGAGCGTTTTTATTCGGCTCTCAGAAGCAAGCTGAACTGGTCGGGAGGCCCACGTGCTTGAAGAACTTGATATAAAAAATTTTGCATTGATAGACAGCGCTCATATTGAATTTTCCAAAGGCTTTACGGTTCTTAGCGGAGAAACAGGTGCCGGTAAGTCAATTCTTATAGGAAGCCTTGCGTTTCTTTTGGGCGGAAAAGCCGGTGTGGAACAGATACGTACTGGTTGCCATGAAGCCGAAGTTTGTGGAACTTTTCTTCCTGAAGGAAAAGAAGCCTTTGTCTGGCTTGAGGAGCGCTGCATAGAAAGTGACGACGGTAATGTTATCATACGCCGTGTCATGCGCGATACAGGAAAGTCTTCTGCCTGGATTTGCGGAACTCCTGTTACAAGGGCCGATCTTCTTGCTTTTTCGGCTTTTCTGGTAGACATTCACGGCCAGCACGAACAGCAGTCCCTTATGAAAGTTGCCGACCACCGGCGTTATCTTGATATTTATGCCAATATTGTTGACGAAGTTGACAATTTTAAGTCGCTTTATACAAAACTTGTAGAAAAACGCAATCTTCTGGCTTCCCTTAACGAAGGCGAGTCAGACAGGCTTGCCCGTATTGATATGCTGAATTTTGCGGCTGGTGAAATAGAAGCAGCTTCCTTAAAAGCCGGGGAAGACACTGATCTTGAAGCCGAAGAATCAAGGCTTTCTTCCTATGAAAAACTTTTTGAAGAAATAGAAGAGGCAAACGGAGTTCTTGAAGGAACTGACGAAAGCGGGGGAGTTCTTTCCCTTTTGAAAAGACTCAAGTCATCCCTTGCAAGGGCAAAGGACATGGACTCTTCCCTTGACAGTCTGGACTCAAGAATTCAGTCTGCATTTTACGAGATAGACGATATTGCCGGAGAACTGAGGCGTTATTCATCGGAACTTGTATTTGATCCTGACCGCCTGGCCGAAGTTCAGGAGCGGCTTGATCTTATTTACAAACTCAAGAAAAAATATGCTCCTTCTTCCGGGGCAACTGTTGCAGATGTAATTGCATATGGTGAAAAATGCAGGCACGAACTCGAAGGACTTTCGGGTGCGGCAACAGACAGAACTGCGCTTGAAAACGAAATTGCAGGTCTTGAACGGACCGTTTATACAGCAGCAAAAGCAATAAGCGAAAAACGCAGGGCTGCTTCTGACAGAATGTCCAAAGAAGTGGAATCTATTCTTGCAAGACTCGGAATGAAGGACACGCGCTTTAGAGTAGGGCTTTCTGTCAAGGACGGCGACGATGTGGAACAGAAATGCGGTCCTTACGGAATGGACAATGTTGAATTTCTTATAAGCGCCAACCCCGGTTCCCCACTGCTTCCTCTGGCAAGAATTGCTTCAGGAGGAGAACTGAGCCGCGTTATGCTTGCCCTTAAGACGATTCTTTCTGCTGCTGATACTGCCGGAACCCTAGTCTTTGACGAAATTGACACCGGTATAGGCGGGGAAGTTGCCGTTGCTGTAGGAAGCCATATGAAGATGCTTGCGGTAAAAAAACAGGTGCTGTGCATAACACATCTTGCAAGTATTGCAGTTTACGCCCATAATCAGATGAAGATACAGAAAGGAGTGGAAGGAAATACCACTGCAACAAATGTTTTCCCCGTTACAGGGCAGGACCGCGTAAGGGAAATCGCAAGAATGCTTTCGGGCGACAGTGTTTCGGCCCAGTCGCTGGAACATGCCGCTTCCATGCTGCAGAAATTCGGAGGTGAATGATGGCTGTCATATCAGATTCAGCACGTGCGGAGTTTTTTGAAAAGATAAAGCCTGTAAAGGGTATGATTGAGGCTTCCCTCAAAAAAGAAAAGGATATGGAAGTTCTCATGAGACAAGATTCCGCCGGGATAGAGTACAAGAAGCTTTTTCTCTGCGAAGAAATGATTTATGCATCTACCCTTTACATGTCAATCAATTCGGTTTCGGTGGAACTTCTTGGCACAAAAAACAATGATGCCCTTAACGATGCGCGCAAAATGCTTTACAAGGCCGTTATCTACATGGAAAATGTCGTTTCGAACAAAGTTGACTGCCCTTATTCTGAACTTGAGCCCTATCTCGAAAAGATTGCCAATACTCCTCTTGAAAAAAGACTTGATCTTATGAAAAAACTGGGGGTTGCCATACAGATGCTTATAGATGCCTTCGGTGACAACTCAAAGTGGAAGCAGTCTTTTGTTGAACTTCGCGGCCGTTTTGTAGTAGTTGCAAAAAACTTTCTTGACATGAAGCAGGCTTCAAAGGATTATTTTGATCCGCGCTCGCCCGACTATGACAATACTGTAATTTACATTAATTTCCTCAAGAAAATGCTGGACAAAAGCGCCATGGAGTACAGGGACCGCTATGAACTTGCTTCAAGAAGAATTGATGACATGCGCATAGCAATAAATCTTCTTATAGCACTCAGGCGGATTGCAATGGCTATAAATGACAAGGTACTTGCAGAAGAAATAAGAAAGAAGGCTCTTGTCTGGAAAACCAAGATGGAAGCAGACACTCGTTCTGGTCAGAGCAAATAGCCTTTTTACAGGAGAGTTATGAACAGGGATTTTGCACTCAAAATATTTGAAGGATTTTCCATAACGCGCTGGAATGACCTTGTGCGTCCGTTCGATATTGTAGAAATGGATAAACATGCCGAAAAAATGTTTGTTGCCTATATCATCGGAAAGTACGAAGAAAACAGAGGCGTAAAGGTTGACTGGGAATGGATGATTTATGCCTCGCTGTTTGATCTTTTGAGAAAAATCCAGCTCTGTGACATAAAAAGTCCCGTTCAGAGTCTTATCCGCAGTGAGTATCCCGAAGAATTCAGGCGTCTTAACAGATGGGTTCTTGAAAAATACCGTGGGCTTATTGAAGATAAAAAACTTTTTGACAGGTTTTCACTTTATCTTGACAGGCTTGGAGGTCTTGTTCCGAATGAAAAGTCACAGGAAGCCACAATAAGAATATTCCGCGCGGCACACAAGTATTCTTCACTTCGGGAACTCGATATGATATGCATGGTCAACGAGCCCTGCAGAATTGAGCCCATACGTCGTGAACTTAATGCAGACATACAGTCCTTTCTTGATTTGAGGGGACTTCAGCTTTTGTTTACAAGACAGAAGCCCTTTGATTTTCTTATCCGCATAGAGCAGCTGCGATTTCAGACAAGATGGAACCAGACTCCGCGTGTTCCTGGGACATCGGTTCTGGGACACTGTTTTTTTGTTGCCGTAATAACCCTTTTGCTCAGTCTTGAGTCTGGTTCAAAAATGTGTGCAGCAAGACTTTATGACAATTTCTTTTCGGCACTTTTTCATGATCTTCCCGAAAGCGTCACAAGAGACATTATTTCTCCTGTAAAGCAGGCGACAAACGGACTTCCAGCTATAGTAAAAAACATAGAAGACCAAATTGTTTCAAAAGAACTTGTTCCCTTAATGGAAGACTTTTACAAGGATGAAATCCTTTATTTTACCAGCGATGAGTTCAGCAACAGAATTTTGGAAAACGGCAGGACAAAGGTTGTGTCATTTGAAGAACTCAATACCCTCTACAACAAAGACGAATATCATCCCGTAGACGGAAAAACCGTCAGGCTTGCCGACCATTATTCAGCCCTGCTTGAAGCCGATCTTTCAATAAAGCATGGAATTACCAGTTCGCAGCTAAGGGATGGAAGGGACAATCTTGTTTCGTCCCATGCCCCCGGGCTTTTTGTAAACGGAATAGATGCCGGGAAGCTTTTTTCTGAAATCTGACCAGATCTGTACTTCAATATAAAAAAAAATTATAAAAAGCAAAATATTCTTCATTATTGTAATATTCACTGAATTAATTTATAATGATTTGAACCCATTTTTATCGTAGGGAAAAACTTGAGTTTTATGATTTAATTCTTTGTGTAATAACGAATTGAATGTAAGAACTTATGGAGGATTTATGACGATTTCAGAGATGCTTAGCCAAAGTGGTATTCTAACTTTGCTGGGAATGGGTGTCGTTTTTTCTTTTCTGATTGTACTTATTCTTTCTATGGGATTACTGCGTATTTTTGTACGCGCGTTCCATCTTGACAAGGATTTGGAAAAGAACGGCACATCCGCTTCTTCCAGGCCTGCTTCTGCAGGAACTGCTCCTTCAGTACCTTCTTCACCGGTAGCTGCTGATAACGGAGCCGTCGTTGCTGCAATTGCGGCCGCCATAAAAGAAAGAGAGTCTTTATAATTTCTACGCTGATGCGAATTTCATACTAAGAGGTTAGATTTATGTCAAAAGTTGGTATTTCCGAACTTGTATTGCGCGACGCACATCAGTCGCTTCATGCAACACGCATGACAACCGCAGATATGCTTCCTGCATGTCCAATGATTGATAAAATAGGCTACTGGGCCGTTGAAGGTTGGGGTGGAGCTACATACGACAGCTGTATACGCTTTTTGAATGAAGATCCGTGGGAGCGCCTGCGCAAACTTCATGCAGCCCTTCCGAATAACAAAATAATGATGCTTCTGCGTGGCCAGAATCTTCTTGGATATCGCCACTATGCAGATGATGTTGTAGACAAGTTTGTGGAAACCGCTGCAAAGAACGGAATCGACGTATTCAGAATTTTTGATGCATGCAACGATCCGCGCAACCTTGAAAGAGCTGCAAAGGCAGCAAAGAAGACCGGCAAGCATGTTCAGATGGCAATTTCCTATGCCGTTACTCCTTATCATACAGTAGAAAAGTATGCAGAACTTGCCAAAACATATGCAGAATTTGGCGCGGATTCAATCTGTATAAAAGATATGTCCGGTCTTCTCAAGCCTTATGATGCTTACGATCTTGTTACAGCAGTAAAAAAGGCCTGCGATCTTCCGGTTGAGATTCATTCACATTCTACTACAGGTCTTTCTGTTGCAACTGAACTTAAGGCAACAGAAGCCGGTGCAGATGTTCTTGATACCGCAATTTCTTCTATGTCTATGGGAACTTCACACAGCCCTACAGAAACTATTGTAGAAATGCTTAAGGGAACAAAATATGACACTGAACTCGATATCAAGGCACTTCTTGAGATTGCTGCATATTTCCGCGAAGTACGCAAGCATTATGCTTCACTTGAGTCAAAATTCCTTGGTGCAGATACACGTATTCTTCTTTCACAGGTTCCGGGCGGAATGCTTTCAAACCTTGAGAGCCAGCTTAAGCAGCAGGGTGCCAGTGACAAGATGGATGAAGTTCTCAAGGAACTCCCGCTTGTCCAGAAAGACGTCGGTTATGTTCCGCTTGTAACTCCTACATCACAGATTGTCGGAACACAGGCTGTATTCAATGTTTTGTTCGGCCGCTATGAAAGAATGACCGGTGAATTCCGCGATCTTCTTGTCGGAAAATACGGAAAACTTCCTGCTGAACCGAATGCTGACCTTGTAAAGAAGGCTCTTGTTCAGAATTCAATGGAAGCTGCTATTACATGCCGCCCGGCAGACCTTATTGCTCCTGAATGGGACAAGATGGAAAAAGAAGCTGCAGAAAACGGCGGTGACGGTTCTGTAGAAGATACACTTACTTATGCCATGTTCCCGAAGGTAGCTCCAAAATTCTTCAAGGAAAGAAAGAACGGACCAGTTGATGCACAGACTGCATTCGGCCTTAAGGAAACTCCAAAGCCTGCAGCCGCTTCAGCAAATGGTTCAAGCTATACAATTACCGTAAACGGTGCCGCATACAATGTTACTACAGGCCCTGCCGGTGACAATATGAGCGTAAATGTTAACGGAACAGCTTACAATGTTGCCTTTGGTGCAGCCGGAACAGCTCCTGCCGCTCCTGTTGCCGCAGCTCCGGTTGCCGTCGGCGGTGTAGAAATAAAGGCTCCTGTTGCAGGAACATTGCTCAAGCAGTGTTTTGCAAACGGTTCAAAGGTTTCAAAGGGACAGACTGTTATTCTCATTGAATCAATGAAGATGGAACTCGAAGTAAAGGCAACTGCAGACGGAACAATCAACTATTCTGTTGCAGCAGGAAGCCAGATAACAAACGGACAGGTACTTGCTTCTATCGGCGGTACTGTTGCCGCAGCACCTGTTGCTTCTCCTGCACCCGTAGCCGCTCCTGCAGCTCCGGCACATTCTGCCCCTGCAGCCGCTTCAGGAACAGGAAAGCCTGTAAACGCACCTGTAGCTGGAGTTTTTCTCAGAACATGTGTTCCCGAGGGAGCTTCTGTAAACGCTTCTGACAACATCATTATCATTGAGTCAATGAAGATGGAACTTGAAATTAAGGCCGGTACTGCAGGAAAGGTTCACTTCCTTGCTTCTGCAGGCAGCCAGATTACAAACGGTCAGACTGTTGCCGAGATTCAGTAATAAGGATTTTAATATGCCCAGTACAAAGACAGAAAAAAATAAAAAGATAGCCTTTGTGATGCTTGCCATTATGGCAGCCGCTTCGGTTTTGTCTTTTGGCACGAAAGTTTTTGCCCAGGATGCAACTCCTGTCGTGCAGGAAGCTTCAGGCCTTGACAAGGTCATTAAAGGAACAGAGGACTGGAACGGAAAGTACGATATTTCTGTTTCAAAGTTCATCAGAAACATAGGAAAGTCAACAGGCATCTACAAGATGATTCATCAGCAGACAGCCGCCGAGATTGCAGAAGAGCGTGAAGCCGAAGAAGCAAAACAGGCCGGGCTCAAAAAAGATCCGTTTGCAGGAAAAAAGGCTCCGGGTTGGCAGTATGTTATCATGATTACAATCGGTTTCCTTATCGTTTATCTGGGAGCAGCAAAGGGATTTGAACCTCTTCTCCTTATTCCAATCGGATTCGGAACAATTCTTGTAAATATTCCGGGTGCAGGAATGGGTAACCCTCCCGACGGTATGCTGAATATAATTTACAGCGCAGGTGTAGGAAACGAATTCTTTCCGATGCTTATTTTCATGGGAATCGGGGCAATGACTGACTTTGGACCTCTTATTGCAAACCCCAAGATGGCTCTTCTTGGAGGAGCGGCACAGCTTGGCGTTTTCTTTACCCTGTTTGGTGTTGCACTCATGAACATTATTCCGGGAATTGACTACAATATGCTCCAGGCTTCTGCTATTTCAATTATCGGTGGTGCAGACGGTCCTACATCAATTTACGTTTCAGGAAAACTTGCTCCAGAAATGATGGCTGTAATTGCGGTTGCTGCATATTCCTACATGGCTCTTGTTCCGATGATTCAGCCGCCGATTATGAAGCTTCTTACCACAAAGCACGAGCGCACAATCCGCATGGACCAGCTTCGTCCTGTAAGCAAGGCAGAACGCACTCTGTTCCCGATGTTGCTTCTTGTTCTTACAATTCTTCTTCTTCCTCCGGCAGCTCCTCTTATAGGAATGCTTGCGTTCGGAAACTTTGTAAAACAGTGCGGCGTGGTTGATCGCCTTTCAAAAACAATGGAAAACGAGCTTATGAATATTGTCTCTATTCTTCTTTCTCTTGGTGTAGGAAGCCAGATGACACCTGAAAAAATCATAAACCCGAATTCTATTGGAATTATCATTCTTGGACTTCTGGCATTTGCCGTTGCAACAGCCGGTGGAATAATGATGGCAAAACTGATGAATCTTTTCCTTCCAAAGGGAAAGAAAATCAATCCGCTTATCGGTTCTGCAGGTGTTTCTGCTGTTCCTATGGCTGCCCGCGTAAGCAACAAGGTAGGTCTGGAGTATGACCCGTCCAACTTCCTTCTGATGAACGCTATGGGACCGAATGTTTCTGGCGTTATTGGAACTGCTATTGCTGCAGGTATATTTATTGCAACATACGGAGCCTAAACGTATTCATTGTTTTTAATATGCATCTCCGGGAATTCATCTGGATTTTCGGAGATGTTTTTTTTTGGAGTGAATTAATGCGTTTTCTGCACACGGCTGACTGGCATTTGGGAAAATCTTTTTTTGAAAAATCCCTTGTTGAAGACCAGGCTTTTTTCCTGGAACAGCTCAAGACTGAACTAAAAAACAATTATGATGCGCTTATTGTAAGCGGCGACATTTACGACCGGTCAGTTCCGCCTTCTGACGCAGTTACCCTTTTGGGAAGTTTTTTGTCACAAATTCACGGCAGTTTTCCGGAACTTCACATTTTTCTTCTTGCAGGAAATCATGACAGTGCAGAGCGGCTTTCTTTTGCAAAGGAAATTCTTGGTGAAAGCAACATTCATCTTTGTACCGACTGCCGCGCGTTTACAGAACCTGTAATAATCGGTGATACGGCCGTTTACCAGCTTCCGTTTCTTACGGCAGGCTGTATCTGTAAAACAAATTCCGACGAAATTTTACGCAGCCAGCAGGATCTTCTTTCTGCAGCTGTAACAGAAATAGAATCTTTTCATAAAAAGAAATATCCTTCCCTGAACTCTGTACTGAGTGCACATCTGTTTGCAGCCGGCGGTTTAAGAAGTGACAGCGAACGCATTCCTGTCGGAACAGCAGATCAGGTAGACGCGGCTCTTTTGGACTTTTTTGACTATACGGCGCTTGGTCACCTGCACAGTTTTCAAAAAGCAGGAAAATCTGCCTGGTATTCCGGTTCTCCGCTTTCGTATTCTTTTGATGAAGCAGGTTCAGCAAAATTTATGCTTGATGTTAAGCTTGAAAACCACTGCGCGTCCATCAATAAAATTCCGGTTAAGCCTCTCCACCGCTGTTCCGTAATAAAAGGAACTTTTGCTGAACTTAAAAACGCAGCATCTTTTTCTGAATACGAAGATGATTATGTTCAGGCTGTATGTACCGATTTGAGTGTCGTTGCAAATCCGATGGCAGTATTAAGAAAACGTTACGAAAATATTCTGTCTTTTGGATATGAAAGAAAAAATTCAAATAATACAAGGTCTGACTCTATTCAAAAGCGCAGGGAACTTCTTGACGCATCTTCTTCTGTAGAATCCTATTCAAAAGTGTTTGAAGCATTTCTTGATGATTTATACGGGCCGGGTTGCATTTGCAGTGACAGCAGTTTTTCAAAAGAAGTTGAAGAATTCAAAAAAGCGTGTGATGAACTGAATAAATTAGGAGAATAAGGTAAAAAATCCGCCGGAATGGCGTCGGCTTTTTTACCTTAAAGTTTGCATTGCAAACTTTTTTATGGGAGTAGAATTGAAACCTTTAAAACTTAAGTTAAAAAATATTGGTCCTTTTTTGGATGAAACTGTTGATTTTTCGCAGTTGTCAGATATGTTCCTTGTACGCGGAAAAACAGGCAGTGGAAAGACGACCATCTTTGACGCAATGACATATGCTCTGTACGGCGAAGTAACTGGAATAAGACAGACAAAATCTGTTAAGCTTCACAGTGATTATGTTCCGGCAGAAGAAAGCGGGCTTGTTGTTTTTGAATTTCTGCTTAACCACCAGGTATACAGAATTTCCAGAACCGCAAAAGCCGATACACTTTCAAAAACAGGTAAACTGCGCCGGGCTGTAAACCAGATGACGCTTGAAAAAAAAGATGATGACAATTGGACTGTTCTTGACGGAACTCCCACTGAACTTACCCAGAAGGTGCGTGATTTGATTGGCCTAAGCCGCGAAGAATTTTCGCAGATTGTTCTTCTTCCGCAGGGTGAATTTGCAGCCTTTTTAAGACAGGATCCGTCAGAACGCAAGCAGACTCTTTCAAAACTTTTTCCTGTTGAATTTTATTCGTCACTCTGCGATTTTGTAAAACAGAAAGCGTCTGTTGCCGAACAGCAGATGTCTGCGCTGTCTGTATCCCTCGAGTCCGAAACAGAAAATTTTGACAGGGAAAGAGCCGTAAGTGAATCGCTTTCGATAAAAAATGAAATTGATTCTTTGAAAACCGCAAATGACGAACTTGCACTTTCCATACAAATGGTTTCTGCAGAAAAAGAAAAACTTAACCTGGAATTAAATTCTGCACTTGAAGCAGAAAAGCTTACGGCTCAGATTAAAAATCTTGAATTACAGAAAGAAAAAATCAAAAGTGATAGAAATAAAATTTATTTGAGTGAAACTGCCGCTGCAGTCAAAAACGCTGTTTTGCAAAGAGACCGCGCAGAAGTAAAACTTTTGGATACCCAAAACAATATTGCTTCTTCTAAAAAAGTACTTTCTGATTTGCAGAAAAAGTATGACGAACTTGACGGTCAAAAAAAGGAATTTTCCGACGTATCTCTGAAAATAGAAAAACTGTCACTTTCGGTAAATGATGAGATAAAAAAACTTGAACAGTCCGAAAAAATTGAGCAGGCAAAAAAGAAATTAACAGAAGCAAAAAGCAAACTGTGTGAATATTTTTCAAAAATTGTTCCAGCTTTGTCTTTATGCGAAAAACAGCTTGGTGAAAACAAACTGACTGTAACAGGAATTTCTGATAGTCTTGAAACTGCAGAGAATGCAAAAAAAGTAGTATTAACGCGTGAAGGATTAAGAAATCTTGAAAAGGAAATAGAAGATCTTAAAGTTAATAAACGTAAAGAAGTTGCTGCAAAGATTAAGGAAGCAAGAGAACAGGGAGACCTTTCAGAAAATGCTGAGTACGATGCAGCTAAAGAAGAACAGGCAAAGATCGAAGCAAGAATCGAAGAAATAGAGAAAATGCTTAAAAACGTTGACGTATTTGATGACGATGATGTTGATGAAAGCAAGGTAAGCATTGGATGTAAAGTTGTTATCAGAGACATTGAATATGATGATGACTTTGAATTTAAGATTGTTGGTTCAACAGAGGCTAACTCTCTTGAAGGAAAAATCAGCAATGAGTCACCTGTAGGAATTGCCCTTATTGGTAAGAGCGAAGGAGATGTAATTGAGGTTGAAGTTCCAGCAGGAGTAGTTAAGTATGAAATACTTAAGATTGTTAAGTAGGATAGAGCATATAATCGGATCATTTTAAGAATCGCATTTATAAAGCTCGTATAGTTAGATCATTTGATAAATCAAATAATTAAGAGCATATAATCAGATAAAGGAGTTTTAGTTGTGATTTCCGGCTTTTCGGGAGCCGGCAAGGGAACGCTGATGAAGCAGCTCGTTTCCCGCTATGATCAGTATGCACTGTCGATCTCGGCGACGACGCGTCAGCCGCGCGAAGGCGAGCTCGATGGCCGCGAGTACTTCTTCAAGACGAAGGAAGAGTTCGAGGAGGATAATAACCTGTACCCCAGGCGGTTGGCACATTATTCATTGTAGCACC
>OQVL01001005.1_pt1 | contig 16228 bp, 15 predicted proteins | sample 1691501 | NCBI WGS metagenome assembly OQVL01 (sample SAMN03418253, study PRJEB22391) | human gut metagenome | biome: human-gut; feature: organic feature; material: feces | host: Homo sapiens | place: Tanzania | collected 2013-01 | reverse complement strand
AAACGGGCGGAGGCCGCCCATTTTGAGTTTGATGTTTCTCTGTTATTTCTGCTTAGAATACTTCAGTCTGTAAACGGTATTCATAAGAATGCTGTCAAGTCTGCCGATATATTTCGGCTTTGAGCACATCGAAGCGGCAACATAGGCCTTGCAGTTTTTGGCAGTGACCGTTTCGCTCGCTTCGGCCTCGTCGGGAGAAGCTCCGCAGCAGATTGCGCCGTTGTCCTTGATGAGAGCGGCGGTTCTGTGCCTTCCGAGTGCCTTAACAACGCGCTTTGCGCTTTTGAGGGTATCGTTCGGATTGAACTCGGCGTTTCTGACTGTTGCGCCGGCAATCTGAGCAAAATCGTCAAGCAGCGGACGCAGAACCTTTGCGGTCTTTGAAGCGGCAACAACTTCATCCTTTTCAGAATGAATAATGCAGTTGATGTCATCACGCTTTTTATATACGGCAAGGTGCATATCGGCCTCGGACGGATAATCTGAGCCGAGAATGACGCTTTCGGTCTTGAGCGCAAGGGTATACTTTTCGTTTCCGTCCTTGTCTCTCATAACAACAACGTTGCCGTTCCTTGTGCTGTCATAGGGAACAACGGGGAACGCCGGAGCGTCGGCACGGTTTTTGAGCTCACTGACGTAGTCGCAAAGCTCCTTGAAGCTTTCGGCGGTCTTGCCTGCGGCCGAGGAATACTTTTCAAAAAGATATCTCCGGCAGACCTTTTCAACCTCCGAAGCGATTTTAAACGCTTCGTCATAGTCTGAGCCGAGACAAACGGCTCCGTGGTGCTTCATAATCGCGGCCTTTGAATCCGAACGAAGCAGAGCACCCACAACGCCCTTGCGCAGCTTTCCCGTTCCGGGAAGTCCGTAAGCGGCAACAGGAATGTTATCGCCGATAATTTCGCGGCTTTCGCCTGTGATGTTGTTGATGTCGCAGCCGAGCGCACTGACTATTGACGCGTTGACCTGATGGGTATGAATAACAAAATTGCACTCCGGGCGAAGAAGGTAGCACTGAGCGTGGATTCCCTTTTCGCTTGAGGGCTTGACGTTGCCGTCATAGGAAAGGTCGGCGAGCTTAACGAGAACGATGTCGTCCGGCGTAAGCGTTTCATAGGCTTTTCCGCTGGGAGTAATAACGAAGCTTTCGTTGTCGATTCGGCAGCTGACGTTGCCCCATGTTCTTGCGATAAGGCCGGTTGAAACAAGCTTTTTTCCTGCTTCAATAACAATTTGCTTTGCCTGAATAAGTTCCATACAGTAACCTCTCAAATTCTTCAAAAGGGCAGAACAAGTCTGCCCTTTTTCTTTAATAGTTATCAGTCTTTTTTAACAGCAACGTGTGAGAATACTCTGTCGAAGCGTGAGAGTGCATCGTCAATCATCTCTTCGGTGTACGCTGCGGAGGTGTAAAGTCTTGAGCCTGCGAGTGTAACAAGACCTTCAGCCATGTAGGCTGCGCCCATGTGGGTCATTTCCTTCTTGCGGATGTCGGTCTCCTTGAGGACGGCCGGAATTGTCCACGGCTTGCACCAGTCAATTGCAAAGTGCATTGTTCCGACGGTTTCCATGTGGCAGATTGAGCCCTGGTTGAAAGCAACGAACGGAAGGTTATACTTGTCAATAATCGTGTTGAGACCCTTGGTGATTCTGTCGCCCATGAGGCCGGCCTTCCGGCAGGCGTTCTGCTTGTCGATTTCTTCAAGGGTGTAATAGCCTGCGCAGCAGGAGATCGGGGTTGCAGCCATTGTTCCGCCGCAGAAAGCCTTTTTAACCTTTTGTGCGCCGTCGAGGCCTGCGCCCATGTATTTCATATATTCTCTCTTGCCGCCGATTCCGCCTGCTCCGGGATATCCGCCGGCGATGACCTTGCCGAAGATGGTGAGGTCGGGTTCAACGCCGAAGTAGCCCTGAGCGCAGGACATTCCGATTCTGAAGCCGGTGACAACCTCATCGAAGATGAGCAGCGCGCCGTACTTGCGGCAGAGTCTTTCAACACCCTTGTTAAATTCCTTTGAAAGAGGTCTTGTTCCGCTTTCGGGACCTACCGGCTCAATGAAAACAGCTGCGGTTCCGCCGCAAAGCTGATTTCTGCGCAGCTTTCTTTCAAGGTCTTCAAGGTCGTTCGGGAAGAATTCCTGAGTATCTCTCATGAGACGGATGGGAACGCCGTGAGCCTGGGTGAACTTTGTTCCGGGAATACGGATACCGTAGCCGAGCTGATCTGACCAGCCGTGGTATGCGCCGCCCATTTTGATTATGTACTTTTTCTTTGTTGCAAGCCTTGCAACGCGGCAGGCAACCATGCAGGCCTCGGTGCCCGAGCCGAGCATACGGAACATATCAACGCTTTCGATGCTGTCGGAAATCTTTTTTGCAAGCTTGTATTCAAACTCGTGGAAAAGACCGATTGAAGGGCCGCATGTATTTAAAAGGTCGATAACCTTTTCTCTTACCGCAGGGGGATTGGAGCCGAGAACCGTGGGGCCGCCTGCCTGAAGAAAGTCAAAATACTCGTTGCCGTCTACATCGTAAAGTTTCATTCCCTCAGCCTTTGTGAAAACAAGCGGGAAGGGATAGTTGAAAGCAAGGTTATGCTGAACTCCGCCGGGAATAATCTTCTTGGCTTCTTCAATCATCTCTTTGCTCTTTTTGCACTTTTTGTCAAAATATTCATCCTCGTACTTTTTAAGTACGTCAGGCTTAATTGTGTAAATGGGCTTTTTAATAAGCTCGTCAAGCTGCTTTGTTACGGCAGCGGCGTCATGATATTCGCTGATAGCAAATCTGTTGTCCATGTTTTTGCCTCCCAATTAAAAGTGAATCGGCATTCACTATTATTACATCTATAATTATACAGTCATTTTTTTAAAAGTCAAGCAAATTGTATCCTCTTGCGCCATTCCTTAATTTAATTTAATAATATGTTAAAATCCAATGTTCGTTTTCCACAAAAAGAAACACGATATTTTGTGAGAGTACACAAAAAGCTTCACTTTTTCTCAAAAACGGCGGCTCTTTTCACTTGATTGTATTTTTTCAACAAAAAACGATAATAAAAAAATCGGTACATTGGTTGACTTTGACGGAAGTCTTTGGTAAAATATAAAGGAATATAAATCCCCGTAAAGGAGGCTTTTGCTTTGCAAAACTTAATGGATTCAAAAACGCTGGCGTATATCAATATGTATGCCATCCTCGGCACACTCGAAAATCTTTGCGAGCTTGTTCCCGAGGCTTCCGACCTTATTAAAGACGAAAAGCCCATTTCAATCGGCTTTGAGGTCAAGGGCGGTCCTTCTGCCACGCTTTATTTCAAAAACGGCAGATGCCGTATGGAGCAGGGTTGCGGCGCCTGCGACGTCAAGCTTCCGTTTTCTTCGTGCGAGAAGTTCAACGGACTTATTGACGGCACTGTAACGCCCATTCCCTCAAAAGGCTTTTTACATATCAAATTCCTTTTGAAAAAATTCACGGCTCTTACCGACATTTTAACGAAGTATATGAAACCCGCGGAAGAGGACTTAAACGACCCCGAGTTTTTCAGACGCAGCACCACGCTTATGCTTTACACGATAGGCGTCGCCATAGCCCAGATAGGCAACAACGACGAAATCGGCAAGTTCAGCGCGCACTATATCCCCGACGGCTCTGTTTACCTCGGCATTAAAAACGGCCCCGGCGTTGAGATAGTCTGCAAGGACCACCGCCTTATCACCTTAAAGAGAACACCCGAAAAATACCGCGCTTCGATGATATTTGAGTCAATCGAAACAGCCCGCGCGCTTTTCGACGGCAAAGTAAACGCGCTTGCTTGCATCGGCACGGGCAAAATCGAAATGCACGGAATGGTCAATATGCTTGACAACGTTAACCGCATACTTGACAGAGTTGCGCTTTATATCGGGTAAAGGAGGAGAAGACGATGAGTAAATTCCCGTTATACAAAAACACAAAATCCGACGAGTGGTACGAAAGAGCCGCAAAGGTTATCCCCGCAGGCGTTTACGGCCACCTCGGCCCCGCCGAAGGTCAGTTTATCCCCGTAAACAGATGGCCGCGCTTCTCCGAAAAGGCGCAGGGCACATACTTCTGGGATGTTGACGGCAACAAATATATCGACTATATGTGCGCCTACGGCCCGAACGTTCTCGGCTATTGCGACCCCGACGTTGACGCCGCCGCCATGGAGCAGATGAAGCTCGGCAACTGCACCACCTCGCCCAACAAGGTTATGGTTGAGTGCGCAGAGCTTCTTGTTGACACCGTTAACACAGCCGACTGGGCGTTCTTTGCAAAAAACGGCAACGACGCAACACAGGGCGCTATCCTTACCGCGCGCGCACACACCCACAAAAAGAAAATAATCTTCTTCAACGGCTTCTATCACGGCGTTTCACCGTTCGTTCAGAAGATTGACTATCCCGGCGTTACACCCGAGGACGTTGCAAACAACCTCTATGTAAACTGGGACGATATTGACACTCTTAAAAGAGTAATGGAAGAAAATGACGGCGAAATCGCCGCACTTATCGCTCAGCCTTATAACCACGGCAACTTTGCGGACAACTCGTTCCCCATAAAGGGCTTTTGGCAGGAGGTAAGACAGCTTTGCACAGAGAAGGGCATCGTTCTTATTGTTGACGACGTTCGCGCGGGCTTCAGACTTGACCTTGCGGGCAGCGACCACTATTTCGGCTTTGAAGCGGACATCATCTGCTTCTGCAAGGCTCTTGCAAACGGCTACAATATGTCGGCATTCTGCGGAAAAGAGTTTTTAAGAGGCGCGGCTTCTTCGCTTTCATACACAGGCTCTTACTGGATGAGCGCTGTTCCGTTTGCGGCGTGCATTGCCACAATAAACAAAATGAAAAAGCTTGATACACCCAAACTCTTTAAAGAGCTTGGCACAGAGCTTTGCGACGGTCTTAAAAAAGCGGGCGCAGAGCACGGCTTTGACCTTGTCGTTTCGGGCGCACCCGCGCTCTTCTATCTCAGAATTGCAAACGACGACTCTATGATGCTTCATCAGGAGTGGATTGCAGAGTGCGTAAACCGCGGCGTGTTCTTCGCTTCGCACCACAACCACTTTATAAACGCCGCTCTTACACACGACGACATTAAAAAGACCATTGAGATTGCCGAAGACGCCTTCAAGACGGTCAAGAAAAATCACCCCGAAATATAAAAATTTAAATAAACCTATAATTTAAGGGAGGAAACACTATGGCACTTTCAAAGCAGGAGCTTTTGGCTCTTGAAAAGAAAGCATTTGAGCTGAGAAACCTTTGCCTTGAGACCACTTCGTGGGCAGGCTCGGGTCATATCGGCGGAGGTCTCAGCGTTATGGACCTTCTCACGGTGCTTTATCACAAGTACCTCAACATCAGAGTCGACGAACCCCAGTGGGAGGACCGCGACAGATTCATTCTTTCAAAAGGTCACGCGGCGATTGCATATGCGCCCGTACTTTGCGAAAAAGGCTTCAACGACCCTGAAATGCTCAAAACCTTTAACCTTTCGGGTTCTAAAATGGGTATGCACCTTGACTCGAACAAGGTTGTCGGCGTAGACGCTTCAACGGGTTCTCTCGGCCACGGCGTTTCTATTGCCGCGGGCACTGCGCTTGCAGCAAGAATTCTCGGCAAAGATTACCTTACATATGTTGTAACGGGCGACGGCGAATTGGGCGAAGGCTCTAACTGGGAAGGCTTTATGACCATTAACCATTATCAGCTTTCAAACTGCATCGTATTTATCGACCGCAACCACTGCATGATTGACGGCCCCACGGAAGAAGTTATGAAGCTTGAGCCGCTTGCTGACAAAATGGTTGCTTTCGGCTTCAACACGGTAACTGTTGACGGCAACAACATCAAAGCTCTTTGCGAAGCTATTGATATGGCTATTGAGCGTTCAAAAGAAAAATGCGCTCCCACGTGCATCATTATGGATACGAAAAAGGGCGCGGGCATTAAAGACATTGAGGGCGACTATCACTGTCACTACATGGCACTTGACGAAGCCACATTTGAAAAATACAAAAAGCAGCTCGAAGATGACTACAAGGCAAGAGTTGCCCGTGCAGAAAAGGAGGGCGAATAATTATGGCAGGCGGATTTGTTTATAACGCTATTGACCAGACCGAGGTTGCTACCGCTGAAATTTACGGCAAAGCTCTCGCAGATTTGATTATGAAAGACCCCAAGGTCGTTGCCATTACCGCTGACCTTGCAAAATCCACAAAACTCGGCGACGTTCTTAAAGTTTGCCCCGAGCGCGTTATCAACGTCGGCATTGCAGAGCAGGATATGTTCGGCGTTGCCGCAGGTATGGCAAAGGCAGGCTGCATTCCGTTCCTTTCGGGCTTCTCGGCATTCACCTCGATGAGGGCTTGCGACCAGCTTCATACGGACATTTGCTATCAGAACGTAAACGCAAAAATAATCGCAACACACGCCGGCACATCATTCGGTCAGGCAGGCTCAACTCACCACGCAATCGTTGATATTGCAATCACAAGAGCAATGCCCAACCTTACCGTTATCGTTCCCGCAGACGGCTTTGAGACCGCAAACGCGGTTAACGCCGCTTATGACAACTTCGGCCCGTATTACATAAGAATCAACCGCGGCTTTGACCGTGTTCTTTATGAAAATATGGACTACGGCTTTGAAGTAGGCAAGGCTGTTGAAATTCACGAGGGTACCGACATTACCGTAATCGCTTGCGGCTCGTGCGTTTTCCAGGCAAAACAGGCTGCCGAATTCCTTGAGAATACCGACGGACTTAAAGTCAGAGTTCTCAACATGCACACAATCAAGCCCATCGACAGAGACGCAATTCTTAAAGCCGTTATGGACACAAGAAGAATCATCACCGTTGAGGACCACTCGGTTATCGGCGGTCTCGGCTCGGCTGTTTCTGAGGTTGTTGTTGAGTCGGGCAAGGCTTGCGCATTCAAAATGCTCGGCCATCAGGATAAATTTGCTCCCATCGGCTTGCATGAGGACATTATGGCTGAAGTCGGCATAGACGCAAACGGAATTATTGCCGCTGTCCGCGAAGTTATGAACAAAGACTTTGAGGAAGATGACAACTGGGACGATGAATTCTGATTTTTTTAGTAATCTGTGGCGACCTTTGCGTTTTTGCTCCCCTAACTCGCGTACCTTTGTACGCTTCGGGGTCGCAAAAATCGCAAATCTCACCGCATCTTACTAAAAAAATCCCTCACAGTAAGTTTGCGGTGTAAGGCGCGCTCCCCTAACTCGCGTACCTTTGTACGCTTCGGGGTCTCAAAAACACAAATCTTACCGCATCTTACTAAAAAAATACCTCACAGTAAGCTTGCGGCGTAAGGTGTTTCCCTAACTCGCGTACCTTTGTACGCTTCGGGGCAGAGAAATCGCAAATCTCACCGCTTCTTACTAAAGGCTAAACACGGCAACGCCGCGTAACAACCTTTTGGACAGTAATAATTTTTCGACTTATAAATGTATTGAAGTGTTGCCGTAGGCTGTACCTCTCTTCGAAGAGAGGGGGACCGTTCGACTTGTCGAACGGTGGAGAGTTCTTGAACGCCACAGGCGTTCTCGCGCCGAAGGTGCGACCTATAACAGCAACAGACTTATTCGAATAATCGGGTGCCTTCGGCACGGATTATAAACCGCTTACGCGGTAGAAGAATCTTCCACCACCGCTTCGCGGCGGTCCCCCTTCTTTTGAAAGAAGGTACGCCTGCGGCGGAAGTCCGACGTTTTTATAAAACAAAAACAATTACTTCCAAACACCTTTTAGCGCGACAACGCCGCGCACTAATAGCTAATAGCTAACAGCTAACGGCTAAAAGCTAAAGAAAGGAATGACAATCGGATAATGCCTACCAAGGACGATATTTACACAAATAAAATCTTTTTGTGCGGCGCGCTGCCCCTTTTAAAAACGATTGTGGCAGATGTTCCGTCGCTCAACAGCAAATTCAAAAACGTTCATTGCATTTACCAGGTAAGCTGTCTTGACCCCGAAGCCCCCGAGGGCAAGTGGGCGACCCACTTTATGGTAAACGGCGACGAATGGCTTGTTCACGCCGACAAGGTTGCACATCGCGTTAAAAAGCAAAAGTTCGTAGAGCTTGAGTTTAAGAGCGTTGAAGCCATGAACGCCTTTTTCAAAGGCAAAATCAGCCCCGCAACGCTTCCCAAAATGCGCGGCGTAAACTTTGTTTATGAGTTCGGCGTATTTATGGCGGCTCTTCTTAAAATGGCAGGGCTTCTCGGGCTTACAAAGCCGCCCGAGGACGAAGCTTCAAAGGCTCTTCTTGTAAAATGCTATTTCTATCTTCTCACAGCGGGAATAAGCACGCTTAACAAACAGGGTCACGAAGCCATTCATAATTGGGCGCTTAAAAGCCCCGACCGCGTTTATGCCTTCGCCGTAAACGGCCACCCCGAAGCTTCGGCTTATATCAGGGTTAAAGCAGGCAAAACACGCTCCGGCAGAGGCGAATATAAACGCGCAATGCCGTTCTTCACGCTTCGCTTTGACTGCTACGACAGCGCTCTCGGAACGCTTCTCGGCATAGACGATATGCTTGAGTCAACAAAATCGGGCAAGCTTATTATGGACGGCGCACCCGAATTCGGCGCTCAGATAGGCGAATATATGCTGCTCGTCGGCGCTCTCGCAAAATAAATTCACCCTCTAATCGGGACTGTTGCTTTGTGCGGCAGTCCCCTTTTTTCCTGCTTTTTCACGCGCAAAGCGCGAAAAACTTGAATTTTCCTCTTGACAATAAAGGGGGTCGCCGTTATAATAGAATGCGTATTATGTTAATTGTACCTTTGCAGGTAATGCGGAGGGAGGGAACTATAAATGAGTCAGGTTAAAGTTAAAGAGAACGAGTCCTTGGACAGCGCTCTTCGCAGATTTAAAAGACAGACTTCAAGAGACGGAGTTATTCAGGAAGTCCGCAAGAGAGAGCACTATGAAAAACCCTCTGTAAAGAGAAAGAAAAAATCCGAGGCTGCTCGCAAGCGTAAATTCTATTAAAACGGAGAGATGAAACCTCGTGTTTCATCTCTTTATTTTTTGAATTTCAATTTAGGAGGTCATAATATGTTATCTTCAAAATTTTCTTCAATATTAAAAACAGACTCCGAAGCGGTCATCATTTCATCCGAAGTAAACCGTTTTTACTTCACCCGCTTTGCCGCAAGCGACGGCTTTCTTGTTATAACTAAAAGCGACAGCGTATTTTTTACCGACAGCCGCTACATCGAAGCCGCCCAAAACAAAGTAACCGCTTGCCGCTGTGAGCTTTTTAACAGCATGAAAGATACACTTGTGCCCTACCTTTCAAAAATGGGCGTCAAAACGGTTTATACCGAAAGCGACAACCTTACCGTTTCGATGTACGAAGCATATAAAGAGATTTTTGAAGGCTGTGAGGTTATCGCCCTCCCCGAGGTTGAAACGCTCATAGGCGAAAGCCGCAGTGTAAAAAGCGAATATGAAGTCGGCGAGGTTGTTAAAGCACAGCGCATTGCGGAAGAGGCGTTTAATCACATACTTTCTTATATAAAGCCCGGCGTTACCGACAAGGACATCGCCCTGGAGCTTGAATATTATATGCTCAGAAACGGCGCGGACGGGCTTTCGTTTGAAACAATCGCCGTTAGCGGCAAAAACTCATCTATGCCCCACGGCGTACCGACCTTAAAAAAGGTAGAAGTCGGCGATTTTGTAACAATGGACTACGGCGCGCTTGTTAACGGCTATCACAGCGATATGACAAGAACGGTTGCCGTCGGCAAGGTTTCGGACGAGCAAAAGAAGGTCTATGACACCGTGCTTAAAGCACAGCTTGCTTCTATCGACGTTTTAAAACCCGGCATTACTGGCGTTGAAGCCGACAAGGCGGCGCGCGACGTTATTGCAAACGCGGGCTACGGCGAATATTTCGGCCACGGCACAGGCCACGGCGTAGGCGTTGAAATACACGAGCTGCCTAACCTTTCGCCCCGCTCACCCGCAACGCTTTGCGAAGGCAACATTGTCACGATTGAACCCGGCATTTACCTTCCCGGCAAATTCGGCGTAAGAATAGAGGATATGGCACTTATAACAAAAGACGGCAAACGCCTTCTGACCGAAGCTCCCAAGGAGCTTATTGTCCTTTAAAATGTACGGCGGCTTAACCGCATTAAAATCCGATTGCCTTTTGTGCCGCTCGTGCCCGCTTGAGACTACGCGCACAAACGTGGTTTTCGGTGTGGGAAACGAAAATGCCGATATAATGTTCGTCGGCGAAGGCCCCGGTGAAAACGAGGACCTTAAAGGCGAACCGTTTGTCGGCAAAGCGGGTCAGCTTCTTGACAAATACCTTTCCGTTATAGACCTTGACAGAAAAAAGAACGTCTATATTGCAAACATTGTCAAATGCCGCCCGCCGAAAAACCGCGACCCCCTGCCGGAAGAGCAGGAGGCGTGTATTCCGTGGCTTCGCGCGCAAACAAAGCTTATAAAGCCTAAAATCATTGTCTGTCTCGGCAGAATTGCGGCGCAAAGGCTTATTGACCCCGAATTCAGGGTTACAAAACAGCATGGGCAGTTTATTAAAAAGGGCAACATTCTTTTTATGGGAACATTTCACCCCGCCGCCCTTTTGCGAAATGAAGCCCAAAAGCCCGACGCACTTTCGGATTTTTCGGCGTTGAGAGAAAAAATCGCAGAACTCGGCATAGAGATTTAAAGTCTTTCCGATACAAATTTCAAAGCCCCGTGTAAGGCTCTTTTACCTTGCACGGGGCTTTTTTATCATATTTAATTTTTTATCATATTTAAGACTCTTACCGCTTCCGCCGCAGGGACCGCCGCGCTTATTTCATTCGGAATATAAACACTCGCGGTGAATTTGCCGTCGGCAAAATCAAAACTGCATTTTCCGTCGTATTTTCCCAATGTATCTTTAACTATCTTTGTGCCGAGCCCGTGGTTTTTGCCGTCTCTTTTTGACGTCACAAGCTCGCCGCCGCGTTTTTTCGGCGCTTTTGTGCAGGTGTTTTCACACAGCGCCGTAAGCGCGCCGTCTTTTTCGCAGGCATAAAACGTAATCTCGGGGTTCTCCTCTTTTTTTGCCGCTTCAAAGGCGTTGCTTAAAAGATTTGAAAATATCGCAACCGTGTCCGTCGGCAAAAGGAACGTGTTTTCTTTGAGGGCGCAGTCGGCATTAAGCTTAACGCCCTCTTCGCGGCACTTTTTATCATAATAAAGCAAAAGCGAATTAAGTGCGGCGTTTTCGCAAAAGCTTTTCATTTTCCCGCCGTATTCGCCGACAAGCTCGCGCGAATAGCGCATACATTCCTCTGCGTCGGCATTTTGCGCCATTACGCTTATTGTGCGAAGATGATTTTGTATGTCGTGGTTCATTTTTGAAATTTCGGCGTTATACTCTTTGAGCGTTGAAAAGAACTCGGTTTTTTCGCCCTCATACCGCGAAACGAGTCTGCGCCTGTCCTCGGCGTTTTTCATTAAAAAGTATACCGAAATCACGGCAATGGGGAAAAGCGCAAAAAATATCATTGTATATTCAACCGTGCGAAACTCCGCCGTATTGATTATATCAAAATCAAGCTCGGTGTTATATTGCAAAATGCTGAGCACACCTGAGCCAAGCGTAAAAATAAGCGCGGCACTTTTTATAACGGGCGGAATTTTTACTATCCGCTTTAATAAAAACTTTTTTATAAGAAATGCAAGCAGTATATTCAAGGGAAGCTCGATAACGCAGCATACAAATGTCTTTACGGGGTACACCTCCGCGGGCGAAATTCCGCGGCACAAAAACGTTGCCAGCGCCATGGGTCCCGGCTCAAAAAGCGCAAGCAACAATCCCGTAAAAGCGACCGTCAAAACTCCTTCTTCCGTAAGCACGCCGTAAAACTCCGACAGCAGCAAAACAAATGCCGTTGCGACAAAAAACGGAAAATATGTAAAGTTATTAAAGCGCGAGCACTCGATTAAAAGGCTGCTTAAAATGTTAAACGGCAAAAGAAGAAACGGCAGCAGATATAAAAGCGTTTTTCGCCTCTTTTTCGGCGTATAAAGAATTTTAATTGCCGCAAAAGAGGAAAATGCCGCAACGGTATCGCTTGCGGCATAGAATAAAACCGATTTTAAACTGAGTCCGAACATCAGGAGCGCTCCTTTATGTAGTCGAAAAAGTCTTTATCGACATTCTTTTTATACGAACGCGAAACAATGACGCTCTCCCCGTTTTTCATAATGAACTCCGAAGAACGGTATTGCCGCACGTTTTTCAGATTTACGACGTAGCTGTTGTGACATCTCACAAAGCCGTCGGCTTTTATTTTTACAAGAATATCCTCAAGCGGCTCGGGAGTTTCGTATGTTCCGTCAAAGCAGGTTATGATGCTTTTTCTTCTGACTCGCTCAACATAAATAATTCCGTCGGCTTCAAGAAGCGTTTTTCCCGATTTTGATTCAAGACAAATTATTTTTTCGCCTTTATCGACAGTCTCCGAAGCGCGCGCAAACGCCAAAGGCAGTTTTTCGTCTATAAGCGTTTTTAAAACGAAATATTCGTGCTCGGACTCATAAACCGACGTGCAATATTCAATGTGCCCCGTAAGATAAATTATTTTGCATTTCGGGGCAAAAATATTAAGGCATTTGCCGACGTCTATGCCGCTTTCGTTCTCGGAAAGCTCAATATCAAGCACGGCTATGTCGGGTTTTTGACCGTTAAGCACCGCGGTTTTCAGTGCCGCGCCGCTGTTGTATACGGAGATTTCCGCACTTTCGCCGAAATAATTTTTTGCACGCTCAAAAACATCTTTCGCCTGAAGTACGTCGTCGTCTAAAATAAATACATTCAAAAATACCCCTCCGCATCACTGGTTGCGAATTAAATATCGTTATTATATATTTTAGTGCATAATAACAATATACGCAAGTCACAATCGGTGCTTTTCGGTACGTTTTGAGTGCATTTTGGGACATTTCGGATATAAATGCCGAATTTTGCCGCCTTTTATATTAACTTTGTTGTAGTAATTATACGCTGAAAGTTGCAAAATGTCAACGCCGTCAGTTTATTTCAATATACAACTGTCAGTTGTAAAATATTATTGCAAAGGAGGCCCTGAAACGGAAGAGCTGAATTTTATTGAAATCGGCGCGAGAATACGAGCCGGGCGCGAAGAATTGGGGCTTACTCGCGAACAGCTTGCAGAACAGCTTGAAGTGTCGGCAAAATTTTGTTCCGATATTGAGCTTGGACTGAGGGGAATATCCGTAAAAACGCATAGGCATAAGAGAGTCGAACCGACACGCCCTAAAAGCTTTATAAAGTCAACGCAAATGTAAACCGCCTTTTTGAGGAGAATCAAAAAGGCGGTTTTTTTATATTTTTTCTTATTTTTGGGCGGTTCTTCTTTTATTTACAGCTCAGAGATGAGCTTTTCGCATTTTTCGTCTATTACGGAAAAATCCGTAGCTTTAATATAGTATTCTTCAAGCTTATCGTGAAGCCCTTTTGCAACCGACATTCTTCTTACGGCTTCTGTGATAAGCTCTTTTTGGCTTTTCTCTAAAAATGTCAGCTTTTCTTTTGAAGAAAACAGGCCTTCTTTATTGCAAAATCTTGTTGCGTGAACTGTTTTTTCGCCGTCCGAAAGCGACGGATGATAGCGGTTTTCGGTAAAAAAGCACAGCTTTAATTCGGGAATAATTATATGCTCGACCTTTGAAAACGGCATCAGCGGGCAATAGCATTCATACACGTCATAGCCCTTGTTCACGGCGTCGGCGCTGAGATACGCCGCTATAACGGGCGCCGCCGCGGCATATTTATCTTCAACCGTCACCATTTCTTCGCACAAAGCGTTTATTGTGTCATACATTACAAAAACGCCGTCGGGCGTTATACCGCTTAAAAATCTTTTGTTAATTTTCCCCGGGGCAGACGCGCCTTTTTCGGGGATTTTTCTTTTTGCCAGGCGTTTCATATATCCCGCCAGCTTCTCTAAATCCGCTTCAAGCGAAAAAAGCTTTGACTTTTGAGCCTCCATTCTTGAAGCAAGCCACAAAAACTCGCTTGACCGTTTATGCTCTGTCGAGCAAGCGTTAACAAGCTCTGCTATTTCTTTTGCGTGCCCTTTTAAATAACGCGTATCCCACGCTTCGCCGAGGTTTACATAAAACTCCGTCACACCGGGAAGAGTTGCGTCGAAATTGTGCGGCGAAGTGCCGTCCAAAATCGAATAATTTATTTCGGGCGCATATATCATATCAAGCGACGCAGGGTCTGCACTGCAATAACAGCGCTCAACAAAATAGCCGCGCGCTTCAAGCTTTTGCGCAACCTTTTTCATAAAAGTAGACTTACCTGTGCCGGGTCCGCCTTTTAATATGTAATGGCGGCCCTCATCAAAAGGAGAATATACCTCGCCGAAAAGCGAGCAATAGCGCGCTCTGTTATCCGCGCCGAGAAAGAACGAAACGGGGGCTGTTTCTTTTGTCATACATATCAACTCCTTACGCCGCCATTATATGTAGAAAGAAGATTTAGGGTTACCGCAAAATTCAACGCAAAATGCGCAAAAGAAGAGTTTTAATAAATTAAACGGGCAAAACGTATCGTCTAAAAACGCCTCTGTTCTTCGACATTGCTTGATTATATTTTTGGTTTTTCTCTTTGAGCACAACAGGCGTCCGAAAATATAAACAAACTAAATGCCAACATTTTACAAACAATGACAGTATATGTTTGCATATTTTGTCGAAAAAACAACTGTTTTATGCAATCATACAAAACTGCAAAAAGGCTATTGAAAAACCTTGAGACACGTGCTAAAATGTCGACAAATCAGAGATAAAGCGCTTAATCCTTGAAATAAAATTCTTTGGAGGATATTTATGAATTCGCCTGTAAAAGTCCTGCTGGCAGACGCCGCAGTTGAAAACACACTTTCTGTAGCCGCCGCTTTAAGAGCAAACGGTATGGAGGTTCAGCTTTGTGAAAAGAACGGTGCCGCCGTACTTTCGATTCTTGAAAACAGCACTCCCGACGTACTTATAATGGACGCATTTTTGCAGCACATAGACGCGCTCGGCGTTGTTTCAAGGCTCAACAAAACAGAACCGCAAAAACGCCCTCTGACGGTCGTGCTTTCTTCACTCGACAACGAAATGCTTGAAAAAGAAATTGTAAAAAGCGGCGTTGACTATTACTTTTTAAAGCCCGTAGAGCCAAAGCTTCTTGCAGAAAGAATCAAGCAGCTTTTAAGCTGGCGTTTTGTCGGCGGCGGCACGCGCCGCGGTCAGCTTTCGGGCGAGGACCTTGAGGTTACGATAACCGAAATTATGCACCAAATAGGCGTCCCCGCACACATCAAGGGCTATCAGTATGTCCGCGAAGCCATTCGCCTTTCGGTAACCGACCCCGAGGTTTTAAATTCCGTAACAAAAATTCTTTATCCCACCGTCGCAAAAACGTATTCGACAACAGCGTCGCGCGTTGAAAGAGCAATTCGCCACGCAATAGAGGTTGCCTGGGACAGGGGCGACGTCGAGGTTCTTAATTCGTATTTCGGCTATACCGTCCAGAACGAGCGCGGCAAGCCCACAAACTCTGAATTTATCGCAATGATTGCAGACAAGCTTCGCCTTAAAATGAAAGCGGCCATATGATTTGGCCGGTAGCTGTTAGCTGTCAGCGCGCGGCAGAGCCGCTTGAGCCGGTAGCTGTTGGCTGTTAGCCGTTAGCACGCGGCTTTGCCGCGATTATATTCCGCGTAAACGCGGAAAAATTAAGGAAAACTCTTACGCGTTTCGGCGGGCGGCAACAACCGCCCTTACGGGGAGGATAGGAAAATCGGAGCAAAAGCGATAGGTTTTTGCGTAGAAAAAACTGCATTGCGTGTTCATTGACAGGCAAATTACCGTGCCGAAAAATCTGTAACCAATCAAATATTTTAAGCGACAAACCCCGCGTTCGGACAAAATCCGTTCACGGGGTTCATATTTTTATACAACAAAACCCTGTGAATAGACAAATATAATCCATTCACAGGGTTCATTTTATTATAATGTGAAAATGATAAAACGCAGTTTTTGTTTTCACTTCGTAGGGGCGGCAATCTGCCGCCCGCCGGAACGCGCAAGCGTTCCCACGTACAGAAAGGGTCAGCCGTTTAACGACAAC
>OQVL01001004.1_pt1 | contig 16239 bp, 10 predicted proteins | sample 1691501 | NCBI WGS metagenome assembly OQVL01 (sample SAMN03418253, study PRJEB22391) | human gut metagenome | biome: human-gut; feature: organic feature; material: feces | host: Homo sapiens | place: Tanzania | collected 2013-01 | reverse complement strand
ATTATCGACACAAACAACCGTATAAGGATGGCGGATAAGCCCGTAACCATTGAAAAATCAGCCCAGTATGGCAGGTTTGTCTCGCTCATAGCAGTGACAGACGACAATGAGGTGAGCCTTAGAGGCTTTAAGTATCCTGTTACTGATTATTCCTTTGACAGATTTACATCACTTGGCATATCCAATGAAATAATTGATGACCATGCAGTGATTGATATCCATAGAGGAAAATTTATCATTATTGAGTCAAAAGATTGACTTTTTAGGAATTTTGGGCTATTATATTTTTAGGATTATTTCGGAAAATTTAACTACATTGAAAGATTTATCCTGTGTCAGATTTAGAACGTGATGGGGTTATCAGATGATAGAAAAGTATTATAGCGGGGTAATTGAACAGATTTACAATCGCATAGGAAAAGAGACTCGAAATATCGTAATGGCGAATTATAGCAATGATTTTTCGATTGAAAATCTTGAGGTTATAAGACGTTATCAAAGCAATGAGGATAACGTCTTTTTTGCATACAGTGAGTTTTCTTACAACACTTTAGTCGGAGCTTATGAGCCATTTTTAGACATTATATGCAATATGCACAGGCGCTTTATTGGTGGAAGCTTTGATGATTTCCAGAAGGAGTGCGGTGTGTACTACCTGCACAGACAGGTGTTAAACAGCTATTATGAGACCGGTGAGTGTTTCCGAGAGGAGACAGTGCTGTTAAATGAGGTAGCATACGAGCAGAGACGCATGACTAAGGCCATAGTTGACATGCTTAAGAGGCTTTCAGAAGTGAGGCCATTGATGATTGTGATAAACAGATTCCAGATGGCATCAAAGAGCTCTATTGAGACAATCAAGTATATGATTGACAATCCGTGCACCAATATCGGTATTGTCTTAGGTGTTAATGTCCAGGTCAAGGGTACTGACAGTACTGTTGAGGTGTGGGATCGTATAGTCGAGTCTCTTGAGGACAGGAGTGCCATATACTATATAGGCAGTGCAGGACAACAGAAGAATCATATAAGAGACACAAGTGATGACGAGTTGTATATCACTACAAACTTTGAGCAGAGTATTCAGGAAGCATCAAATATTATGGAGTTTCTGGATTATGAGCAGGCAAAGAGAGGCTGTCGTATCATAGAGCACAAGATTAAGTTTGAGGATGCATGGATTGATGAAAAGAGTCTGAGACGTTTTTATTTGATCTATGCAAGGACATCTGTTTTACTTGGAGAGATGTCCAAAGCGATTGAGCTTACGAATGAGTACAAGGCGCTGATACCGGAAAATGACAGTGAGCATTATTTTTCTATATATTATTTTATGAAGGGCACCTGCTATATGTATCAGGGCAAGCTTGAGAAGGCTGAGGGCTGTGCAAAGAAAGCCTATGACTATGCACTTTTGGCGGATGATGAATTGCTCGAATTCAAGTCCGAGCTTTTGTCCGTTATGATAAAGATGTCGGGCTGGTACAATATATTTTTCTGTGTGCAGGATATACCTGTCAGTGATGAATTTATAGAAAAGATTATAAAGCACGGATACAGAAATCATCTTGCGCATATATATATTTACGCATATGACAATAGTAGAGATGTGGTGAAACAGTCATTTTATGATGAATCATTGCTAAAGCATTTTACAAAGGGACTTGAGCTTGCAAAGAAGATAGGAAATGAGCAGCTTGTGTATGATGCATATCAGAAGATTATCATGCTTGCCAGCACAAACGGTCTCAATGAGATAGCATTTTTATATGTTATCCGTACATACGAGTTCATGAAGGAACACGGCAATATATATGTTGCGAGAGTACTTACGGCTATAGGCTACAATCTGAGTGCCATGGGTAAAAATGAGCTTGTTGACGATTATTACGATGCTGCAATCAATATGTTATATTATCTGAAGCTGCCTGAGGATATAGCTGAGGTGTATTATAATAAGTCTCTTAACTATATCATGCAGGGTAATTATAAGGAGGCTGTCCAAGCACTTTTAATTGCCATGAAGACTATTATAAAGCTTCATCTAAACAGCTTAAGAGTGTGCAACACGAGTAAGGTATATGCGCTTCTTGCACTTGCATCTATATTTTCAGGTGACAGATTCAGCTGTGAGCGCTATCTGCTCAGCTGCAAGCAGTTTCTCAATTACGTCATATACAGGGTAATTGACAGCACAAGAACAGAGACTGTTCATGACTATTCCAGATGCGATGATGAGATGTTTCTGTACTCATTTGCATCGGCTATGCTCTTGTGGCACGATGATAAAAAGGAAGAAGCCTTTTTGCGGTTTGAGGATGCAGAGAGATACCTCGTTAATGCGGAGGGCAATGAGTTTTTTGCATATTCGATATACAGGAAAAGCAGGATTAAGCTGTTTGAACAGCTCGGTAAAAGTGAGCTTATAGAGCATGAGAGAATACTTTTAGATGCACACAGTAAAAGAATGCATGAAATAGCAGAAGCAGCTCCGCTTGAAATGTTAAAAAATATCAATTTAGAGTCACTGAGTGAAGGCTTTATCAATGAAAGACAGATTGATCTGCTTGTAAAGCAGCAGGGACTTGCTAAGGACTATCAGAGCTCAAAGCGCCAGATTGAGTTTATTTCCATATGGCAGACTATTGTCGATGTAAATGACCAGAAGAAGGAGACTATGATTGAAAATGCCATGAGCAATTTTATCAATCATTTCAGTCTGGACTGTGCGCTGATTATAGATCTGCACGCGAAGGAGCCGCAGGTGCTTTATAATGATACAGAATGTGATATGACAGATGAGGTTATAAAGGGTATATGTGATATCATGATAGACTATCCGGAGGGGTTTGCCACATCAAAGCTTGGAGAGGACTTCTACGAGCATGAAAATATCATCTCGTACTTTGGCGTGGATGATGTATGTTCATTTGCTGCGGTGCCTTTTATCAAGAATGATGCGCTTTCAAGTGTGCTTATAGCATATGTGCGCATGAAGGACAACTGGCATGGCTCCATAGAGCGATACATGCTCAACGAGGATGATTTGAGTATTTTCAAGCTGTTATTCAGAGAACTTGAGTATTCCATTGCCCGTATTGAGGCCAACGAGAAGGCTAATGAGATGAACAGGAGACTGAAACAGGCCGCAGTTACCGACATGCTGACAGGCATATATAACAGAGCAGGCATGTATCAGGAGATTGAAAAGCTTGAAAAGCGCATAAGCGTGACATCAGGTGGTATGGATGTGGGACTTATGTTTATTGATCTGGACAATTTCAAGCATTATAATGATACGTATGGTCATGATATAGGTGATCTGATACTTAAGGAGATGGCCTTTATATTCAGGGAAGTGGCAAAGGACAGAGGCTTTGTGAGCAGATATGGCGGTGATGAGTTCATCATAGTCATTGAGTCATGCTCCAGATACGAGCTTGAGAATATTGCGAAGGACATCTATGCGAGGATTGCAGAGGCAGATGGCTTCAGCAGGCAGATAACGAAATACCTGAATCATGACGTAGAGTTTAAAGAGGAGAAGAATATCACCTGTTCTATTGGTATTTCATATGAGAGAAATGTCACCAGTGAGAGTCAGATTACTGAGCTGATTAAGAAGGCGGACGATCTGATGTATACAGTAAAGACAGGCGAGAAAGGACACTATGCATTCTTTTAAATCAGATGAATTTAAGATAAGAGTACTGACAAAGGATGATGCGGAGGAATACAATGCGTTGCTTCGTTATGCTTTTCAGGTAACAGAGGCAGACCTTGCCGAGACCGGTTGGAAGGATGATGAAATCAAGCAGTCGAAGTTTCCGGTGCTTGAGAGAGCTGATGTGCTTGGCTGCTTCAATATCATAGACAAAAAAGAGGAGCTTGTGGCTCAGTTTGCTGTATATCCGCTCGATATGAATATATATGGTGAGCGCTACGAGGTGGGCTTTGTCACAAGTGTGTGCACGTATCCTGAGTACACAGGCCATGGTCTCATGAAAAAGCTTATGAGAAAGAGTCTTACGAGGATGCGAGATAGCAACAAGTCGTTTGCCCTTTTGTATCCATACTCCATACCTCTTTACAGAGGGCTTGGCTGGGAGATTATCTCAAACAAGATGACATATGTGATAAAGGACAGACAGATTCCTACAAAGCTTAAGGAGCCGGGCTATGTGCGCCGTGTGCAGTGGGATGACGAGCAGTTTAAGAAGCTTCATACTCACTTTGCCGCGAAGACTCACGGCTGTCTGTACAGAAACAATCTGGCTTGGGAGGAGTACTTCCGCTGGGATGAGGACGATACGATGGTCGCCATCTACTATAACGAGGATGACGAACCGTGTGGCTATATGGTGTATCTTATCAGCTCCGATGTCATGCACATCAAGGAGCTCATATACTTAAACCGTGAGGCGCAGCTTGGTCTGTGGGAGTACATTCATGCGCACGATTCCATGATTGATGAGGTCAGAGGCAACAACTATTACAGCGAGCCCATCGCTTTTGAGCTCGATGACAGTGATATAAAGGAGACAATAAGACCATACGCCATGGGCAGAATCATCGACGTGGCGCAGTTTATATCACAGTATAACTGTGACCCGGATGGCCCGGGCGGCTGTTTTAGCTTTGAGATAGCAGATGAGCTTCTGCCGTGGAACAATGGCACATTTGTCATTGATTTTGAGAAAGGGCACTGTGCTCTCACCGACAAAAATCCACAGTATCACCTAAGCATGTCTATTGGCACGTTTACCACACTGCTTTTAGGCTACAAGAGTGCTGAGAAGCTTTTGCAGATGGGTAAAATACAGACTACGTATGATGCTGTTGCAAAGCTTGACGATATTTTATATCATGAGATACCATATGTATCTGACTACATATAATGATAAAAGGTCAAAAGGTAAAGGAAAATAATATGTCAAATTATGTGATTAGCTGCTGTTCGACAGCAGATCTTACCAGGGAGCATATGCTCGAGAGAAATATTAAGTACGCATGCTTTCACTATGAGCTTGACGGTAAAGAGTATATGGATGATTTAGGACAGTCCATGCCACTGCCGGATTTCTACAAGGCAATGGAGGCAGGTGCCATGACAAAGACCTCGCAGATCAATCAGGAGGAGTACATGGAGTACTTCAGGCAGTTTCTGGATGAAGGATATGATGTGCTTCACTGTACACTAAGCTCCGGTATATCAGGTACAGTCAACTCGGCAAGGCTTGCAAAGGAGGCTCTTAAGGAGGAATACCCTGACAGAAAGATATATGTGATTGATTCGCTGGCAGCATCGTCAGGCTTTGGTCTTTTGATGGATAAGCTCGCTGACCTTAGGGATAGCGGCATGGATATTGATACACTGGCTGATTGGACCATGGAGCACAGACTTGAGGTGAATCACTGGTTCTTCTCATCAGACCTTACATTTTTTATCAGGGGCGGCCGTATCTCAAAGACCGCGGGATTCGTGGGAAATGTGCTTAATATCTGTCCTTTCATGAATGTGAGCAATGAGGGAAAGCTTATTGTGCGTGAGAAAATCCGCACCAAAAAGAAGGCAATAAAGGAGATGCTTGTGAAGATGCAGGCACTCTGCAAGGATGGTGCCGATTATTCGGATAAGGTCTATATATCAAATTCTGCATGCTATGAGGATGCTAAAGCCGTAGCTGATCTGATTGAGGCTGCCTTCCCTAAGATGAAAGGCAAAGTAGAGATAAATGATATCGGTACGACTATAGGAAGCCACACCGGTCCTGGAACAGTTGCATTGTTTTTCTGGGGTAATAAGAGAGAGGATTAATCAAAATCAAGAAAGTTGATTATATTTTTATAAAAAATTAAATTACATCAACCAAAGTGATTAAATATAATCATTCCAATAACTGCGCTTATGTGTTACAATTATATCAGTTCAAACGAAAAGAGGTTTTAAGATGAAAGGATATGAAAAATACGAGCGCAGTTATTTTCTGCCTCCTGAGTGTACTTATGACTGGGTTAAGAAGGATTATATAGATAAAGCGCCACTGTGGTGTTCGGTTGATTTACGTGATGGCAATCAGGCTCTTATCGAGCCGATGAGCCTTGAAGAGAAGCTTGACTTCTTTAAGATGCTTGTAGATATAGGCTTTAAGGAAATCGAGGTAGGTTTCCCGGCAGCCTCTGAGACAGAGTTCAATTTCACGAGAGCTCTTATTGAGAGGGATATGATTCCTGATGATGTCACTATACATGTGCTGACACAGGCCAGAGAGCATATCATCAAGAAGACCTTCAAGGCACTTGAGGGAGCGCCGAGGGCAGTTGTACATCTGTACAATTCCACATCTGTTGCACAGCGTGAGCAGGTGTTTAAGAAGTCAAAGGAACAGATAAAGCAGCTTGCAGTTGACGGAGCTATTTTACTGAGAGACCTTGCGGCAGAGACTGACGGTAATTTCCGTTTCCAGTATTCACCGGAGAGCTTTTCGGGAACTGAGGTGGATTATGCGGTTGATGTGTGCAACGCTGTGCTTGATGTATGGCAGCCAAAGGCTGATAATAAGGCCATCATCAATATCCCTACCACAGTAGAGAATGCTATGCCACATGTTTTTGCCACACAGATAGAGTATATCAACAAGCACCTCAAGTACAGAGACGGAGTAGTGCTTTGCTTACATCCTCATAATGACAGAGGCTGCGGTGTTGCCACATCAGAGCTTGGTGTGCTTGCAGGAGCTGAGGAGATAGAGGGTACTCTGTTTGGAAACGGTGAGAGAACAGGAAATGTAGATATCGTGACACTTGCCATGAATCTTTACTCACACGGAGTGGATCCACAGCTTGATTTTTCAAATCTGCCTGAGATCAGGGAGAAGTATGAGACATTTACCAGAATGAAGGTAGGCGAGAGACAGCCATATGCGGGAGACCTTGTTTTTTCTGCTTTTTCAGGCTCACATCAGGATGCTATCTCAAAGGGCATGGCATGGAGAGAGGAAAAGAAGCTTGATAAGTGGACGGTTCCATATCTGCCTATAGATCCAAAGGATGTCGGTAGGACATACGAGGCTGATGTTATCCGTATCAACAGCCAGTCAGGAAAGGGCGGAGTGGCATATATCCTTAAGCAGAGCTTCGGTATCAATGTGCCACAGCAGATGAGAGAGCAGGTCGGATACATGGTCAAGCAGGTATCGGACGAGGAGCACAAGGAGCTTTCACCTGAGTGGGTACACAGTATCTTTACAGACAATTATGTGGATTTTCATCCATATTTCACTATACCGGAGTGCCACTTTAAGCAGGTAAACGGCATTTTCGCAGAGGCAGTTATTTTACACAATGACAGCACCAGAAAGGTAGATGCCAATGGAAACGGCCGTCTCGATGCAGTCAGTAATATAATTAAGCAGTATTTTGACATCAGCTTTGAGCTCACTGTATACGAGGAGCATGCGCTTTCACACGGATCTTCATCAAAGGCTATGGCATATGTGGGTATCACAGTTGACGGCAGTATGTTCTGGGGCGCAGGTGTGGATGAGGATATCATAAAGGCATCAATCGGAGCGCTTGTTGTTGCGGTAAACCATTACCTTGCCACCAAGGCTGACAGTCACGTGAAGGATGAGCGCTATATTGCCATGCTCAACTTCATCCAGGCCAACTACAAGACGGTATCGCTTGCAGACATGGCTGCACAGTTCAACCTGACAGAGCCGTATATCTCCAAGTACATAAAGGAGAAGTCAGGCAAGACTTTCGGAGAGCTGGTCACCAATGCCAAGATGAAGAAGGCACGTACACTGCTGAGAAACAGCATCACAACTGTTGAGAATATCGCAATCGAGGCAGGATATCAGAACGTGGAGCATTTTAACAGACAGTTCAAGAAGCTGTATGGAATGACACCACTTGAGTACAGAAATTCAAGCACAAAATAAGCGGATGCAGCATTTTAATATAACCGGATCAATATGCTAAATGACAATTCATTCAGCTGTATTGGTCCGGTTTGCTTTTTAGTATTGCATTTTTTGGGTGAAAATCTGCATTAAAATTGTATAAAAATGGGAACAATGGGCTATTGATTGTATTTTATCAAGTAATTTGTTGTTTTTACAACGGATTATATGTACAATGCGGGTATAATATAAATAAAAGATAATTATTCAGAACTACTGATAACAAAGCAGATATTGAGAATTTGTGTTTGTGATGGATAGTTATAATAAAAAGCAACTATTTGAATTATAGTTTAAGAAAGAGAGGAACGTACATGAGCAATAAAACTAGCGCAGTTGTTAAGACAAACCCAAGAAAGGCTGTCATGATCGGATGTGGATTCGTTGGTTCGGCATCAGTTTTTGCACTTATGCAGAGCGGTCTTTTTTCTGAGATAGTTCTCATTGACGCTGATAAGGACAAGGCTGAGGGAGAGGCGATGGATATAAGCCACGGTATTCCTTTTGCCAGACCTATGAAGATATATGCAGGCGGCTATGATGATGTGGCAGATGCTGCTATCATTGTTGTTTCTGCAGGTGCAGGCCAAAAGCCGGGAGAGACAAGACTTGATCTGGTAAATAAAAATGTTGCAATATTCAAGAGCATCATTCCTGAGATTGCAAAGAGAAACTTCGGTGGAATCTTACTTATCGTTGCAAACCCTGTAGATATTTTAACACAGGTGGCACAGAAACTTTCAGGACTTCCGCAGGAGCGTGTCATCGGTTCAGGTACCGTGCTTGACAGTGCAAGACTTAAGTACGCGCTTGGAGAGCATCTTGAGGTGGACAGCCGAAGCGTACATGCATTTATAGTAGGTGAGCATGGAGACAGTGAGGTGGTTGCATGGTCATCAGCCAATGTTTCCGGAGTGGAGCTTCACAAGATGTGCGAGATGAGAGGTCACTACAAGCACAAGGAGAATACAGAGGAAATCGCTGCAAACGTAAAGAACAGTGCTTACGAGATAATCAATCGAAAGCATGCGACATATTATGGTATCGCTATGTCAGTCAGGCGTATCTGCGAGGTAATCATGCGTGATGAGAAGTCTATTCTTCCTGTTTCACACATGATGCACGGACAGTACGGCATCGACGGTGTGGTTCTTTCAATGCCTGCAATCGTTGGAGCAAACGGAGTGGAGAGCGATATCCCAATCGAGTTAAACGGTGAGGAAGCTTTAAAGCTCAAGGAGTCTGCTGATGCACTTAAGAGCATACTTGACGGGCTTGAGCTGTAAATATCAGGCTCTTAATATTAATTTTGTAATATTAAACTTATATAAAATACTATAAATTCAGTAGGGTTTGGGGTATAATGATAACTGTCGGGCTGCATATATTATGTGCTCGGCGGTTATTTGATTTTATGGCAGATAATTATTTAGAATTACCGGGAAAAAGGAGTATATATAATGAGCGAAAGAAAACAAATCCATCAGGAGTTTCTGACAGGCGAAAGAGCCCTGTTTGCAAGCAACGACCTGGATATATATGATACAATTTTTGATGACGGAGAGTCACCTCTTAAGGAGAGCCATGGCATTAGTCTGACAGGCTGCTTTTTCCGCTGGAAATATCCGCTGTGGTATTGCAGTGACATAGCTGTAAAGGACTGTACATGGTTTGACATGGCGCGTGCGGGAGTCTGGTATACAGACAATATCTCAGTCACAGATTCAATAGTTGAGGCTCCTAAGAACTTCAGGCGCTGCAACAACTTAAAGCTTAAAAATGTGACATTTCCAAATGCCCAGGAGACACTCTGGAGCTGTGACCATGTCGATATAGAGAATGTCTCGGCAAAGGGAGATTATTTTGGCATGAATACAAATAATCTTACCATGAAGAATTTTCAGCTTGTCGGAAATTATTCGTTTGACGGCTCAAGAAATGTAGAGGTGCACGATTCAAGGCTTATCTCAAAGGATGCCTTCTGGAATACGGAAAATGTCACAGTCTATGATTCATTTATTACAGGTGAATACCTTGGCTGGAACGCAAAGAATCTGACACTTATAAACTGCACAATCGAAAGCTTACAGGGGCTTTGCTACATCGACAACCTTGTTATGAAAAACTGTAAGCTCATAAACACTACATTGGCATTTGAGTATTCTTCGGTAGATGCAGAGATTTGCAGTAAGGTGGACAGTGTTTTAAATCCGACAAGCGGAGTGATAAGGGCAAAGGAGATTGGCACACTGACTATCGAAAAGGACAGAGTTGACCCATCAAAGACTAAGATAATATGTGAGGGAAAATAATCTATGTATGATTTTGACACCGTTGTAGACAGAAGAAACACAGGCTCACTAAAGTGGGATGTGGCAGAAAATGAGCTCCCGATGTGGGTAGCAGATATGGATTTTAAGACAGCTCCCCAGATAATAGATGCAATATCAGAGCGTGTTTCTCACGGAGTGTTTGGCTATTCCATCATTCCGGATGAGTGGAATGATGCGTATATTTCGTGGTGGGACAGACGCCATGGGCTTAAAATCGAAAGAGACAGCCTGATTTTTTGCACAGGGGTCGTACCGGCCATATCATCTACAGTGCGAAAGCTCACAACACCCGGTGAAAATGTGCTTATCATGACACCGGTATACAATATATTTTTTAATTCCATATTTAATAACGGCGTAAATGTGCAGGAAAGCCCGCTTGGGTACGAAAACGGCAGATATTTTGTGGACTATGACAGGTTGGAGCATGACCTTTCCAATCCACAGACCACGCTTATGATATTTTGTAACCCTCACAATCCGTGCGGTATCATCTGGACAAAGGATGAGCTTGCGAAAATAGGTGCACTCTGCAATAAGCACAATGTGACGGTCATATCAGACGAGATACACTGCGACATCACAGCACCGGGAAAATCATACGTGCCGTTTGCGGCAGCATCGGAGGACTGCGCCGATATAAGCATCACCTGTATTGCTCCGACCAAGTGCTTTAATATGGCAGGCTTACAGACTGCGGCAGTGATGGTGCCAAATAAATTTTTGCGCCACAAGGTATGGCGCGCATTAAATACAGACGAGGTGGCGGAGCCAAACGCATTTGCCATCACGGCAGCAGTTGCGGCATTCACAAAGGGTGAGCCGTGGCTTGAGGAGCTCAGAAAATATCTCTGGGAAAACCGCAAAACAGTCTGCAGCTTCATGGCAGAAAATCTGCCGCAGATACATGTAGTGGATGCCGATGCGACATACCTCATGTGGCTTGACTGCAGTGCACTCACAGATGATTCTGTGGCATTTACGCAGATGATTCGCGAAAAGACAGGCCTTTATCTGTCGGAGGGAGCTGAGTTTGGAGGCAATGGCCGTTACTTTGTGCGATTGAATATCGCATGCCCCGGTTCTGTGCTTATGGAAGGGCTTGACAGGCTAAAGAGAGCCCTCGCATAAGCTAAATAGTTACCTTTTTTATAGAATAAATAAGACCGGTGATCGGCCGGTCTTATCTGGTATAATTAAACATTTATGGCATACAAGATTTAGAAATATATCATGCATACGTTTGTTTTCTGATTCGATAGTTAGTATACACTAACATAAATTAGAAGTCAATAACAAATATGGGATTTTGATATTTTTTTGGATTTTTATAAATCACGTACAAATCAAAAGAAAAGTTTTGCAAACAATAAAATGTATGTTATAATAATATAACTGAATTAAAACGAACGAAAATAAACTCACGGGGGTATTCGAAATGCGAAACAATGAATCATCAGAAAACTATTTAGAGACCATACTTATTCTCAGCAAGAAGCTTCCTGTGGTACGCTCAGTTGATATAGCAAATGAGCTTGGATTTAAGAAATCCAGCGTGAGTATAGCCATGAAAAACCTTAGAGAGAAGAACAATATCACAGTAAGTGATGCAGGATTTATCACACTCACAGATTCAGGAAGACAGATAGCAGAGATGATATACGAAAGACATGAGCTTTTGTCAGAGTGTCTTGAGAAGCTTGGCGTAGATAAGGAGATTGCAGCAGAGGACGCATGCCGTATAGAGCATGTCATCAGTCCTGAGAGCTTTGAAGCAATCAAGAAGCATATACATAAGAGCTGATATATGAAACCAGTACCGCATGGTACTGGTTTTTTAGTGTATCGTTTTTCTTGTATATATGAGAAAAATCATCTATAATAGTGAAGCTGTAATCGGCGACATAAAATCTGAAAGGGGAAAAGATGAAACAGATATTAAAATATTTAAAGGAGTACAAAAAGGAATGCATCTGTGCTCCGCTATTTAAGCTGCTCGAGGCATCTTTCGAGCTTATAGTACCGCTTGTCATGGCAGCAATCATTGATAACGGAATCGCGGCTTCGGACAAGCCATATATATGGAAGATGGGAGGTGTGCTGGTGCTGCTTGCGGCAGTTGGTCTGGTAAGCTCAGTCACAGCTCAGTATTTTGCGGCCAAGGCGGCAGTAGGTTTTTCCACAAAGCTTCGCCATATATTGTTTGAAAAGATAGAGTCATTATCATTTTCAAAGATGGATACAGTGGGCACATCGACACTTATCACGAGGATGACAAGCGATATAAACCAGGTACAGTCAGGAGTCAATCTGGTGCTTCGACTCTTCCTTCGTTCGCCATTTATTGTGTTCGGAGCTATGGCGATGGCTTTTACAGTAAATGTAAGAGCGGCAATGGTTTTTGTAGGTACCATACCTCTGCTTTCAATAGTGGTATTCTCCGTTATGGCTGCAAGCCTTCCACTTTACAAAAAGGTGCAGAGCTCTCTTGATACAGTGCTTTCACACACCAGGGAGAACTTAGAGGGAACCAGGGTTATAAGAGCTTTCAATAAGCAAAATGATGAGATTGACAGCTTCAACAGTGACAACGAGCTTTTAACCAATATGCAGCAGGTTGTAGGACGAATCTCAGCACTCACCAATCCTCTGACATTTATCATTATAAATATTGCAACAATTGCAGTTATCGTATCAGGCGGCAAACAGGTATACGCAGGAATCCTCACACAGGGTGAGGTTGTGGCACTTGTAAACTACATGTCACAGATACTTGTCGAGCTGATAAAGCTTGCAAACCTTATCGTACAGGTGACAAAGGCAGTGGCGTGCGGTAATCGTATAGCGGATGTGCTTTCTATTCCATCAAAGCTTCCTGAGAAAAATCCTAAGCTCATTGATGCAAAGGCAGGGGCACCTGAGGTTGAGTTTGACCATGTCTGCATGACCTATGAGGGAGCGGCCGATGAGACACTCACAGATATAAGCTTTACAGTGCAAAAGGGGCAGACAATCGGAATCATCGGTGGTACAGGTTCAGGAAAATCAAGCCTTGTAAACCTTATCCCGAGGTTTTATGATGCCGCAAAGGGTACTATAAGGATTCAGGGAAATGATATAAATGACTACGATGCAGTGCAGCTTCGAGATAAAATCGGTGTTGTAATGCAAAAGGCAGTGCTTTTTGCAGGAACAATAGCCGACAACCTGCGCTGGGGCAAAAATGATGCCACAGAGGAGGAAATGTGGAAGGCGCTCGATATAGCACAGGCGACAGAGGTTGTAAAGGGCAAAGAGGGCGGTCTTGACTACATGATAGAGCAGGGCGGCAAGAACTTATCAGGTGGTCAGAAGCAGCGTCTTACAATTGCCAGGGCAGTTGTAAAGGATCCTGACATACTGATACTTGACGACAGTGCATCGGCACTTGATTTTGCTACAGATGCAAGCCTTCGTGCGGCATTAAAGGGCATGCATGGTGACAAGACAATATTTATCGTGTCACAGCGTACCTCATCTATCCAGTTTGCGGACAATATCATAGTGCTCGACGACGGACAGATGGTTGGCTTCGGACCGCATGAAAAGCTGCTTGAGACATGCGAGACCTACAAAGAGATATATGATTCACAGTTTAAAAAAGAGTCGGATATGACCAGACAAAAGGAGGTGTAGAGTATGGCTATGGATAATGCGAAAATGAATAAAGCAGGTACAATGCGCAAGGTACTAAGCTACATGAAGAGATATATTCCTTTGCTTGTAATTTCCCTTGCCCTGTCTGTTGTTACAGTGGCGCTTACGCTTTATTTTCCAATCCTCACAGGACGTGCAATTGATTTGATTGTAGGAAAAGAAAAGGTTGATTTTACGGCTATGACAGCCATCCTCACAAGAGCAGCAATAATAGTCGTCATAGCGGCAGCAGCCCAGTGGCTTACAAATATCTGCAACAACAAGATGACCTACAACATAGTGAAGGATATAAGGCATGATGCATTTTTAAATATTGAAAAAATGCCACTTTCCTATATTGACAGCCACTCACACGGTGATATGGTCAGCCGTATCATCGCTGATGTAGATACATTTTCAGAGGGACTTCTGATGGGCTTCACACAGCTCTTTACAGGAATTGCAACAATAGCAGGCACGCTTATTTTCATGCTCACGATAGATGTGAAAATATCATGCATTGTGGTACTCATCACACCTTTGTCACTTTTTGTGGCAAGCTTTATCACTAAAAAGACATATTCCATGTTCCAGCTGCAGACTAGCACAAGAGGCGAGCAGACATCGCTCATCGACGAGATAGTAGGAAATGAAAAGGTCGTACAGGCCTTCAATCATGAGGATGAGGCGCTTGAACAGTTTGACGAGATAAATGACAGATTACAGAAATGCTCATTGCGCGCAACGTTCTTCTCAAGTCTTACAAATCCATGTACACGTTTTGTCAACAGCCTCGTGTATGCCGGAGTCGGAATTTTTGGTGCCATGAGTGCACTCACCGGTGGAATCACGGTAGGACAGCTTTCATGCTTTTTATCATATGCCAACCAGTACACCAAGCCGTTCAACGAGATATCGGGTGTCATAACAGAGCTTCAGAACGCACTTGCCTGTGCCGCTCGTATTTTCGAGCTGATTGAGGAGGAAAAGGAAATACCGGATGCTTCGGATGCGGTAACGCTTGGTGAAGCAGACGGACGTGTGGACATAGAGAATGTTTATTTCTCATACGTGCCGGATAAAAAGCTTATCGAGGATTTCAATCTCCACGTAAAGCCGGGACAGCGCGTGGCTATCGTAGGTCCGACAGGCTGTGGAAAGACGACTATAATCAATCTGCTTATGAGATTTTATGATGTAAACAGTGGAACAATTAAGGTGAGTGGACACGATATAAGAAAAATCACGCGCGAGAGTCTACGTGACAACTATGGCATGGTGCTTCAGGAGACATGGCTCAAGAAGGGCACAATCCGTGACAACATCATAATGGGAAAGCCGGATGCCACAGATGAGGAAATAATTGCAGCAGCAAAGGCATCCCATGCCCATAGCTTTATCAGGCGTCTGCCGAAGGGCTATGACACTGAAATCGGTGAGGACGGCGGCAGCCTGTCACAGGGACAGAAGCAGCTATTATGCATCACAAGAGTCATGCTCTGCTTACCGCCTATGCTGATATTGGATGAGGCTACATCATCGATTGATACACGTACAGAGATTAAGATTCAGAAGGCGTTCCTTACCATGATGCAGGGAAGAACCAGCTTTATAGTGGCTCATCGTCTGTCCACCATCAGGGAAGCGGATATTATCCTAGTTATGAAAGACGGAAAGATTATAGAGCAGGGCAATCATGAGAGCCTGCTTGAAGCGGACGGATTTTATGCGAACCTCTACAATAGCCAGTTTGCATAGTATAGGGCTATAGAAATACGGGGCATAAGCCGCCGGAGTTGAGAAAAGCACATCACCAGAATGATATGGCAGTCATGCAGGCATACGAATTTACAAAAGGCAGTGAAGCGTATAAAAGCGAAGCAGCCTGTGTTGCAGAATTGATGAAACTTTATCAGAAGAAAGTAGAAGAAATCGAAAAAAGATAACACGCCGGATACGGCATAATTCTTTTAGCAAAGCTAAGAGCGCACTTCTATACAGGCAATTAAATTACAATGTTCTAATTTGGGAAAATAGTTCCAATGAAAGTGATGTGACGAATTTGAAGTTGAAGGAGAATGCAGATATGAAAAAGATACTTGTAACAGGTGGAACGGTATTTGTTAGTCGGTATATTGCAGAGTATTATGTTACTAAAGGCTACGATGTATACGTGCTTAATCGAAACACTAAAGAACAGTCAAAGGGCGTAACACTTATTGAAGCTGACAGGCATAATCTTGGTGAGACCCTTCGCGAATATC
>OQVL01001001.1_pt1 | contig 16262 bp, 15 predicted proteins | sample 1691501 | NCBI WGS metagenome assembly OQVL01 (sample SAMN03418253, study PRJEB22391) | human gut metagenome | biome: human-gut; feature: organic feature; material: feces | host: Homo sapiens | place: Tanzania | collected 2013-01 | reverse complement strand
GGCGATGGCCTGCGCGATGCCTTTGACCCGAAGCTGAAGAATTGATGAGGTGAACGAAGATGAGCGAAAAAATTCTTGATATCAAGGAAGAGCGCCTTTCCTTCTTCACCCCTGCCGGTGAGGTCAAGGCACTGAACGGCGTTTCCTTTGCGATGAACCAGGGCGACGTGCTGGGCATCGTGGGCGAGTCCGGTTCCGGCAAGTCCGTTACCGCTTACTCGGTCATGGGCCTGACCGCCTACCCCGGCAAGCTGGTGGGCGGCACCGTGTGGTTCAACGGCCACGAGATTGAGAAGATGAAGGAGAAGGGCAATATGAATGCTCTTGGTGAAATCTTCAAGGACGTAGGTGGCGACGGTCAACGACTCATTTCTTCTATGGTTACAATGGCTAAGAACGTGGACATGTTGAAAGACCATCTCTACGAGTCGCAGGAAGCTTTCGAGGAAGCCACCGCTGTAGGCAAGGAATACTCGATGCAACAGATGAGTGCAATAGGTATCCTCGAAAGAGCCAATAATCTTTGGGAGAAGGCATTTGTCAATCCTGATGGTGTGGATGCAGTGAAGGGAATGGCAGAATGGTGGTATGAGATGTCGAAGACCATGACAAGCAGCCCATTGTTGAAAGGAACGTTGCAGGTTGCTTTGCAGATGGTCCTTATTTCGCTAAAAGGTATCGCAACATTTCTTCCAGTGATTATCGGATATATGGCATCGCAAGGTGTATATTCTGGACTGAGACTTCTTTATCAATATGTAGCAGCACTCGGTATGGCTGGAAAGGCCATGTTCCAATATGTGAGAGCTCTCTTCACGGCTAACGCAGCGCAAAGCACGTTGAATAAGACAATGAAGCTGAATCCGTGGATAGCCCTTGCGAGCATCATTGTCGGTGTGGCAGGAGCTATATATGGATATGCACAACGTGCAAAGGAGGCAGCACAGGCCGAGAAGGAAGCACAGCGACAAGCTAACGCATGGCGCGAAACTCTTGGACAAGCTGCCGTGGAGACCAGTAATCTAAACAAAAAGCTTGCAAACTATAAGCGGATGATAAGCGAGGCAAACCTTTCGCAAAAGGAACGTCAGGGAATTATATCACGATTTAACAGGGATTTCCGCTCTTATATCACTAAACTTGGCATCGAGATTAAGAGCGTCAAGGATTTGCGAGACCATTATTCAGAACTGGCACAAGAGGCTCAAAGATCTACTTATTACCGTATGCGTGAGCAAGCGAAACAACAAGCATTGCCTAAGTTGGATTCCAACAGAAATGCAGCTTCCAACGCATTGATGGCTTATGTCGAGAAGTTTGGGTTGACAAAACTTGGTGTCACATTCCAGGACATAGACCGATGGGTAACCGCAGGAATAGGTGGCGATGCTCTGTTTATGAAATTGGCGAAAATGGCTCCGAAGGAGAAGACGGGCTTGGTTGATGGGTTTAATTGGAAAATAGGCAAGCAAGGTTATATATATCGTGACACTTATGACAAAAACCGCAAGGCGGCTCCTTCTACAGACTTTCAGACTCAAACAGATCTCGTCAATTTTCTTGCTGCTTCTCGTTGGTATGTCAATGCGACAAGAAGAAGATCGAATACGTTAATTAATATTGATAAGGCTTATAAAAACTGGGTGCCTGTAGGATATACGGATTATACCGAAGACGATCCAGGCACTCTCGGAAAAGACGCTCCGGATAATGACGCAATCCGACAAGAGGCTCAGAAATGAGAAAGTGATATAGAAGACAGGACTTTGAATAAAGGTCTTGTCTTTTTTTTGTTTATATGTCTTTGTAGACTTTTAGTGGCTCCATATTACTTGTAGGATTGCTCTATGTCAATTTTTCATGTAAAAATATATTAAAGAGAGTAATTTGTTTGCGCGCACACAGAAAGTTTACTACCTTTGCATCGTCAAAAGGTTAATAGATTGTTTAGGTTAGTAGTAATAGATTTAGGTTTTTAGTTATTAGGTTTAAGGTAAATTGAACGATTGTTTAACAGGTAGCATGAATATTCGTGAGAATGTTCATTGATTACGAAAAATTATTTTAAGTTAAACATAACAATAGCGGTGCAGCTCGTTGAGAGTTGTGCCGCTATTGCGTTATGAGGGTGTGTCAAAGTAGAAGTTATTTTTTGTTCAGAATGTAATAAAATCGGATAACAGCCGTTATAAATAATGAAAAGACAACTACAAAACACTGTAAATAATTGCCTATGAAGCATTTTACCCCAGAAGACGTTAAGCCGTCGGAGCAGACGCTCAGTATAATACGGCGCATAGCCTACACCTATCGTGTGGTTAAGGCTACGGGCAACGTAGATAGCTATTGCCTGAACTAAATGAAGTTATATAATTATTAAACAAAACAACAAATAAATGAAAACTCTAATCTCACCCTCGTTGCTGTCGGCAAACTTTCTGGACTTGAAAGCCGACATCGACATGATAAATCGTAGCGAGGCTGACTGGTTGCACCTCGATATTATGGACGGTGTGTTTGTGCCAAACATTTCATTCGGTTTCCCCGTAATCAATGCTGTGGCGCGAGCATGCACCAAGCCGCTTGATGTGCATCTGATGATTGTGCATCCAGAGAACTACATCAAGCAGGTGGCTGCCACGGGCGCGATGATGATGAATGTGCATTATGAGGCTTGCCTTCATCTCCACCGCACCATACAGGAAATACATGCTGCTGGGATGAAGGCGGGCGTTACGCTCAATCCTGCAACTCCCGTCAGCGTGCTTGAGGACATCATTTGCGATGTGGACATGGTACTGCTTATGAGCGTGAATCCTGGTTTTGGTGGACAGAAGTTCATTGAGAACACTATTGATAAGACTCGCCGCTTGCGCCAACTCATAGAGCGTTCGGGCAGCAAGGCCTTGATTGAGATAGATGGTGGAGTGAACGATGAGACAGCTCCACGACTTGTTGAGGCTGGTGCCGACGTGCTTGTGAGCGGAAGCTATATCTTCAAGGCTTCTGATCCTGTGAAGACTATTCACGACCTTAAAGGTTAGGACTTTTTTACTCCCTCGGCAGGAAAAATTTTTTCTCTCGGCAGGGAGTAAAAAAGAATACTTTAAGGACGTGGAATAAAATAAGTCGTAGATTGTCATTTTGTCATTGGTCTTATTGTCATTTTTTGAAAGATATATGCATATATATCGTGCATATTTTGTTTTTGTAAATGACAATATGACAATGGCAATATGACAATGACAAAATGACCACATAGCTAAATTTTTCTTTCGTTTTTAAACCTTTTGGGCTGCTTCGCGTCTATTTTATCGAACGGCTCTGAAAAAAGTCAGAGTAACAGAACCGTGAGTCATAAAATATAATAAATAATAACAAGAAAAGATGAAGCAGATTTTTTCCACTCTTCTGTTCCTTGTAGTGTCGATGGTTGCCTTTGCACAGAACAATGTGACTGGCACTATCGTCGACCGCGACACAAAGGAACCTATGGAGCAGACAGCTGTGCAACTGTTGCGCACAGACAGTTCCTATGTTGCAGGAACTGTGAGCGACGCCAATGGCGCATTCCGCCTGCAGGTGGCCAAGCATGGCAAGTACATTGTAAAGATTTCGAATGTGGGCTACAAGACCTTGTTCCGCAACGTAAATGTGAATGCCGACAAGGATGTAGACCTTGGCAACATACAGTTTTCGGCATCAGCCATATCCCTTAAAGGTACTACTGTGACAGCCCAAGCTGCCAAGGTGGTGCTCAAGAAGGACACCTTTGTGTATAATGCAACGGCGTTCCGCACACCCGAAGGCTCTACCATCGAGGAACTTGTGAAGCGTTTGCCTGGAGCACAGGTTGACGATGACGGCAAGATTACGGTGAATGGCAAGGAGGTGAAGAAAATCAAGGTAGACGGAAAGGAGTTTATGATTGGCGACACAAAGACTGCCATGAAGAATCTTCCCACCAACATCGTAAACCAGATTAAGGCTTACGACGAGAAGAGCGACCTTGCCAAGGTGACTGGCATTGATGACGGAAATGAGCAGACTGTGCTCGACTTCGGACTGAAGAAGGGCATGAACCGTGGCATGTTTGCCAATGCCGACCTTTCGGCGGGCACGAAGGACCGTTACTCGGAGCGACTTATGGGAGCTATGTTCAACTCAAAGCTGAGAGTGATGGGCTTTGGCTCCTTCAATAATACCAACGACATGGGATTTCATGGTGGCAGAGGCGGTTCGTTCGGACGTGGAAACAACGGCCTTAATGCAGCAAAGATGCTGGGAGCCAACTTCAACTACGACAATGGCAGCACATTCTCATGGGATGGTTCGGTGCGTTGGAACCATAGAGACGGCGACGCACTCACAAAGTCGTCATCCGAGAACTTCGTAAGCTCGTCGTCGTCGTTCAGCAACTCTTTCAAGCAGGACTTTAGCCGCAGCGACTCGTGGAACGCTCAGATGCGATTCGAATGGAAACCCGACACCATGACCAACATAATGTTCCGTCCGAACATGAGCATTACAAAATCCGACGGCAGCTCTTCTTCCACCTCGGCACAATTCAATGACGACCCCTACAACTACGTGAGCGATCCGCTCTCGGCAGATGCCATTAAGCAGATGGCCAAGGAGGGAAAGATGGTGAACACGTCAAAGAACAGCTCCATAAGCTATTCCGACTCAAAGAAGTTCGGAGGTATGTTGCAGCTCAACCGCAAGCTCAACTCCAAGGGACGCAACGTGACATTGCGCGGCGACTTCAGCTACACCGACGGCACAAGCAAGTCGCTGTCTGCCAACAACGTGCATCTGTATCAGATACTCGACCGCTTTGGCAACGACTCCACTTATCAGACCAACCGCTACAACCTCACACCGACAAAGAACTACAACTATTCGGTGCAGACGACATATAGCGAGCCTCTGTGGCGAGGCACATTCTTGCAGCTGAGCTATAAGTTCAACTACTCTTACTCAAAGAGCGACCGTGCCACCTACGACTTCTCCAACCTTGGCGAGGATTTCTTCACAGGACTGTCGCCACAGTATCGTCGTTGGGACGACTGGCTCATGCGTCTCGACCGTCCATACACCGATTACGAGGACAAGACTTTGTCGCGCTACTCGGAGTATCGCAACTACACCCACGACATCGACCTCATGATGCGTATGCTTCGCGAGAAATACCAACTCAACTTCGGCGTAAAGTTTCAGCCTCAGACATCGAAGTTCATTCAGGACTACCAGGGTGTCTACACCGACACTGTGCGCAATGTTGTGAACATCACACCTACGCTTGACTTCCGCTACAGATTCTCTAACGTGAGCCGACTGCGCATCAACTATCGGGGCACCACCTCGCAGCCATCGATGACCGACCTTCTCGACATCACCGACGACAGCGATCCGCTCAACATCACAAAGGGTAACCCGGGATTGAAACCGTCGTTCACCAACAACTTCCGCGCTGAATACAACAACTATATAGAGAAGCGTCAGATGGCGATAATGGCGAGTGTGAACTATTCTAACACGCGCAACAGCATAGGCTACAAGGTGACCTATGACGAGCAGACCGGTGGACGAACCACACGACCGGAGAATATCAACGGCAACTGGAACGCTGGCGGTATGTTCATATTCAATATGGCCATCGACACAACGGGCTATTGGAATGTGAACACATTCACTAACCTCGACTATCAGAACCGTGTGGGCTATCTCTCGCTCAACCGCAATGCCGACTCACAGCGTAATGTTACGAAGTCGACTACTATTGGCGAGCGTCTCGCAATGAGCTACCGCAACTCATGGCTTGAGGTGGAACTCGACGGTTCGCTCAACTATATGCACACCCGCAACAACCTGCAGCCGGTTTCCAACCTCGACACATGGCAGTTTGCTTATGGTGGAACCATCAACATCACGGCTCCTTGGGGCACAAGTATTTCCACCGATTTGCACCAGAACTCACGCCGTGGCTATTCGGACAACTCGATGAACACCAACGAGCTGATATGGAACGCCCAGGTGTCGCAGAGCTTCTTGCGTAGTCGTTCGCTCACGGTGTCGCTCCAGTTCAACGACATTCTCTCCAACCAGAGCAACTTCTCGCGCACAGTGTCGGCAATGAGCCGCAGTGATGTGCAGTATAACTCAATCAACAGCTATGCTATGCTTCACGTCATCTACCGCTTCAACTTGTTTGGAGGCAAGATGGCACGTCGCGGTAACGGCGGACCTGGTTATGGTCCAGGTCCGCGTGGAGGACGTAACGGATTCGGTGGAATGCGTCCGCCAATGGGAGGAGGTCATCGCCCGCCAATGTTCTAAAGAGAAAAGTGATAAGTATTTTGGGGGCTTATTCATTTTATGGTAAAAAGAGAGTTAGGCAAAATCCTAACATATAAAAGAAACTGGCTAATGTAGGAGACTTTGTTTTCTCCTGCATTAGCCAGATTTTTTTATTGCTTTATTGCGCAGTCTTTATTTTGTTTTCCAAATCTTGTCGCCCTTTATCTCAAGGTTCATCGGTATGTTGTCGGTGAAGAGTTGTCCCGTGCCCAAGCCTTGCGGCATTCTTATGTCCGGACCGTAGATGTCGGCAGCCAGCTGAGCCACAGCATTCAGTCCCACGTTGCTTTCCAGTGCGCTTGTTATCCATGAGCCTATGCCTCGGGCATTGGCAAGCTCTATCCATTCGCGCGTGCCACGCATTCCGCCGTGAAGCGATGGTTTTAGTATGATGTATTGAGGACGTATGCGGTCGAGCAAGTCCTGCTTCATCTGCGTCATGTTCACGCCAATCAGTTCCTCGTCAAGCGCGATGGGAATGGGTGATGAGGCGCATAACTCAGCCATGCGTGCCCATTGGTGCTGGCGAATGGGCTGCTCGATGGAGTGGATGTCATATTTTGCGAGTTGCTCCAAGCGTTTAGGGGCATCCTCGAATGAGAAGCCACCGTTAGCATCCACACGCAGTTCAATCTGGTCTTTGCTGAATGCGCAGCGTATGTGTCTCACAAGTTCGAGTTCACGACTAAAGTCTATGGCTCCAATCTTAAGTTTCACGCAATGGAATCCAGCCTTCATCTTCTCCTCAAGCCGGGCGAGCATCTCGTCGAAGTTGCCCATCCATACGAGTCCGTTGATGCAGATGCCTTCCTCACCGCGTGTGAAAGGCGTGTCGAACAGACAGCCTTTGCCTCCGTGCTCAAGGTCGAGCAAAGCCGTTTCTATACCGAAAAGAATGGAGGGGTAGGGACGAAGCATGTCGTAGTTCACGTTGCCCGTAAGCTCAATCATTCGGCATAGCTGTGCGAGGGTTGTGGCGTATTCTGGGCGGGCGTCGCAGCTGAGGTCGGGCAATGGAGCACATTCGCCCACACCTTTCACTCCGGGCTTATCGTCGCTTGTAGCTTCTACAAACCACGACTGTCGTGTGGTGTAGACACCTCGCGACGTGCCTGCCGGCTGCTTGAAATGAAGAGTGCGGGGGATGATGGAAAATTTGTATTTCATATTTCTTTCTTTACTTATACCTCGTCGTCATCGTCGTTGCTCGTGGTGTCGAGCTTGGTGTCGGTAGAGATGGTCACTCCACCCACGCGTGAGATTTTCAATACAAGTGGCACGTAGTTGTCGCTCATCTTGTCGGGCGAACCTACTGATGCGGCAAAGTAGATGTTGTCGCCGTCGACATGGTCGAACACAATGCCGAGCATACCTCCGTTCTTATACTCGTCGCCCACATATTCCTCGAAGTTGGCTTTTGCAAAAGTGCGTTTGAAGAACTCCGATCCGTCGCTGCGCGATATGGTCAGCGTCACGCGGTTGTCGTAGTATTTGTTGCCACTCTCGTCCACGGCGAGTGGGAGCGAAGAGTCAGCCTTTCGCTCTATGCTAATGCTGTATGTACCTCCGAGCCACTCTACCGAGCGGTTCTGGTTGTAGTCGCCCATGTTCTGTGTAGGCTTGGGAGCGGTCTTCACAGGCTTCTTGGCTATTATGTCGTTGCTCTTGGGTTTGCTTGTGCAAGCCACAAAGGCAGCGACAGTAGCGCATAATGCCGAGGCGACAATTATTCGTGTAGAGATTCTGTTGGTTTTCATAGGGGACAAAGTTAATGCAAATAGTAGACAATACAAAATGAAATCTCTGTTTTTTTGATGCAGACTCGTTGCCGATCATTTATATTTTTGGAGGAAAGTGTTGTGGTGCAATGTAAAATATGTAACTTTGCATAACAAAACTTCTTAATTATGACAAACCGATTGTTGAATATGGTTGCGTTAGTGCTGCTTGTGTTTGCCTTTGTCTCGTGTGGTGAAAGGCAGCAGCCCAAGGCGGAAGTCGAGCAACCCAAGATAGACACCATACCCACACTTGTAATGCAGGCCCAGCGATGCTCAAAGCTCTACACCACGGAGTATCATATCCACAAGGTGATAACCCACGACGACCAACTCGCCATGAAGGGTAAGCTTCTTGGCCACGACTATAATGTACCATTGCCATTGGGCAGCCGCAAGATAGCCATACCGGTGGACGCTACGGTTAAGGCGTATGTCGACTTCGCCGATTTCACGGAGAATAACGTGCGTCGCGATACGGCCCGCATAGAGATAATTCTGCCAGACCCACACATAGTGCTTTCTGCCACGCGCATAAATCATGACGACATAAAGGAATATGTGGCTTTGACGCGTAGCAACTTCAGCGACGCTGAGTTGTCGTCGTATGAGAAGCAGGGTAGGGAGGCTATCATAGCCGACATTGCGAGGACCGACATCTTAGAGTCGGCTCGCATAGGAGCTGCCAACGTGCTTGTGCCTATGTTGCAGCAGTTGGGCTATAAGGCTGAGAACATCACTATCTCGTTCCGTCACGACCTTAAGCGTGGCGACATAACTAAGCTTATCGACAAATCAACGGTTGAGAAAAAGAAATAGAAATTATGAGACAGAACAATAAACCTCCGCGTCGCAGCTTGCTACTGATGCCGCTGCGTGCGCTCTTGATAAAAGCATTGCTCATTGTGGTGCTTGTGGTTGTAGTGGTGCTTGTGGCGCGTCATTATATAAATAAGGTGTCGTCTACCTCCACCATGACCGAGGTGGTTAAGGACGAGAAGATAGACATAACACCGTCGCAGATACGCTCGATAGAGCAGATAGGCGAGTGGTCGTTTCTCGAAATCAACGATGAGGAACTTATTGACACCGTTCGCCACGGCTTCTTCTCTGACGACGAGCTTGTGCGCATTTATTATGGCACTTTGCGTCTGGGCATAAACCTCAAGGAAGCTCATGAGGGTTGGCTTGCCATGCAGAACGATACGTTGTGTGCAATACTGCCACCAGTGCGTTTGCTCGACAACAACTTCATCGACGAGACACGCACTCGCTCGTTTATAGAGACGGGCAAGTGGACTCATCACGACCGTAAGGCCATGTACAACCGTGCGGTGCAGCGAATGCGCCGACGTTGCCTTACCAAGAAGAATTATCAGTCGGCACGCGACAACGCACGTGTTCAGTTTGAACAAATGTTGCGCTCTATGGGTTATGACAAGGTGAGGGTTGAGTAAGGTAGGGACATAAGGCTTGGTGCTACGGTCAATTCAACTGTAGCACCATGTCATATGATTTCGCCATGCGTCTCATGTTGAGCAGCGCATAGCGCATACGTCCAAGCGCAGTGTTTATGCTCACATTGGTAGTATCGGCAATCTCCTTGAAGGATAACTGCTGGTAGAAGCGCATATACACCACTTCGCGTTGCGTTGGAGGCAATGTGTCGAGCAGACGGCGCACATCTTTCAGCACCTGCTGGTTGACATATTGGCTCTCGATGCTGCTCACGTGCAGGTCGTTGCCGGCAATGTTCGAAAGGTTGTTGCCATTTGCTGTGTCAACGATATTTTGTGCGTTGAGGTCGCGATACCAATCCATTATCACATTGTGGGCAATGCGCATAATCCATGCTCCGAACTTTCCGCTCGCAGTATATCGTCCTTCCTGAAGGCGTGTGATCACCTTCACAAACGTTTCCTGGAACAGATCCTCGGCAGTATCGCGGTCGTGCACCACGAACAATATGTATGAGAACAGTTTCGACTGATTGCGAAGTAGCAATAAGTCGAAAGCACGGTTGTTGCCATCGGCATATGATAAGGCCAACTCTTCGTCGGTCATATCTTCCAATTTTTTCATCTTCTTACGTTGTTTTTTTTAATGAAGTAAATCTGCTTCGATAGGCAAACGTTGTTTTTTGTATTAATAATATAATGTGTCTTGTTAATATAACATGGCAAAGGTAAAATAATTTAACGAAACTGCCAAAAAATATGCGTTTTTTTTTATTCTATGTTAGAATCCTAAGATTGTGTCAAGTGGATGAACAGGCAGGTGAAATTAGGAACAAAAAAAGAGGTTGGTGCAGGATGCTACCAACCTCATAAAGTCGATTTCGTTAAAAAAATATCGAAATCTTTAAAATGATACCGCAAATATATAGTTTTCTTTCGAACAAAGCAAATATTTTAAGCTAAAAAGTTGATATTTTAACAAATTAAGCTAATTTTGTAGGCTATTAAGGATTTAAACACATAACAGCAATGGGTAGAAACAAATATTCCAACGGCGAGATAAACTCCATCGCCAAACTTCTGAGACTGAAAAACTCTGCCAACCGTGCCAAACAAAAAGAGATACGCCATAAGTTGCGTGTTGACTTTGAGTTCAACATTTCCGACTTTAACGAGCCGGGACGTGCCTTTGGCGAGCAGGAGCTTTACGATGCCATACATCGTGGTGCCATACAGATACTCGACGACCAGACTATAGCCTCGATGAAGGCAAAGCGCGAGCGTGACAGATTGCGTGATGAGGCCGAACGTCAGCAAGAGGCTGTTGAGGCAGGAGAGCAGACCGACTGGAAGGAAGCCATGAAACAGTGGGAAGACTGGGAGGCTCAAGAAATGTCGAAGCTTGATAAATCATGATTAAAACCGAAGGCTAACTGCCTTAATGGCAGTTTGTGGTTCTATGGCTGCTCAGAAGATGGTAGCCGACGATCCATTTTTAAAGGGTTTGTCAAGACAGCGGTCTTGGCAAACCCTTTTCGTGCTTCCTTCGTCTAAAACACAAGGTATGTGTATTTAAATGGTAGCGATATATTTCCGCATAAGTCTCTTCACCGCTGAAGTTCGTAGAATGCATCCCTCAAGCACGGCTGTTCCCACAATAGTTGTAAGTATGCCGAGCATAACATCAATGATGTAGTGGTGGGTGGTGTAGACAGCAGTCCACCATATTCCCAAGCAGATGAAGGCGAATATGGCGATTGTCGTTTTCGACTCGCGGCTCCACACGGCGTAGATTGTAGCCACAAGCATGTAGGCAGCGTGGAGCGACGGTACGGCAGCAAACACATTGGCGTTCTTGCCATAGATGGAATGGAATATGTTTAGTCCCGTAAGGGCATCAAAGCGTCCAAGGCCTGCCACATTGCCTGGAGTGTTGAGCACTGGAGTGAATCCGTAGTTGAGAGCATACCATGGTGGGGCGGCAGGATGGATGTAGTAGCCTGCGAAGCCCACGAGGTTGACAAAAAGAAATGCGAAGGAGAAGCGCAGATACATTTCGCGTTTGCCCTTAAGATAAAGATATATGGCGAAAGCCAATGGTACCGGCACCCAGCACAAATAGAAGATGCCAGCCATGAAGTCGGCCACGCTGCAGTTGTGCAAGCTGAACCATTCTCCAGGAATTATCTTGGTTCCCTCAGCCGTAGCAATGCCGAAGAGCGAGCGTTCTGCCTCATAGAGCGGTTGCACGTCGATGGGGTTCACCTTGTAGTTGGGGTAGAGGCGCATCGAGTCGTAGCATACCGCAAAGAGAAGCCACGGCAGCAGGGCGAGTGCAATCTTGCGTGTGGGGCGCACAGCGAGTAGCACGAGCCAGAAGATGATGATGTAGATGCTGAACATAATTAGTTTATTGAAAAATAGATAATTGCCAATCGGCAATTATCTATTATGTTGAAGTTTATTTGTCAAGTTCCTTGTAGCAATGAGCCACACGCCAGAAAGCCGTGATGTTGGCAAGCACCGCAATGATTATCATAGGCACTACAAGCACCCAGATGTTGGCACATACGCCGCAGAAGATGGCACCTACGGCAGTCACGACCACACGCTCGGGGCGTTGCATAAGTCCCACCTTGCACTCAATGTCCAAGCCCTCGGCTCTCGCTCTAACGTAGCTCACCATCACCGAGCCTACCATAGCCACGAAAGTCACAATGCCAGCCCACTCCCATCCTTCTACCTGAAGCAGATAGTAGCAAATGCCAAAGAGTGTGCACAGTTCGCTATAGCGGTCGAGGGTAGAGTCCCACAGAGCACCGAAAGTGGAAGACATGTTGCCCATACGCGCCAGTCGGCCGTCCATCATATCGAACAGTCCGGCAAAGAGAATCACTCCGCCGCCCCAACCAATCCATGCGTAAGCCTCTTGCTCAGGCATGTTGGCGGCATAGATAAACATAGCTGTGGCAACAACATTGAGCACAAAGCCCGTTGTTGTGATGAAGTTGGGAGTGATGCCAATCTTTATCATTCCCTTAATCAGAGGGTTGATAATGACATAAATCACCTTCTGTAGAAAATCCCTATAATTCATATTCTTTTATGTTGTTATTTTTTTTGCTTCCTGATTACTGTTTGGAAAATCCGATGCTGCTTTGCTCTTGAAAACAAATTTGCTTTGCAGCTGATAATTCCACAACACAGCCACAAGCACAGCCACTATAGTCTTTGAGATGACATAGTTGATGCCCGCAAGCTCGGTGAGCCGCCATGTGCCAAATGTGTTGAGGGCTATGCTTCCCACCCATACAAACACATAGCGCAGAGCCACATACTTCTTCTTGAGCCCGAAGGCGTGGAACACCCAACGATAGTTTATGCCGCAATTCACCAATCCTCCTGTAAATGCTCCTATCAATGTGGCATAGCCATACCACACACCGCATAAGCTGGCAAGCATAAGTGTCATTCCGAAGTCAACACACGAAGCCACCCATGCCGAACATTGCGCCTTGGTGAATGTGACAACTGTTGTCTTCAGATTGCCCATCGCGCTAATTTACGTATAAAAATTCTTTTGTTCTTATTATATATATAATGTGGGAGCATGGTTACCAATGCCTTGAAGTCAAGTGCTTAGAGCCTGATGCCCCATTCGAGGGTACAAAATTATAGAAAAATATTTAAATGAAAAAAGTTTTCTTGCCTTTTTTCATTTATTATATATAACTTTGCAAGTGGATTTGGCGCCAAGTGCGTCAGCCGTGATAATTTGCACGAAATCTATAAAAGGATAAATTAGTTTTTACAGGTGAAAAGATTTTTTGGTATTACATTGCTTCTGCTGTTGTTGACAACAGTGGTGAGAGCGCAGATTACAGGTGAGATTTATGATGATCAGGGCTATCCCATACCCTTGGCAAGTGCCATATACAAGGGCCATCACGTGGCAGAGGCGAGCGACATGGACGGCAAGTTCACCATTGCACGCCATAACGGGTGGGAGCTTACATTCAGTAGTGTGGGATTTAAACCTCAGACCATAAAGGTGGGGCCCAATACTCCGTCGCACTTGAAGATTGTGCTTAAAGAGGACTCGCGCGCTCTCGGCGAGGTAGTCATCAAGCAGAAGCGTGAGCGTTATTCGCGTAAGAACAATCCGGCAGTGGAGCTTATGAAGCGTGTCATTGCCGCCAAGAAACGCACGCATCTTGAAAACAACGACTATTACCAGTACAACAAGTACCAGAAGATATCGTTCGCCCTGAACGACATCAAGCCCGAGGATTTAACCACGGGCAAGTATAAGAACAAGTCGTATGTGAAAGACCAGATAGAGACATCGCCCTACAATGGCAAGCTTATTCTGCCAGTGTCGGTGGACGAGACCGTAACACAGCACATCTACCGCAAGAACCCGCGCGAGGAGAAGGACATCATCAAGGGTCAGCGCCAGGAAGGTGTGAACAACCTTTTGCAGACAGGCGAGATACTCAACACTATGCTCAAGGAGGTGTTCACCGATGTCGACATCTACGACGACCACATGCGCCTGATGCAGTATCAGTTTGTGTCGCCCATTGGCGAGACAGCCATCTCATTCTACCGTTACTATATCCAGGACACGGTGTATGTTGACCGCGACCTGTGTTACCATCTTGAGTTCATCCCCAACAACCAGCAGGACTTTGGTTTCCGCGGAGAGTTGTTCGTGCTTGCCGACTCCTCGCTACATGTAAAGAAGTGTACGTTCACCTTGCCTAAGCGCACCGACGTGAACTTTGTTGAGGATATGAAGATCACTCAAGAGTATACCAAGCTGCCAAATGGCGAGTGGGCACTTTCGGTAGACGACCTTACAGCCGAGCTTAAGATAAACAAGATGCTTGGCGAAGTGCTCGTGACCAAGACCACGCGCTACGATGACTACGCCTTCGACGACCTGCCCAAGAAGCTCTTTAAGGGCAAGGCAAAGGTGAAGCACGAGGCCGACGCCATGGTGCGCGACGAGGCTTTCTGGAATCAATACCGTGCTGTGGAGCTGACAAAGGGCGAGTCGTCGATGAATGCCTTTATCCACCGCATCGAGCAATCGAAGAACTTCAAGTGGATAATCTTCGGTCTGCGTGCCTTGCTTGAGAACTACGTTGAGACGGGATCTATGCGCACTAAGTCGAAGTTCGACTTCGGTCCGGTGAACACCCTCATATCCACCAACTTCGTAGACAAGTATCGTCTGCGTGTGAGCGGACGTACCACAGCCAATCTCAACCCCCATCTCTTCTGGAAGGGTTACTATGCCTATGGTACGAAGTCGCAAAAGCACTACTACGGAACCGAGGTCACCTATTCGCTCAACAAGAAGAAGAATGTGCCGTTTGAGTTCCCTCAGCGCAACATCATCTTCGAGACAGGCTACGATGTAATGTCGCCTTCCGACAAGTTCCTTCTCCACAACAAGGATAACGTGTTCATGTCGTTGCGCACACAGAAGGTTGAGCAGATGTACTTCTACAACCGTCAGAAACTCTCGTTCGACTACGAGACCGACTGGGGCTTCTCCATCAACACATCTATCAAGGCTGAGAGCAATTCGCCTACGGGCGACCTCGTGTTCAAGAAGATGCCTGGAGCCGTGACCAATCCCGACGCCCAGGGCAACGAATACGTGACCAAGATACGCACATCTGAGTTTAAGTTCGGCATGCGCTACTGTCCGGGACAGACCTTTATCAACACCAAGCAGCAACGCTGGCCGGTGAACCTCGACGCTCCGGAGTTCACACTTAGCCATACAATGGGCTTCAAGAATGTGCTTGGCGGACAGTATAAGCTCAACTTCACAGAAGCCAGCATCTACAAGCGCTTCTGGATGGGAAGCTGGGGATATATCGACACCCATCTTAATGGAGGTGCCCAATGGGACAAGGTGCCGTTCCCGCTGCTCTGTATGCCGCCTGTTAACATCACCTACTTCGAGCTTGAGAACACAATGTCGATGATGAAGAACATGGAGTTCCTTAGCGACCGCTACTGCTATGGCTCTATCACGTGGGACCTCAACGGCAAACTGCTCAACCGCATCCCGCTTGTGCGCCATCTTAAGTGGCGTGAATGGATTGGCGTGAAGGGTATGTGGAGCACTCTCAGCGACAAGAACAACCCGTTGCTTGAGCGTAACCAGAACGATCCGATGCTGTTCCAGTTCCCCGAGGGCACGAAGGTGATGGACAAGAAAAAGCCATATTGGGAAATCGTGGTGGGTGTGCAGCAGGAAGGATGGTTTCTTTTACAGTAACTGGAATGAGTATGTGGCCATTTTTGTGCCATGGAAGAGATCGAGTGGTCATCAAACTGCTGGGTGAGGAAAAACTAAAAAAAGGAGACATTATATTGTTTCAAACCTCAGATGGGAAATATATTCTGCATAGAATAACCAGAATCAAAGATAACAAAATCCAGACAACAGGAGATGGAAACTATTACCATGATGGATGGACCACAAAGGAATGTGTGGTCGCAAAAGTAGACCATAGCATACGAAAAGGTCAAAAGATTTTAATGACAGATCATAAATGGAAAGTTTTATCTAATCTCTGGATGTGGTTATTTTTTATCAGAAAATTTCTGATCTCTGGATATCTGAAATTAAAATGGAAGAAAT
>OQVL01000999.1_pt1 | contig 16273 bp, 22 predicted proteins | sample 1691501 | NCBI WGS metagenome assembly OQVL01 (sample SAMN03418253, study PRJEB22391) | human gut metagenome | biome: human-gut; feature: organic feature; material: feces | host: Homo sapiens | place: Tanzania | collected 2013-01 | reverse complement strand
CCTTATATGAAAGGAATAGTTTTGGCGGGAGGTAGCGGTACTAGGCTGTATCCTATCACCAAAGGTATCAGTAAACAATTGATACCCATATTCGACAAGCCGATGATATACTATCCGATTTCGGTACTCATGCTGGCCGGAATCAGGGATATCCTTATAATTTCCACACCTCAAGATCTTCCCGGTTTCAAACGTCTGCTCGAAGACGGCAGTCAGTTCGGTGTACATTTTGAATATGCTGAACAGCCTTCTCCGGATGGTCTTGCCCAAGCTTTCATCATAGGTGAAAAATTTATTGGCAAGGACAACGTGTGTATGGTGTTGGGCGACAATATCTTCCATGGATCGGGATTTACCGGGATTCTCAGGGATACAGTTAATCTTGTAGAGACTCAGGGCAAGGCATGCGTTTTCGGTTATCAGGTAAGCGACCCGCAGAGATACGGCGTGGCTGAATTCGATAAGGAAGGAAACTGCCTCAGCATTGAAGAAAAACCTGAGCATCCTAAGAGCAATTATGCGGTGGTGGGGCTGTATTTTTATCCTAATTCGGTGGTGGAAATCGCGAAAAGCATCAAGCCGTCAGCCAGAGGAGAGTTGGAGATAACATCGGTGAATCAGGAGTATTTGGAGAGGCAGCAGTTGAAGGTCCAGTTGATGCAGCGTGGTTTTGCCTGGTTGGATACCGGTACTCACGATTCTCTTGCGGAGGCATCTACTTTCATAGAGGTCATAGAAAAACGTCAGGGCCTGAAGGTGGCATGTCTGGAGGATATCGCTTATGGTCAGGGATGGATAAGCCGCGAACAGTTGCTGGAGGCTGCGCGTCCGATGGCGAAGAATGATTATGGAAAATATCTGCTGAAATTGGCAGGGGAGTAAAGACTATATATACATATATTATATATGAAGCAAAAAGTGGCATTGATAACGGGAATTACGGGGCAGGACGGATCCTACCTCGCGGAATTCCTGATAGATAAGGGTTATGAAGTCCATGGCGTTCTCAGACGCAGTTCTTCGTTCAATACCGGACGTATCGAGCATCTGTATTTGGATGAGTGGGTGAGGGACATGAAACGCAAGCGTCTCGTGAACCTGCATTGGGGTGACATGACTGACACTAGTTCTCTGATCCGTATTATCCAGACCATACAGCCGGATGAGATTTATAACCTTGCGGCGCAGAGTCATGTGAAAGTCAGTTTCGATGTCCCTGAATTTACTGCTGAGACTGATGCGGTGGGTACTCTGAGGCTTCTGGAAGCTGTTCGTATCCTCGGTATGGAGCATAAGACCAAGATTTATCAGGCCTCTACTTCGGAGCTTTTCGGTTTGGTCCAGGAAACTCCGCAGAAGGAGACCACGCCTTTTTATCCGCGTTCACCTTATGCCGTGGCGAAGTTGTATGCGTATTGGATAATGAAGAATTACAGAGAGAGTTACGGCATGTTCGCCGTGAACGGCATCTTGTTCAATCATGAGTCTGAGCGTCGAGGAGAGAACTTCGTGACCAGAAAAATCACATTGGCTGCATGTCGTATCGCGCAGGGTCTTCAGGATAAATTATATCTCGGAAATCTCTCATCTTTAAGGGATTGGGGCTATGCTAAGGACTATGTCGAGTGTATGTGGCTGATGCTCCAGCAGGAGAAACCGGAGGATTTTGTAATCGCTACGGGAGAACAGCATACAGTGAGGGAATTCTGTACGCTTGCTTTCAAATATGCCGGGATTGAGTTGGAATGGCAGGGTGAAGGACTAGCGGAAAAAGGCATTGACAAAAACACAGGGAAGGTGCTGGTCGAGGTGGATCCTAAGTATTTCCGTCCTGCGGAGGTTCAGACCCTCTTAGGCGACCCGACGAAGGCGAGGACAGTCTTGGGCTGGAACCCTCGAAAAACTTCTTTCGACGAGCTTGTGCGCCTGATGGTGGAGAGTGATAAACAATTTGTACGCAAAGTATAGGACCCTATGAAATCGAAACTTATGATATCTGCGGCACTTTTGTGGTGCATGAGTGCTGCCGCTTATGCGGGTAATGCAGTGGAAAATCCTGATTCATTGGCACTTGTGAATGCTGAATGGAACTGGAAATCGATAGGTAAAGGTGGCGAGGCCGGATCTGCAAAAGTTAAGATGTTTGGCAGCGATCAGACCATTTCAGCCGTTAAGTATCCTGCTGCGAGATTCAAGACCAAGATTCTGCATTGCCCTGGAGACGAGAGTTCTACAACGGATATGCTTGCGAGCCGTCATGGTTATACGATAGGTGTGAACGGAAGCTATTTCAATATGAGAACTCTCGAGCCTTGTACATTTTTCGCCATGAACAGGAGTGTCATCAGTTTGACTCCTAAATCTGAAGGGTTCAGGACGAACGGTCTGTTGGCTTTCCGCAAGAAGAATGGTCGTGATATGGAAGTGCTTTACTGCGATTCGACTAAGTTCGATCAATACAGAAAAAATTATAATATGGTTATCGCTTCCGGTCCTGTCCTCATTAAAGATGGTAATACAGGGACATTTGCGGAAGATAAATATTTTACGGAGAAACGTCATCCGAGGACTGTTGTCGGTCAGGATGCCAAGGGAAATTATTGGTTTATCGTGATAGATGGACGTTTTCCAGGTGTTGCCGATGGAGCCACGATTCCTGAAACTGCAGCTATCGCCCGCTATTTTGGCTTGAAAGATGCTATAAATTTCGATGGTGGCGGTTCTTCGACTCTTTGGACTGAGGCGACTGGCGTTATCAGTTACCCGTGTGATAATAAAAAATTCGATCACGTGGGATGTCGCAGAGTGCCGAATGTGATTGTAGCTAAATAATTTAAATATAATATTTTAGAATACTGAACTTTTATGAAAAATTTCAATCTTTCGTATGCTCGCATGGCTTGTGTGGCTATGCTTGCCGGTGTGGTAGCCGCATGCTCAGGCTCTAGTGGTGATAACGGGAAGGATAAACCGGACCCGTCACCAGCTATGTCTGTATCTCCGACCAAACTTTCTATCCCTGCTTCAGGTGAGGCTCAGGTTATGGAGGTCAATGCTGAGGGTATCTCATGGATCGTAACTCCTTCTTCCAGCTGGATTAAGGTGACACCTTCGGAAGGAAATGGGAGCGCTGAAATCCGGGTTTCCGCCGATGAAAACACCGATACCGCCGAGAGGACCGGATCCATCACCTTCTCAGGAACCGGCGTTAGCAATATTAAGGTCAATGTTACCCAGGAGGCTGGAAAACCTAAGGATGTGGACATGACTGTGAACACGGCTGAGGGGTATTACATGGGTGACAACTTGAAGTCGGATAAGAAGCTTGCAAGTGTTATTCTCGTATTGTCTGACGGTAAGACCACTTCTTCCAATACTCTTACTTATCCTTGTGATGTTGTACAGATTCCGCTGGTTCTCAAATATGCAGAATATAATAAATTGGATTTCTCCGGAACTTACAAGGTGGTTGCAGGTGATGATGCTGTAGCTGCTGAGAATGTCGTTCTTGCGAAGTCCACTTCTATCACTCATTACGTGGCTGCAGATAAGGCCACAGCTTCTTACAAGCCTGTTTCAGGTGAGGTTAAGGTAGAGAAGAGCGGTGAGTCTTATAATATTACCTTCTCTTTCGTATTGGATAACGGAGCTTCTTACAAGGGTACATCCAAGGGTAATCTGCAGATGTATAATGGAACTCTTGAGACTACATTGAAGGGTGATTTCACTCCTGCGAATGCTACTAAGGCTACAGTTTCTTTCCAGAAATTCAACGATAAATTGGACGTGGCTGTCATCGACCTTGTAGGCAAGAATAAGTCGGGCAACTATGACGATATGATGATTATGCTTCTGGTGGACAAGACTGTGCAGTCAAGCCAGAATCTTACCGGTAATTATGTTATCGATGAGGAGTATGAGTCTCGTGAGGAGAATCTGGTGAATTCTGCCATCCCTGGTATCGCTTACGAGCAGGGTGGCAACAATCATAGCTATATCGGATTCTGGTATCTGGAGACTAACGCGTCAGGTACTGACATCGTGGGTAACAGAGCTCCTGGCAAGTCCGGTAAGATTAACATTATCAAGGCATTGGATTATTCTATTTCATATGAGGTTCTCGATGATGCCGGCAATAAGATTACAGGCTCTTACAACGGTCCTCTCACTTTCGCGAAATAATCTACATCATAGATAAACTATTAAGGCTCGTGCCGTGTCCTTCTTGGACAGCACGAGCCTTTGTTATCCAATAAAGTACCTCATAAGTGAAGTAGGTGGAATCTGTTTGTCTGATACCGGTATGAAATAGTGAAGGAACTTGATCAGCTTATGCGCCTCGCTGTACTCCGGACAATTCTTTGGCACCGTAGCCAAAATCCTCTCGGCGTGACTGCGCAAAACCGCGAACTCCACGAGATAAGCCGAATTGAAAAGCACATCCGCATCCTCCTGATAAGGATAAATCCACTTCACCTCAGCGCGACGTACATTCGGCCAATTCGAAATCGTCTCCTGCGCCGAAAATGCACCCTTGTTGAAATCACGTACGATACGGCGCAGCAACCTGTTGTCGCTTGTAGGAATGCAATTATGGTCATCCAGAGAAATACTCGTAATCGTATTGATGAAAATCTTGAACTTGCCGGCATCAGGAATGTTGTCCAGAAGTTTAGGATTCAGAGCATGCAATCCCTCGATAAGAAGAATAGAACCCTCCTCCAGCTTCAACTTCTTTCCATTATACTCACGAATACCAGTAACAAAGTTATACTCAGGAACTTCCACAGTCTCACCGGAAATCAGCTTCATCACATCCTTCTGCAACGCGTCATGATCCACAGTATCGAAATTGTCGAAATCATAACTGCCGTCCGGAAGCTTCGGCGTATCTACACGATTCACGAAATAATCATCCGTCGAGAATGAAATAGGATGAAGTCCGCAAGCCATCAGCTGCACACTAAGCCTCTTGCAGAACGTACTCTTGCCACTGCTCGTAGGTCCGGTAATCAACACGATTCTGGCATTATTTCCCGAACGATACCTCCTGTCGATCTCCTCAGCGATCTGCACGATCTTCTTCTCCTGCAACGCCTCTGCAATCTGAATCAAATCCGTAGCCTTTCCATCCAGACAAGCGCGATTCACATCACCGACATTGTCCAACCCCATTATTTTATTCCATCTGATACTCTCCGCGAACACCTCGAAAGTCTTCGGCTGCTCGAAAAACGGCGCCAAATCCTCCGGATGATGACGATTCGGAACCCTGAGGAACGCACCGCCCCTGTATGGAGTCAGGTCCCAAACCTTCAGATAACCCGCATCCGGAACAAGCACATCATAATAATAATCAGCCGTTCCGCCCAACGTATAATAACTGATATAAACCTCGCCGCAAGTCTCCAGCAGCTTCACCTTATCCATGTGCCCCAACTTTCGGAACACCTCTATCGCCTCCCCAATCGGAACCTCGTGCCTGTGGAAAGGAATCGCCTCCGCCACAATCTCCGACATTCTCTGCTTGATAAGGTCAATGTCTTTGTCGCTCAATTCTGTTCCGTCTCCCTTCTCGACACTGCAATAGAATCCCTTCGAAATAGGCCTGCGCATCATTACCTTGCAGTCAGGGAAGATATCCAAAGTCGCCTTATAAAGAAGGAAACAAAGTGAACGGCAGTAAACATTTCTTCCGAAATAAGAACAATAATCGATGAACTCGATATCCCTATTGTTGAAGACCCTGAACTTAAGTCCCTGAGGGACATTGTTTACCAATGCAGCGATAATAGGATAAGGCTTTTCGAAATCGAACTCATCGATCATTTCGAGAAGCATGGTACCCTCTTGAAATTCCTTGAAGGTACCAGTGTTTTTACAGAAGACTCTAATCATAATCCGGTTTATTCGTTGGAAATTCTTACAAAAATAGAAAAAATATGGTTAACTTTGAGAAAATTTTAACATAATGAGCACCGTTCACGTTATAGACCATCCTATGATTCAGCATAAGCTGACAATCATGAGGGAGCAGGAAACCGGTTCTAAGGATTTCCGCGAATTGTTGAAAGAAATATCACTTTTGATGGGATATGAAATTACCAGGGACATCCCTCTGGATGATTTCGAGATCGAAACACCAATCTGCAGGATGACTGCGAAGAAAGTTTCAGGACGCAAATTGGCTATCGTGCCGATTCTCCGTGCTGGACTCGGTATGGTAGAGGGTCTGTTGACATTGGTCCCAGTCGCAAAGGTGGGGCATATCGGTCTGTTCCGGGATACCAAGAGCCACGAGCCGGTGGAGTATTATGTAAAGCTGCCGGAGGATATTGCAGAGCGTGATGCGATCGTGGTGGATCCCATGCTGGCAACGGGACATTCCGCTGTCCAGGCGATCCGCATCCTCAAGCAGGCAGGCGTTGCAAACGTCAAGTTTATGTGCATCATCGCCTCTCCGGAGGGCATTGCCGCTATGCAGGCAGCATATCCGGAGGTTGACATTTACTGCGGCGCAGAGGATCAGGGACTGAACGCAGACGCTTATATCGTTCCCGGTATGGGAGACGCCGGTGACCGGATCTTCGGCACCAAGTAATTGTATTAGAAATCAAAGAAGCCCGGCTGTATTCGCAGCCGGGCTTTTGCCGTATCCGGTGTGTATGTCTGTTACGAATCGTAGGTGCGTACCCGCAGGGGAACGCCCAACCGATCAGCCAGTTCCTGGGACAGCCGGATCTGCTCCTTGGGGATTACGTCCACCACGGTGAACATCACATGGGGCACATACTGCTTGCAGTCCACCGCAAAGCGCTGCAGTGCCTGGAATGCTTCCGGGAACTTTGGGCGGGTCACCTGGTTGTACTCCTGCTCGTCTCCGGCATTCAGACTGATGGATACGGTGTCGATCAGGTCCTGGAACCGGTGAGCAGTGGGCGCTCCATGGATCAGATCCGATAAGCCGTTGGTATTGATCCGCAGGGGCGGACAGCCGGGCTGCTGCTTGAGGTAGGCTGCGGTCTGGCACAGCACATCCAGCGCCTCCGTAGGCTCTCCGTAGCCGCAGAATACGATCTCGTGATACTTGCCGAGATCCTTAGGACATGCCGTCTGCACCTCCTCAAAGGTGGGGGTATGCTCCAGCCACAGGCTGTCGGAGCCGTATGCCCCGTCCCCGTTCTGCCGGATGCAGAAGGTGCAGCTACAGGGACATTGGTTGGTAAAAGATCCTCAAGTGGATGAAAACCACCAAGCATCTCCATGGCATTGCGGACTGGCTGGAGAAAAAAGCCACCGGCCCCAAGGCGGAACAGATCCGCAAGGTGGAATTTATGGGCACGCTGCTGTTTGTAGGCATTCCCCTGCCCGGCACCGGCGCATGGACGGGTACGCTGGCCGCCAGCCTGCTGGACATGGACTTCAAAAAAAGCGTGCTGGCCTGCATGGGCGGCGTGCTGCTGGCCGGCATCATCATGGGCGCCCTCAGTCTGCTGGGTGTCAGCGTCTTCGGCGGGTAAATGTCAAGATAAATTTGCAGTATTGACAAAAAATATCAAAGTTCGGTGAGGGAAACCGGAGCGTGAATATCACACCGAAAAAGTCCTGTAAAGGAGCTTTCGCGGCATAAAACCAGTGTGCGCACTGGATTTATTCCACGGACTCCTTGACAGGGCTTTTGTCGTTGTGGGATGGGTAACCAACACGGCGCGGACTCGCGCCGTGCTCACACCACTACCCATCGTGGGGTACGTGGTATAATGACAACACTCCAACAACGCTTATTGAGGAGGTACGGGAGATGGGAAAGCAGCACTACATGACGGAGCAGGAGCGTCACCAGCTGGAGGCCATGCGGCGGAACAAGATACCGGTACGGGAGATCGCGCGGCAGCTGGGCTTCTGCGAGAGGACGATCTATTACGAGCTTCGGCGGGGAAGCTATATGCATACCTGCGACTTCTGGGACGAGAAACGGTACTCGGCACAGAAAGGGCAGCAGACACACAACTACAACCAGACGGCCAAGGGCAGGCCGTTGAAGATCGGCAGCGACCATACCTTTGCAGCCTATATCGAGCATAAGATCATCGTGGACAGGTACTCCCCTGCGGCAGCTCTGGCAGCGGCACGGAAGTACTCTTTTGCTACGAAGATATGCGTCAGCACACTGTACAGCTACATCGACAAGAAGGTGTTTTACCAGCTGGGCAACAAGCACCTATGGGAAAAGCGGAAAAAGAAGGCCAAGACCAAGGAGGCCGTGCCGCGGATAGCGCACCCGAAGTTGCCCAGCATAGAGAACAGGCCGGCACACATCGGGCAGCGCTCTGAGCGCGGACACTGGGAGATGGATCTGATCATCGGCAAGGCAGAGACCAGCCATGTCCTGCTGACGCTGACGGAGCGATACAGCCGACAGGAGCTTATCTTCAAACTGCCGGACAGAAAGGCGGCCACCATCCGAGGCGTATTCGACCGGCTGGAACGGCAGCACAAGGACTTCTCCCAGCGCTTCAAATCACTGACCACGGACAACGGCAGCGAGTTCATGGAGTACGAAAAGCTATGCCGGAGCATACACGGCGGCAGCCGCTTCCATGTATGGTACTGTCATAGTTATTCCGCCTGGGAGAAAGGCAGCGTGGAGAACCATAACCGCATGATCCGGCGTTTCTTTCCCAAAGGGACGGACTTCTCCAAGATCAGTAAAAAGAGGATAGCTGCCGTCCAAGACTGGATGAACAACTATCCTCGGAAGGTATTGCAATGGCAGACGCCGAACGAAGCAGCGGCATAAGTCAGCATTTCGGGAATGTCTTTTCGGGAAGCTCATGCCGGTAACGGGTATCAAAGAGCTTGTAGTACGGCCTCCGCCAAAAGAGCTTGATACCACCGGCGAGGAAGTGGACATAGTAGAACATCTCCGTTTCCTGATGGGTGAGATCGTCAATGCCTATCTTACGGCCAATGGTCTTGATGTAGGAGAGATCGCGGATCAGAGGGAAGCGTTTAATCTCATAGTGACAGACAGCCAATTTCCGTATCTTGATGTCAACATCGGTGGACTGGGAGAAGAAAGCAATATCCGCCTGATAGTGACCGTGATTCTTGAAGAAATAGACCTGTTCATCAGTCATTTTCATTTTACGGTTATCGAAGTCTACACCAGCTTCGTCAATGATGATCAGGCAGTCCTCCATGAGGTATTTACCTATATCGTCTTTGGTGATCTGAAAAGTACCACGAATAGGAAAGTTGCTGTACACAGCACGGCCAGCAGCAAGAGCCTTTTTTGCCAGCTTTGCAGCGTAGGTAGATTTTCCAGAACGAGGTAGACCAAAATAGAGATAGATACCGGTATCATAAGGTTTAACAGGGCGATAGACAAAACGCCAGAAGTGCTGGTAGCGCAGCCATTTGAGAGCGTAACGAACATTCATAGGAACCTCCAAGGATAGAAAAAATCACGGGGGAGCATGCGCTCCCCCCGCGATTTTTTTCTTACACGCGCTGACGGAACAGGCGGGACAGCAGACCCACAGAGATACCGACCAGAGGCACGGCGATAACACCCAGCACCAGCAGATCGGAACCGACAATGGTATCGGTCAGGCCGGTGACGGTGACAGCGGACTCACCGGAGCCGATGGTGCCGCCGGTGATCATGGTCATGACACCGGAGAAAAACGTGGTGATCTTGGTGATCAGAGCAGCCATAGTGAAAACTCCTTTCGATGTAATGGATCAGCGTTACACGCGCTGACGGAACAGACGGGACAGCAGCCCCACAGAGATACCCACCAGAGGGACAGCGACAACGCCCAGAACGAGCAGATCATCACCGACAATGGTGGTGGTCAGAGTGGACACCATACCCATGACACCACTAAAGAAAGTGGCGATGGTAGCGACCAGAGCAGCCATGCAAAAACCTCCCTTCTATCGTTTGATACGGAAAACTCTGAAAAACAGAGAGATCACAAGAACACATAAGACCATGCAGAAGCAGTACCAGCCGACGCCATCGGATAGAAAGTCAGAAAGAGCCTGAACCATAGCGACCAACATGGAAGAAACATCACTTAGACCTCCCAAGGAACACACCTCCTAACAGACGGAAGAACGAATAGAACAGGATCAGGAATGCCAGGCAGCCTCCGATCCAACAGAAGTCAACACCGGCAAGGCCGGGGACAGCAGACACATTACCGGCACTGTCGGTAGCCATGAGGGGCTGATACTCACCGAAGATGCTCTTCACGGAGGCGGCGAGGCCGGTATGCTCTCCGCGCTGGTAAGTGTATGTCTCCGGCGTAACAGCTTCGGCAGCAGGCGCAGCGTTGATAACAACGGTATTGGCTGGCGTCTCCGTAGGCGCGGATGTCTCATCGGTGAGCAGCTGGGCACCCTCCTCATCAGGCAGAGGCTCGGCGAAAGCGTCCACACAGAGACCGACAATGCCAAGGATCGCAACGAGGATGATCAGCAGCGTTTTCGGCTTGAACGAGAAGCCTATATGCATTCTCATTTTCCTTTACCTTCCTTTCCTTTGGGGAGTGTAGGCGGCGAGGCCACCGGGGAACCAATAAGCCGACCCAACAGCGTAAAAGCGAGGTCAACGGCCACAGCAGCCATAGCAATGATCCAGAATGGGACATTCAGAACCGGGATATTGATGGAGAATATATCCCATGCCCAGCTCAGCAGGGACTTGACGGCAAGCAGCAGACTTTCCATAGGAGCACCACCTTTACCAGAACTTGATCAGGCTGACGATCCCCTTGATGAACTCCACGATCAGCAGAATGATCTTGATGAACAGGAACACCAGCAGGAGAGCAGCCAGAACATACACCGCCACGGCCAGACCGTCCGGCAGCCAGCTGATACCAACGGCGATCTTTTGCAGCAGCATCACTTCCACCTCGCAATCATGAGAACCAGTGTGACGATAAGCAGAGAGGAGAAGCTATACATCACACAGACCTGTAAGCCTACGGGCATAGAGGTATAGACAGAGCGCACAAAGTGCAGGAACGTGTATAGATTAGCTTCCATCGGGCACCTCCTCGGCGGCAGCGGCAGGATCATAGAATAGGCCATCCAGCTTTGTGATATCGGCGGCATCAAAGGCACCGTCAAAGACATTCTTCCAGAGCCAACGGACAAGCCCGCCAAACAGAGACACGCCGTCTTTCGTGGTATCTACAGCGCTGTTGCTGTCGTCCAGATAGAGAACACCGGGAACGTAAGTGTTATCATTGATAACATTAACGACCGTCTCGTTGCTCTTTGCCAGAAGTGCGTCCAGCTTTTCTACCACCGCCGTCAGCTGGGAAGTGTAGTCGGTGGGTGCGGGGATAGACTGGATGGCGGCTATCACGGCAGCGTCATCATAGGCAGGAATTGCATCAATGGCCGAAAGAAGAGAAGCCTCATATTCCTGAAACTTGCCGTGGAACCAGCGGGTAAACGGGATGGTGACACCAGTGACCTCCGGTGCGCCAGCGCTGTCATAATCAACGTAATTCTCGCCGCAGATGGAGCAGGTGTAGGTGTCATAGGTGGTGGGAACTTCGGGCGTGATGATAGTTACGGGCACATCGGCACCGGTTACAAAGGAGCCTGTACCGGCGTTGGTGCTGAAAGAGCCGGATACAAGGTCATAGAAGCCAGGGACGTTATCTGCCTTACGGTAGCAGGGCGCCATATCACGGACAAGGTTACCGCCGGTTTCCATGCTGAAACCCCAAATGCGGCCACGGCCAGTACGGAGAGTATCACCAAACTGCCATGCGAAAAGATAGAACGGCAGACTATCCGAGAAAAAACCAGATATAGCACCATCCGGAGGAGTAACACGGGAGGTCACACCATCGACTGTAACATCCACGTATCGGCCAGTTTCAGCGCCAGTGAGAAAACCAGCAAGGTCAACGATATGAGGGTAAAGCCCCGCTTTGCTATAGACAACAAAACCGGATAAGCCATTACTGCCAAGATAAACCTGAACGGAACTATCATTCATGAAACACGCAAGGCGGGGAATCTGACCACAACCGAAAAGGTACGAGCCAGACAACATCTGATACTTGATATGGAACTTAGTGCCGGACAGAGACGGTACTGCGCCGGTGTTGATGTAAGCACCCTCGCTGGTGTTTTCGAGGTATTCGACCTCCTGATACTCAGCGGGAAGCCGGACATTGGTGACGGCAGGCGTCCCCGGCTGGCCGGTGCTGGTGAGCTGCCAGTCGTGGGCACATTTGCCGGTAGGGACGGACAGGCTGTCGGTGAGATCGGCAATGGCCGAGGTGACGGCAGTATCAGCCACCAGCAGCTTGCCGGTGTCAGCATCCACGGCGGCGGTGAGCATATCAATAATTTCAGAGGTGTGGCGGTTGCCTGTAATTGTATGCTTCCTGAGCTGATCAAGAGATTCATCAAGATAAGTGACCCGTTGAAGCATCTTGGCGTAATTCCCGTCATACGTGCGGAAGAACAAATTCAGCCATTCGGTAATGCTGCCGACGTAGCCTGTGATTTCGGTATCATCAAAGGCCGGAATGGACTGGATGGCAGACACCACGTCCGAGTTGTCTACCAGCACCTTGCCGTTGGAGATCACCGAGGTGAGGGTGTCGAGCTTCGTACTGATGGTGTTGCAGGTGGTGAGGAGGGAATTTGTAGCCGTATTGATAGAATTGACGGCTGTCAATAAAGAGCCAGTAAGGACGTACTCCATACGATTTAGGAAATACGCAATGCCGCCATTGTTGCCGCCGAGAAGGTCGGAAATACGATCAATATCTTTGTAGGCATAGACCAGACCGCCGGAAGCGTTGCGATACCAGTAATTAGAAGCCTGATAATGATAGAAGATTGCATATTTGTCGCGCCCGGAAACGGTAGAGTATACTCCAATATTGCAGCTGACCTCTTTAAGCACGTCACCAAACTCACCAGAAGCAAGACGGTCATTAAGCTCTAAAGCAAGGGAAGATAACGCATCGTAGGAAACTTCTGTCGAAGTCGATCCGGTAGAAAATCCACCGCTGCCCCATCCATCACCGCGAGAACCTCCGCCAAAACCACTGGCGGCAAAAGTACAGGAAACAGAAAGTAACACGGAGACTATCAACAGGCAAAAACCAACTATTTTTTTCATAGATTGACAACCTCCTGTGAACATGGTACATTTAAGAAAAAGGGAAAAGGAGAGCGCACATGAACCACTACATATACGCTCAGATACTGAACATGCAGGCCATGGCAAAGACTTTCGGACAGTCCTGTGAATTGGCAGCCACAAAAGACGATGGCAAAATCAGTAAAGACGAGGCCAAACAGCTGAAGCGAATCAAAGCCGCCGTGGAAATGTTTTGCAAAGAACTGGACAAAGTAAAGGCCTAACCCCTAATCCCTCGCCGCAGGCGGGGGATTTTACTATGCCTTACCCGCCTTTCCCTTGAACTTATCCGGGAACAGGGAGCGCAGCACCTTGCCGCCGATCCACGCCATGAGCGAAAGCAGCAGGAACAGGATGAACACGAACACCAGCACAAAGGCGGCGGTGATCAGAAACTTGATCATAGGGAACCCTCCATTTTGCGTTCAACGGAAGCCATAAGGGCAAGGAAATCACGCGCATTCGGATATTCCTCTACCGTATCACGGATTACGAGATCGGACAAAAAGTGCTGCAACTCACGCCAGCAAGCGCAGTAAAACAATTCTTCATTCATAAGTAACCCTCCATTTTGAGTTGTTGAAAGTCAGGCTCTATCGTCATAGGCTGAAAGTCAGAATCGGCGACTACCGGCACCAGCGGCAGCAGCTCCGGAGCCTCTGCACCATCCCACACATAGGGGAACGTCCAATCCTCGCCGTACACCATGCCGGTCTTGCAGAAGTCGTAGTCGTTGATACAGGCTTCCTCCAATGGACGGTGATAGAGGTATACGTCACTGGCTTTCATGGCGCGCTTGAGTGGGCGAGAATGGAAATAGAGGTGCTGGCCGAGGTCAGAGCCGCGCTGAGATAAATCCTTGCTGACGTACTTGGTTATGTAATAGGCCGTTGCTATCGGATCACGGATGGGTGCCAAAGAGCAAAAGCCAAAGGTGTCCATATAATCCGGCCAGTTCAGGAAACCGCCATCTATGAGCCTCTGGGGAGCCGGTGGAGTGAAAGAGGCCAACATGTCCACCGGCAACCCGGAGATCAGACCGTGTATATGCCACGCACCGTCCTTGTGGTGTTCGGGCACCAGCAGGAACTGTATCTGGGAGAGATACTTCTTGCGCTTGTCACGGATGAACTGGGAAAGACGGCTTTGGTAGGTGGCAAGGTCAAAACGGTTGAACTTTGTCCGGTCTATGGTACCCGTGAAGAAGTAGTCCCACGGGTTACAGAGAGCGTATTGCAGCACCATATTTCGAGCGCGGCTGAAACTGTTATCCAGCTTGTTGTCATTGTGCTGCACGTCATCTCCGTTGCGGAGATAGGCGTTATCAGGATCACGAACACCCTTGAATGTCACGATCTTGTAGATGCCGTGACCGTATTCGTGGATGCTGTGAACGGGGGAGGCGGAAACCGACATATAGCAAGCACTTCCCGGAATTCGTTATGGTGTCAAGTGCCCTCGTCGGAGCTTTCACTCCGACCTGTTGAGGGCAGCTCTGACAGTGCACATCCTCCCGACGTTCACAGCAAGAGCGAAGTTTTAGAACTTAGCCAGACGGACGCCGGAGCACTTGCCATAGCGGTTATACTCCAGCTTAACTTCATCACCGATCTTCGGCGTATAACCGCAGGCGGTCAACCGCTGATCAGTGATATAGACGCGATCACAGCTCTGACCTTCACCCTTTTCGCACTTCTCGGTGAGAAACAGGTTGACGCCGGAGACTGTCTGACCATCATCACCCTTGAAAGAGGATTTGCGAAAACCAATTACTTTCATGTCGTTGTTCTCCTTTTCGTTGTATAAAAATTGCAGGGTAGCAGAGCTGCCTTTCGGAGTTCTGCACCCTGCAATTACATATTAGAACTTGCCCAGCGTCTTCGGCGGGTAAATTTATCTTGCAATCCCGCACCGTTTACGGTATAATGTGCGGGTAGCATCTGCCGGTGTGATGGAATTGGTAGACGTAGTGGACTCAAAATCCACCGCTGGCGACAGCGTACCGGTTCGAGTCCGGTCACCGGCACCATAAGGAAACAGGGCAAGCGGCGCGCCGCCTGCCCTGTTTTTTTGCCGTTCACGTCTGCTAAACGCGTTGCCGCACCGAATAACGGCGGGGCGATGCCCACATCGCCCCCTACGGAGGGTTCACCGTACCCATCCGCAGGGCGGGGTGCCTCACCCCGCCGCGCAAAAACGATGGCATTTCCGGCGAACGGCGAACGCCCGGCCTTTATGCCGGGCGTTGGTCACATTTCAACTCTTTCCGTGTATCTCGTTGCCGCAGCGGGGGCAGGTGATGACGATGCGTCCCTTCCCTCTGGGTACGCGGCACACCGCGCCGCAGCTGGGGCAGGTGAAGTACCGGTGCTCCTTGTCCATCCGCTGCTGGCGGCTTCCGGCGATGCGCCGGCTCACCGGCCACCAGACCTTCTCCATGAACCGTGCGTTCTCCCCGCGCCGCTTCTCCAGATTCCGGGAAAACATCCGAAACAGCGTCCACAGCATCAGAATACCCGACGCAAGACTGATGACGCTGTATACCGCCGGCTGGCTCTCCCGCAGGAACATATTGATGAGGTCCAGCAGGATCGCCGCCCACAGCATGGTCAGCCCCAGCTTATCCACACCGTTGCGCCCGTACATGAAGCGCGACAGCGCGTTGCCTATGCGTTGCAGAAAGTTCATAGTACCGTCCCTTTGCGTCCTGCGGTCATGCCGCAGGTTCTCTGACACGGTATTTTACAGGAAAAGCCGGCAAAGGTAAAGCCCTTTTATGGAAAATTCACAGAATAGACAAATTTTCCGTGCCTTGCAATCCCGCGTATATCTATGGTATAATACTTTGAATATACCCGCCGCCCGCTGCGGCGCGAAAGGAAGATGCACCCATGATCAAGATCGCCCCCTCCATCCTGTCCGCCGATTTCGCCTATCTGGCGCGGGACATTGAAAAAATCGCCACCGCCGACTACGTCCATGTGGACGTGATGGACGGTCTGTTCGTGCCCAACATCTCCATCGGCATCCCGGTGGTCAAGTCCATCCGCCCCACCACCGACCTGCCGCTGGATGTCCACC
>OQVL01000998.1_pt1 | contig 16286 bp, 12 predicted proteins | sample 1691501 | NCBI WGS metagenome assembly OQVL01 (sample SAMN03418253, study PRJEB22391) | human gut metagenome | biome: human-gut; feature: organic feature; material: feces | host: Homo sapiens | place: Tanzania | collected 2013-01 | reverse complement strand
CAATTCATCTCCCACCTAAAGAGGAAGGAGTCTTCTTGGAGATTTTAGATAAAAAACGGAGCCTCAATTAAGCCAGCTTTGCACCTTAATCTTAGCCCCGTAATAATTCTTTAAATGTATTTAGAAGAATTACTATTACTTCTTAGCTAAACGCTGTCTTACAGCCTCGTACAAGCAAACACCAGTTGCCACTGAAACGTTCAAACTAGTAACGGTACCATACATCGGAATCTTTACTAATTCATCACAGCATTCACGAGTTAAGCGGCGCATCCCAGTGTCTTCGGCGCCCATAACAATACCAAGGGCGCCAGTTAAGTCGCAATCGTAAACTAACTTATCAGTTTCCCCTGCAGTTCCCACTAAACGCACCCCACGATCAGCTAATTCGCGCATCACGCGAGCAAGATTAGTTACGTAGAATACAGGGACCGTAGAACCAGCCCCGCAAGCTACCTTACGAGCAGTACCGGTCAAAGCAGCACTGTGGTCTTTAGCGGTAATAACAGCATTAACCCCAGTAGCGTCACAGTTACGGAGGCAAGCACCTAAGTTATGTGGATCGGTTACGTTATCTAAAATCAACAAAAATGGTTCTGGCTTTTGTTCAAGTAAGTCCCAAAGCTCATTATCCCCAAGTTCCTTGGCTGATTTTACGCGTGCCACAATCCCCTGGTGCACCCCACCAAAAACTTTTTCATCGAGACTCTTGCGCGCACAAAAGTTTACCGCAATCCCCATGTCTCTAAGCCCTTCAACAATTTCAGATAAACGCTTATCATCACGACCTTTTAGCACAAATACTTCTAAAATGCGTTCAGGTTCTGTTTCTAGGGCTGACTTTACAGCGTGAATCCCGTAAATAAAATCTTGTTTAGCGCTCATTTAAACTTCTCTCTTAATAATCAAGCAAGCCTCCCATCAAGGGTGGCACTATTTAATGGTTAGGCCAATGAAGCTTCGCAACGCTTCATTGGCCTTTACTTTGCAATCCTAAAACTACTTTTCTGAAGTGGTTTCAGTTTCCTTTACCTCTGACTTAGGCTCTAAGGACTTCTTTTTTTTCTTGTGGTCACTTGTGGCTTTTTTGTCGGCTTTTGACTTTTTGTCAGACTTTTTGTCAGCTTTTTTTTCAGACTTCTTTTTGCCTGACTTTTTGCCTGAGTTTTTGCTAGACTTTTTGTCACCTTTTTCCGCGCCACCCTTTTGGTCTGATTTATCTGCCTCAGACTTTTTACGTGATTTAACTTTTGGCACATAGCTTTCCAATTCACGACGACCAGTAACCGTCATCACCCCAAGATCAGTTGGGGCTTCGCTTATATTATCCCAACGAGCCATAGAGGTTCTAATGATTGTATTAATTTCCTGGTTATCAACAGCTTCACCACCTACGTATTGTTCTAAAGCGTTAACCGGTTCAGCCTTGTGTCCCGCATTTTTACGTTTAGTCCCCGTGGTAGCAGATTTTTGCAATAGCATGCCAATATGGCCACTTTCAGTTTCCACAGTATCAATGATGACATTTACTTTATCGCCTAACTTATAACGAACCCCAGTGTTAGCCCCAATGAGCATGCAGTTATTACTATCAAACTCGAAGTAATCTTTTGATAAAGATGAGACGTGCACAAGCCCTGTAATTTTGAAGCGTTCAATAGTTACAAAGAGGCCAAAGTTAGTTACGTTAGTCACTACACCTGGGAGCATCATACCTTGGAACTGAGTAATGAAACGAGCCTTTAACGCAGCTTCCACTTCGCCAGTTACCTTATCGGCGCGACGTTCAGTGGTATTACAGCTTTCTCCTAAAGTTTCTAGTTCTTCGTAGGTGTACTGCTTTGAGCCCATAGATTCGGCATTCTTATCAGAGAACGCAACCCCACCTGCTTGACCTATTCGACCTAACAAGAACTTAATTTCACGGTGCAACTGTAAATCTGGATATCTTCTAATTGGCGAAGTAAAGTGTGCATATTGGCCTAAAGAAAGCCCAAAATGCCCCCCATTATCCGGAGTATATTCGGCCAAGGACATAGATCTTAACATCATCACCAAAATTATTTTCTTATTCGGATGATTGCCAATGCTACGAACAAATTCAGCATAATCCGCACTAGTTGGAGTGTTGCCACCTGCTAAAGACAAGCCCATTGGAGCTAAGAAAGCTCTAAAAGCTTGGAGCTTAGTTTCACTAGGTCTTGCGTGTACACGGAATAGAGTTTCACCCTTATGATCTTCCACGAACTTAGCCGCACAAACGTTAGCTGTAATCATACATTCTTCGATTAACATATGCGCATCATTACGTGCCACCGGAAGAATATCGGCAATGTTTAAATTTTCATCAAACACAAAGCGAACTTCTTCAGATTCAAACTCGATAGCCCCACGGTTGGTTCTTGATTGCTTCAAGGCTTTATACAAGTCATACAAATTGTTGAGCGCTGGCACTAACGGTTCATAATCAGGATTTGTTGGCTTATTCCCCGCCAAAATTGAAGCTACTTCAGTGTAAGTAAAACGTGCATGGGAATTCATGACTGCAGGATAGAAACTATAATCCCCTAAGGTACCATCACTACCTACAAACACTTCACAGACCATACAAAGTCTATCAACTAATGGATTAAGAGAACATAGGCCGTTGGAGAGCTTTTCCGGAAGCATTGGTACCACGTAATTTGGGAAGTATACAGAGTTACCACGATGTCTAGCTTCGTTATCTAAAGGTGTTCCTGTTCTCACGTAGTATGAAACGTCAGCAATAGCAACATACAAACGGTAACCAGAACCTTCTTTCTTACAACATACCGCATCGTCAAAATCTCGCGCATCTTCACCATCGATTGTAACTAATGGCAAATCACGCAAATCGACTCGCTTCTTCTTATCCTTTTCATGGACTTCATCAGAAATTTTTGCGACTTGCTTACGAACACGATCATTCCATTCGTATGGCAAACCACTGCGGGAAATAGCCATCTTAATTTGAATATCAAGGCGTTCAAATTCCCCTAAGACTTCTGCCACCACTACTTTGTAAACTAAACGTTTAACATGACGTTTTACGATTTGGCAAATAACAACCGACCCCATTTTGGCTTCACCAATATCGCTATCTTCTTGAAATACGTAACGAATATTAGTCAATTTGACATCATCAGGAGTCAATTCATAACCAGAGCTGGTGCGGACAATACGACCTAACACCATATTGTGTTCTTGCACAATAGTCTTGAGATACGCAATGTTAGCCTTTTTATTTAAAAGTACGCGCACCAAGTCCCCATGAAAAACTTCATTACTTGGCACATACAATCTGTATTTATCAGCTAAAGTAAACGCCTTAGCTTCATCTTTATGTCTCTTCTTCTCGAGTTCTTCGTTATATGAAGAATCGGGAACAAATTCGGTAGTAAATGAACGAGAAACCCAATCGATGATCTTTTCTTCGTGGTATGCAAAGGCTACTTGGCCTTCAAGTTCTACTATGTCGCTTTCAGGCGCAAAGACGATATACTTAGGCATTCTAAAGACGGACAACTCTTCAGAAGTAATGAGCTCGTACACTGCTTCTACAATCTTAGTAATCGTAAAGCTTCTGCGGCTACCACTATTTACTAAGAACTTAATGCGCGCTTGTAAATCGATTAAAAAGCGCGATTTACCATTGATTACAGCTTTAAGATCTTCAAGTCTAACCTGCCCATCAACCCCTAAACGACAATTGTCCATTTGGTCACCTAAGAACATTGGGGTGATAGCAATAGCTTTACAGATCACGGCAAGCATAGGAGCTGTTTGACCTGAACTTAAAGTCACTTCCGGGAATTTACTACTAATAGGTAAATTCATATTGAAAGTGGAATCAACATTAGATTCTAAGGAACTTGGCGCCGGTTCTTCAAAGTTGACACTTGGAGACACACTAGCACTCACCGCCTGTGGAGTTTCAAACTTTGTGTTTGGCTTACGAGCAGTCTGCTTGGTAGTCTTGGTTGTTGAAGATACAGGGGCTGTAGTTGCAGTTGTAGATGTAGGAGTAGCTTTGGTCGGACCCGGAGAAACTTTTTTAGCTCCCAAATTAGCTCGATTTGAAATCCCAAGCATACTATCTAACACTTCATCTAGTGGACGCACAGTCCCACGTGGAGTAAATTCTGATGGTGCTGCATATTTAGCGCTTACCGGTGCAACTTGTTTTGAGGTTGCTTGAGCTTTGGTTTGAATGCGAGCTTTAGCTGGCGCCTTAGCTTTAGTTACGCTATTAGCTTCTTTATTTCTTGAACTAGTCGCTTTGGTTGTAGCTTTACTAGTACGACTTGAGGCTCGAGTCTTAGAGGCTACAGTTTTTACGGTTGTGGTATCTTGCGTTAATTCTTCTGCTTTAGTTGTAGCCTTACTAGATGTGGCTGCTACTTTAGCTTTAGCTCTAGTGGAACGCTTTTTTACCGGCGCTTGTTCTTCGGCTTGAGTTGCTGAAGTTGTAGCATTACTTTTAGCAAGCTTAGACTCCTCAGAACTTGCTTTTGGACTAACTTCATTGCTAGCTTCTGTTTGCCCTACTACTTTTTTAGCTGGAGCTTTTCTAGTTGAAGCAGTAGTTTTTTTAGTCGCCGTACTTGTGGTCTTTTTAGTGCGAGACGCTGTTGTTTTAGTTTTTGGTTTAGCCGCATCTACTGAATTTGCAACTGCTTCAGCTTTTGGAGCTACCTCATTAGCCATGTTGTTCTTATCAACGGTGGCAATTGAATTATCAGAATCTTTCATATGTAGTCCTTACTTGTAATTACGACGCCTTGTGTGAGCTAAACTAAAGTGGTCCATAATCAATCCATGCTTAGTGCTTAACACCTATTATGAGACCATATTGAACTAATCTTATATTTTTAATGGGATATTTGTGAACTACACGCAACTCAAAACACTTCTATTTAACAATTGCTATGCAATATTCAGCTCCAGAACAACATCGCATGAAAAAGCAAACTTGGGCATAACTTTGCCTTGGGCTTTTATATTTTCTTTTTAAATTTAAATCTAACTAATCAATTTTTCTGCCTATGTCCCAAAAGCATCAGCAAAAAAAAACAAAAATACTTCATCCCCAAAGCTTTGTCTTATAAACCTCTTGCGCCTTGGAAACGTTTTGATTTTAACATATTATTTTTTTAATGTCGGATCTATTCATTGCGGAAAAGATAAATTTAAATACCTGAAAGTCACAAGCTAAATCTAGCCACTCAAGTTGGTTAATTTTAGGTTAATAATCCTTCAAACTTAAGCCCACAAAAGTCCCTAAGATTAAATAGTTAATACCATCAGCACTAAAACCACAACATATCTAAAATAAACAGCAAAATCGACACGTTATTCAGATACAAAAACCGAGGGATGGTAAATGAGAAACCAGAACTTAGAAAATAAAAATTTGGTGCAGGGTAAAAAATAGAAAACTACAATAAGGTTGTTAAAACAAAAAGGAATAACAGAAGAAGAATTCAGATTTTTTAGAGACAAAAAAAACGCAATTAAGCGTTTGAAGGAACTGGTGCCCAGAGGCGGAATCGAACCACCGACACGGGGATTTTCAATCCCCTGCTCTACCGACTGAGCTATCTGGGCTTTGTTTGTGTGAGCTCATTATACAATACTGATTTTCATTGTCAAAGATTTTTTTACTATTTTAACAAATTTACTCCAATTGGGTATTTTTGCACCATTTAGGCACGTTTTTAATCATTCTGTGGTATAAAAGCCAATAAACTAAGGTCGTCTCTCCTACTCCGTTTTTTCCTTCCTTTCCTTCCTTTCCTTCATTCTTTCCTTCATTCTTTCCTTCATCCTTTCCTCTCCTCCATTTCATTTGGAACAATATCTAAGTGCAATTATCCACCACGTTTTCTCTCAAAAAAATTAGTCCTCTTCAAACATCCATATGAAGCTCTATACCACCATTAGTTAAAATAGTAAAACTTACTCTCTTGTGAACTCCCAGAGACGTTTACTACCTAAAGGATGAATGCTGCCAACAAGCCATCTAAAGCCTACGCAGTTTAATTTTTATGTACTGTTTAGTTTAGTTTAGCTTACCTTGACATTTTGCACTTTGACAGTTTGGCGGTATATCTTAACCCAATGAGTAATTCGGGGCTGATTACACCGTCTGTCCGGACTAGGAAAACGCAATTCCGGTTTAAAGGAAACCATTTTAATACAAAAGTCTTATAATGAAGATGTACACCCAATCGGTGTAAATTCATTATAAGGAGGTCACTTACATGACCAAGTATCGAAAGATTTTGGGAACTAGATTATTGTGGTCTCTGATTGTCTTGGTTCTACCGAAGGGTAGACTGATAAGCAAATCACTCTCTTTTATCATAGTCAAATCCGTTAATTAGTTGTTAATAGTTCTTAGCAGATGATGTGAGCATAAATATAGCTTATAAAAAGAGAATAAAAAAGTGCCAAAGAACAGTTCGATGTCGAGAACGAGAAATATAAAGGATGGATAGTAAAGGTGGTGCCACTTGCGGGAATCGAACCTGCGACCTCTTGTTTACGAAACAATTGCTCTACCGACTAAGCTAAAGTGGCAATGAATTTTGTGTTTTCTTGAAACTTAGGACTGTCAATTGACAGCCCTAAGACGCGTGCATTATACACAACTTTTTAAAAATTAAAAAGCTGTGACCACATTATTAATCAAGTGGGCAACCGATACGACGTGCAACTTCTTCGTAAGCTTCGATAACTCCACCGAGCCCCTGACGGAAACGGTCCTTATCAAGCTTCTTACGAGTTTCCTTGTCCCAAAGACGGCAGCCATCTGGAGAGAATTCGTCACCAAGAACGAGCTTGCCATCGAACAAACCGAATTCAAGCTTGTAGTCAACGAGAAGAAGACCAGCGTCATCGAAAAGCTTCTTAAGAATGTCGTTAATCTTAAGGCTTAAAGACTTCATTTCAGCGATCTGTTCTTCAGTACCCCAACCGAATGCAATGATGTGAGAATCGTTAACCATTGGGTCGTGAAGTGCGTCATTCTTAAGGAAGAATTCAAAGGTTGGAGTCTTTAATTCAATACCTTCTTCAACACCAAGACGACGGCAGATAGAACCAGCGGTATAGTTACGAACTACACATTCTACTGGAACCATATCAAGCTTCTTAACAACGATTTCGTTATCATTAAGCATTTCTTCCATCTGGGTTGGAATGCCTGCAGCTTCTAACTTCTTCATGATAAAGTAGTTAAACTTGTTGTTTGTCTTACCCTTACGAGCGAGCTGTTCAATCTTCTGACCATCAAACGCAGAGGTGTCGTCACGGAATAACATGATTAAACGCTTAGGATCATCAGTTGCAAATACTGACTTTGCCTTACCACGATAAAGTTCAGCTTTCTTTTCCATTTGAAAAAAACTCCAATTAAAGATTAGTTTTGTGTTTTAAAACGATTTGTATTTTAGCGCAATTTACTACTTCTTTGTAGAACTATTACGTTTATCACGCAAAAATTGTTTATTTAATGATGAAGCAAAGCCACTATACATGCGTGCTATCACCCCAGCAGGTACCGGAGCATCATTTTTATCGTAAAGACTGATGGATACTTTATCCCCAACCACACCGATCTTAAATTTATATTTTTCTGAAACCAAGCCCCATGGTTCCACGTCTTGTTGTTGCCAAAACTCCGGATCTAGTTCATCGTAATCAACTAAAATTTCCCCATCCGAAGAAGAGTACTCTTTAATATCAATATCGTAGGCTATTAGGAGGTTCTGTAAAAGTTTGTAGGTATCAGCAAAGGAAATGTCTAACAACCAACATGGAAGACCGTTATTATCTCGTCCTAACTCAACAGAAAGTTCAGCATTTCTACCTTTATTTGAAGCAATCATGACTTCATCATAATAAGTTTCAAGTAAACGGTTAGCCATCAAAGCCGAAAAACGAGCTGGTTCAAAACGGGTCAAACCATCCGCAAGTTCAGTCCCATCCGCTTCCTGCATTTCGTTGTCAACCAACTGCACCACAACTCCAGGAGCCCCTTCGGAATTACGAAGCAATCTAAATACATAGCGTTGACGATAACGAATAACCCCATTTGATGAATCTTCAAGATTATATGGGTGGACAAATTCTGTCCCCTCAAACCAATCAGTTTTCACCATACTGTTAGCAACATCCAATTGGTCAACTTCAATCCCTAATTTTCTGAATAAATGAAACAGGGTATATAACAAGTCATTGGCTGTAACTTTGGTTCCGTTTTCCTGAGGATAAAACCATACCTGAGCTAAGTCACCGTCTTGAAAAACTTCCACATTATTGTTCAAAGAAATAATCTTCTGCGGTGGACGAATATCAACGTCACGACCTATTAGCACAGCTCTAGCATCAGTTACAGGCTTAGAAACTTTGAATCTATCTGAATAGACAATCGGATCTGTGCCTGCCGGTTGAACCAAAGGCCGCTCCGTAGATTGTGCATCAACGTAAGAAAAGTTGTTGTTGGCTTCTCGGACATCAGCATTTACGCCGCCCCAGAAACTAGAACAGGAACAAATGGATAAGGAACCAACTGTTCCTGCAAAAATAGTGAGCAGGGTTCTTAATTTCAAAACAGGCACCAAATTAAAAAAATAATAAACGAATGGGCTTTATTTAACGACAAGCTTTAGCATCACCAGGAAGTGCATTATCCCCTTCTTGGCGAGCTTGACCTAAAAATTTGTGATACTGTCTCATTAAATCATCATTGCTAAATACAGTATTAAAAATCTTACGGCTAACACGCATCATATCTGGTTTTTGATCGATACCATATACTTCAGCTAAACACTGTTGAGCTCGCATAAAGTCTTTGTTAGTGTTAATTACCGCACTACGGTCAGTTAAAGAAACTGAAACAATTTGATCAAGGCTATCAGCATACTGGGTTAAAGCTTTCTTTTGTAAGTTGTTTAAACCAGAGCCAGCAATAATACTAGAAACGTCAGCAGAAACTTCGGCTTGAGCCATTACGCCACACGCCAAACCAATAGCTGCTACTAAGCAAGTAATCATTTTTTTCATAATCAATTTTCTCCACGTTAAACTACAAAACCGGAGGAGTTTATGATCCAAGCGAGCGCTAAAGGCCCGTACTTGCACCCAAACCACCTCCGGAATTGTCGGCAATTATTAATTCTTTACCTTGCTAAGATAAGCTGCCAAGTTGCTAAGAACGATCTCAAATGCGTTTTCGAGTTCACCGCATTCTTGAGTCCCTTCCTTAACTTGCATGAAATTGCCCAGCTGGCCTGAACCATCAAGGTATGCAATTTCAATGTGACTAAATGAAATTTCAATTTCAAGTTCAGTCAAAGCAATCTGGCAACGGAATTTAATATAACGAACGCCATCTACAATGTTGAAAGTAGGATCCTTCATGGTCTTTTCAAAGGCAAAATAATTGCCGTTTAGATCCTTATCTTCACGATAGATTTTTTCTGGTCTAACACCTGCACGGATCCAATGTCTAGTTCTTGGGAACACCTGAATAAACACGTCCCCCTTTGGTGCACGACGATTAAGAACTACTTCAAAATCATCACTTATTGCAGGAGCTGAAGTTTCATTTGCTTCATTTTCTTCAGCTAAATCACCATCTTTGTCGTATAAATCTTCGCTATTCATATAAACCCTCGGTAATTATGTGCGACAAACACCATTTAAATTATATAGACTTCCAACCAGTTTTCAAGTTGGAGCATCTGTAAACATGACCGGCAACTACAAACTTAAAATCTTTAAAAGTTTAATTCTATGATGTTCCTAATTGTCAACGAACTCATAATTTGACTATAGATTTTCGTTTTAGTTTCCGGCTAAAATTTCTTTACGCTCAAACCTTTGTTTTAAGCAGTCACTTTGGCAGCGTCTTCTTTAAGCGCAACGGTTAAATTGAAGACTTTCTTATCCCCTGCTGAAAGCTTTTCATCCGCACAGAAGTAACCAGTTCTTTCAAATTGGAAACTTTCTAATGGCTTAACTTCAGCCAAAGGTAATTCTACACAAGCCCCTTCAATCACTTCGAGTGAATCGCTATTAATAGTAGAAAGGAAATCGTCTGCGCTGCCAGGATTTGGTACATTAAAGAGACGGCCATACATTCTGATTTCAGCATTTGCATACTTACCAGGTACCGCACAAACCCAATGAATAACCCCCTTTGGCTTATGATCTGGAACATCACAACCTAAGCTTTCTGGAATATAAGTACAGTAAACGCAAGTTACATTACCGTTTTCATCCTTGTCGCATCTTTCTGCTTTGATGATATAACCGTAACGCAAACGTACTTCTTTTCCTAGAACTAAACGCTTGTACTTCTTATTAGCTTCTTCTCTAAAGTCATCAGCTTCAATAAATACTTCACGCGCAAATGGCAACTTACGACTGCCCATTTCTGGTTTAAGTGGATGGTTTTGCGCTTCAACTTCTTCAACTTGGCCTTCAGGATAATTTTCAATTACAACCTTAAGAGGCTTAAGTACTGCCATACGACGTGGAGCATTTTCATTAAGATCTTCGCGTACACAAGATTCCAAAGCTGACATTTCAATAGTGTTGTCTTGCTTTGTTACCCCAATGCGACGGCAAAATTCACGAATAGAAGCTGGGGTATAACCACGACGACGCATCCCAGAAATAGTCGGCATTCTTGGATCATCCCAACCATCAACGATCTTTTCGGTAACTAAGAGATTTAGCTTACGCTTTGAAGTAATGGCGTATTCTAAGTTAAGTCTTGAGAATTCGTACTGATGCGGATGACAATCAATTGTGATATGTTCAAGTACCCAATCGTACAAACGTCTGTTATCTTGGAATTCCAAAGTACAGATAGAATGGGTAATGCCTTCAATAGCGTCAGAGATACAGTGAGTAAAATCGTACATTGGGTAAATGCACCACTTATCCCCAGTCTGATGGTGGGTCGCAAACTTAATACGATAGATTACAGGGTCACGCATACAAATAAATGGTGAAGCCATGTCGATCTTCGCACGTAAACAAGCGGTCCCTTCAGCAAATTCACCTGCGCGCATTTTTTCAAAAAGTTCAAGGTTTTCCGCAGGAGCTCTATCACGGTATGGACTGTTACGCCCAGGTTCAGTCAAAGTACCACGGTATTCACGAATCTGTTCTGGTGTTAATTCATCAACGTAAGCTAAACCTTTGTTGATGAGTTCAACTGCATAACCATACAATGCATCAAAGTAATTAGATGAGTATCTTGGTTCCCCATTCCATTCAAAACCTAACCAATTAACATCTCTCTTAATTGATTCTACATATTCAGTATCTTCTTTACTTGGATTGGTATCGTCAAAACGAAGATTACATGTCCCACCGTAATCACGAGCAATCCCAAAATTCAAACAAATAGACTTTGCATGCCCCACATGGAGGTAACCGTTTGGTTCAGGAGGAAAACGGGTAGCAACCTTAGTATACTTTCCGCTTTTAAGATCCTCATCAATAATCTGTGTTATAAAGTTAGAAGAACGGTTACTGCTTTCGTCTGCCATATAATCCCCCAGTGTTCAGCATTTCTACAACTGCCAAATATCCATAACTAAACTGTACAATTTGCCTATTATAAGTCACAAGAGTCTATAAACCTAATGTATTTTTACAGTGTATTTCACGCTTTCATCTCTTTTTTTAGTAAATTTTCCTTCCTTTCTACCAAACCACCTCTTTCCGACTTCATAAGTGGGTCTCTAAGTGCAAATATATTCTCTCTTTATTGCTTTAGTGCCTAATTCACTATAAAATACCATACTTTTATTGCACAATACGGCAGACCAAGGTCTCTTTAACCTCGGCTAGCTTCCGCCGGACCAGGAACAAGAATCCTGGGGCATAGTTATTAATCAGAAGAGAAAAGAATATGAGTTTTAAGTCAGACAAACCATTTAACGATTTCTTTCATTTTCCGCGCGGAATTAGACGTAGCGGTCGTTTTTCAATTAAGGAATCTGAACTTCTAGAAGAATGTGGTTCCGTTATGACCGACCTTTACACCGCAAGCAGAAAACCTGCTGACGATACTGAAAAAGAATTCGTAGAACAGATGAAGAATCCAGATCTTACCCCTGCTATCTACGCCAAGGTTTATCAGAAGTATCTTCGTGAAATTTCTCCAAGAAAGACACACAACTTAACTGCTTCTTCTGACGATGATGAAGGTTCAATGGATTCAAGCGAAAGCAGCCTCGACTAAAATCAATTAACTTGCTACATGTGACCTCAAGTCATATTAAAAGCAAGTTATTATTTTACTTGAGCGTCGTGCTTTGAACATGTAATTCACTATACACATAGGGCTTAGATTTTTCTAAGCCCTTGTTTTTTCCCGTGCTATTTTTCTTTAGTTTTCTTTAGATCTCTTCATGTTTTCTCTAGTTTTTACTATTGGCTTCAGTTTTTACTGATTTCCGATCTTTAGTCCTTGTTCCCAAGTTACTATCGCAAAATATTATTTCAAAAATTTACTTAATTTTTGCTTAATCAACTTTCAGAAACAAAATCCAATAAAATACTGCTAATACATACAATAAAATTGATCTCTTTCACTCTTTTTGCGGTAAAATTAGCCCACTCTTTAGCAATGTTGACTAAAGGCACCAACTGTTTTTTTTTAAACCGGCTGCCGTCCGGCTCCGGGTTTTTCCCGGTCAGACTATATTTGGAAAAATGCATGAACAGAAACACTGACGACAACCTCGTCCAGGCATTCCGCCACAGTGGCCCGTATCTTAAGCACCATCGTGGTTCTACTTTTGTTATTCTTATCCCAGGTGCTACAGTTTCTAGCAGTTACATTGATGACATCATCAGTGATTTAGCGCTTTTACAAAGCCTTGGTATAAAGTTGGTTTTGGTCTTTGGAGCTCGTGAACAGATTGATGAAGAATTAGCTAAGAATCATATTGCCGCTCACTTCCATAAACGTATTCGTATCGCTGATGACGAAACATTCGCCGTTATTAAGCGTGTTTGCGGTTATATGACCATCGACCTTACTGCCAAACTCTCCATGGGACTGGTAAACACCCCAATGCAAGGTAGTCGCCTCAATGTAGTTTCTGGCAATTTCATAACCTCTCGCCCTCTTGGGGTATGCGATGGGATCGACTACATTCATAGCGGGATTGTACGTAAAGTCGATTCTGAAAACATCATCCGTGAACTCGACAACAATTCAATCGTCTTGATCTCTCCAGTTGGTTACTCAATTACCGGTGAAAGCTTTAGCGTAAACAGCGAAGATATCGCAGCTCAAGTTGCCATCTCTATCAGAGCTGACAAACTCATTACCTTCTGTAATAACGACGAATTGCTAACTAGTGAAAACGGTGAAGTTATCGCTGAATTATTCCCTAACGAAGCCGAAAAGCTCCTCAACAACATCGACGAAGAAATTCATAACAGCACCTACCGTTATCTTAGAGCTGCCATCAATAGTTGCCGCGGTGGGGTTGAACGTTGCCACTTAGTATCTCACGAACAAAATGGAGCCATTATTCAAGAATTATTCACTCGTGATGGTGTAGGTACTCAAATCGTTCGTCAAAGTGCTGAACAAGTAAGTCAAGCAACTATCAACGATATTCCTTCCCTTATGGAACTCATTCGTCCACTTGAAATTGAAGGCATCTTAATTCACCGTCCACGTGAACAGCTCGAAATGGAAATCGACCATTACGTAGTGATTAAGCGTGACGGCATGGTAATCGCTTCTGCTGCTTTGTATCCATATGAAGAAGAAGGTTTGGCTGAACTTGCTTGTGTAGCCATCCACCCTAATTACCGTGGTAACAACCGTGGGGATGTTTTAATCAATAAGATTGAAGAACTCGCGCGTCAACGCAATATTAAAAAGCTCTTTGTTTTAACTACCAAGTCAGCCCACTTCTTCCTTGAAAAGGGCTTTGTTCAAGGTACTATCGAAGAACTTCCTAAGAAAAAGCGCGAACATTACAATTACCAACGTATGTCAAAGATCTTGTTTAGAACTATCAACTACGATAAGCACGAAGCTTAATCATCGAAGTTCATAGCTAATTGGTTTATCCTTAAATAAACCGAACAAGACTTGAATCAGTTACCCAAAAGCTCAGGAATACCTGGGCTTTTTTTCTACCATCATGTTATTTGTATATGTTCTAGCGTTCGCTAAGCTCGAAAAATTTAAATCCACCAAAATAATATTGCCCCGGTATTAACAATCAAATCAGCAACTAGCAATCATAAACAAAATTTTTCAAGCACATTGAGGCGTTTTTATCTAGTTAAACCTTATAAAACTCCCACTTACAGCACAAATATTCATAGACAAACACTTTTAAAGCATGTAATATTCTTCAAAATTCTTCGGAATTATAGACCCAGAAGAGGCGCTCTTCTTAGGTATTCTAGCAATTACCACATGTCACTAAGCTAGAAGATGGAATGAAGAGCCGAGGCAGTATGAATTGTCGTGACATAGACATCTACTGTCGGCCATGGAGGCTGAATCCTTCAGGCTGTCACACTTAAGGTGAAGTGCTTCTGGCGGATGATAATCCCCGCCTTTAATACGCTCTCCTTAGGTAACTCAAACCATTTAATTAACTAATCCTATTAGGAGTTCCAAATGAACAAAGTTTGTGTTGCCAAGTTCGGTGGTACTAGCGTTGCTAACTACCCGGCAATGTGCAATTGTGCAAAGATCGTTACCAACAATCCTCATACTAAGCTTGTAGTCTTAAGCGCAAGCGCCGGGGTAACCAATTTGTTGGTAGAACTTTCTTCTGGCAACCTTGATGCTCAGGGCATCGAAGATCGCATGCTCAAGTTGAGCCAAATCGAATTCTCAATTCTTAACGATCTTGGTTCCCCAAAGGAAATCACTTCCGAAATCGAAAAGCTTTTACACGAAATCAAAGACCTTGCTAACCACGCCATCATTGAACATGATGATGCTTTGACTGACCGTATCGTATCTTACGGTGAAATCATGTCTACTAAGCTTTTCACTGAAGTTCTTAAGAGCTTAGGCTTTAAGGCTAAGTGGTTTGACGTACGTACTGTAATGCGTACTGACAACAGATTTGGTAAAGCTGCTCCAATCATTGAAGTACTTAGCAATTCTGCTAAAGAAAAGCTTGTTCCACTATTTGATGGTGAAACCATTATTGTAACTCAGGGCTTTATCGGCTCTAACGCTATTGGCCAAACTACAACTCTCGGTCGCGGTGGTTCTGACTACTCTGCAGCTCTCCTTGGCGAAGCTATTCCACAATGTAGCGCTATTGAAATCTGGACTGACGTTCCAGGTATCTACACTACTGACCCACGCATGGTAAAAGAAGCTGCTGTAATCCCTGAAATTACTTTCTCTGAAGCTGCTGAAATGGCTACCTTCGGGGCTAAGGTATTACACCCAGCTACCATTTTCCCAGCTGTACGTCGTAACATCCCTGTATTCGTAGGTTCTTCTAAGAACCCTGAACTTGGTGGTACTTGGGTTCGTTCTGAAACTGAATCAAAGCCAACCTTCCGTGCTGTAGCTTTACGTCGTAACCAGAAACTCCTTACCCTTCAGAGCCCTAACATGATCGGTGCTTGTGGTTTCTTGGCTAACATTTTCAGCATTTTTGCTAAGTACGGTATTTCTGTTGACCTTATCACCACTTCAGAAGTTAGCGTAGCTCTTACCATTGACAACACTGGTAGCCAGTCTAACGGTCAGTCAGTAATCAGTGAACAGCTCATTAACGAACTCAAGAGCTTCTGCAAGGTTCGCGTTGACGACAACCTCTCTCTCGTTGCTTTAATCGGTAACGGCATGAGCCAGGTTAGCGGTACTGGCGCAGCTGTATTCGCTTCAATCTGCGACGTAAACATTCGTATGATTTGCTACGGTGCAAGCTCACACAACCTTTGCTTCCTCGTAAATTCAGATCAGGCAGAACACGCTGTAACTGAACTTCACCACAAGCTTCTTGAAGGCAACCCACAGGTTATCAAATAATTAAACAACTAGAGAAAATCTAGTTAGTTTTAGGTTCTAGAGGGAATGGATCAGCCATTCCCTCTTTTCTTTCTTTTCTTCTTTTTCCCTTTCCTGCATCTCCTTTCCTTTCTTGCATCGCAATTAAACTGCTTTGTTATTTTTGAATAGTTTGGTTTTATACCATTCATTAAAAATTCCCTCAGTGTTTCTGCTATGTCTT
>OQVL01000995.1_pt1 | contig 16296 bp, 9 predicted proteins | sample 1691501 | NCBI WGS metagenome assembly OQVL01 (sample SAMN03418253, study PRJEB22391) | human gut metagenome | biome: human-gut; feature: organic feature; material: feces | host: Homo sapiens | place: Tanzania | collected 2013-01 | reverse complement strand
CTAAAACAGAGGGAGCTGCAGTTTGGTATATACCGAGCAATGGGAATGAGAATGACGTAGTATCGCTCTTGAAGCTCCGCGCTTCTTGGGGTCGTGTGGGCAACCTCGGTTCCATCGGCTACAACTATCGCTCGGCTCTGCTCTCAAAGAACTCATGGCAGGAGCAGGCACAGTACGGTGTCGAGAAAAACAAGTTGTGGGATACGTTCATCTATAACTCCATAGCTCTCAACAACAACCTTACTTGGGAGACATCAGAACAGTTCGACCTCGGTCTTGACATCAATATGTTCAACGACCGCTTGGCTATGCAGTTCGACTGGTTTGAGAAGCGCACCTTCGACCTCATCCAGACCCAGTCGATGAACTGGCCTGGCTCTATCGGTCTCGACCCGATGCTCATCAATCAGGGCGAGGTACGCAACCGTGGTATAGAGCTTTCGCTCAACTGGAACGACCGCATCGGCAAGGATTTCAATTACTACGTAAATCTCAATGGATCATACAATAAGAACAAGGTGGGCAATATTCCTAACGAGGATGGAGTAATCCACGGCGAAGGCGGATCAGTGCTCTACGACAACTCAGGCGAGTTCTACCGTGCATCAAACGGTGAGCCGATAGGTTACTTCTGGGGCTTCAAGACCGCAGGTGTCTTCCAGAACAAGCAGGAAATAGACGAATGGATAGCAGCGGGCAATGGAGTGCTCCAGTCCAGTCCTCAGCCTGGCGACGTGAAGTATTACGACATCGACCATAACGGCGTAATCAATGATGCTGACAAGGTGAACCTTGGAAATGGAATGCCGGACTTCAACTTCGGTTTCTCTCTCGGATTCGACTACAAGGGACTTGACTTCTCAGTGACAGCCAATGCGCAGACAGGCAACAAGATAGTGCAGTCATACCGCAACATGACCAGCACCCAAGCCAATTACACTACAAGAATCCTCGGCAGATGGACAGGAGAAGGCACCAGCAATTCCATTCCACGTGTCACAAACACGAATATCAACTATCAGTTCTCTGACCTCTTCATCCAGGACGGTGATTTCCTCCGCATCTCAAACATCACTCTCGGCTATGATTTCGCCAAGCTGCTGAAGAGTAAGTACGTCAGCCAGTGCCGCGTTTATGCCCAGGTGCAGAATGCTTTCACCTTCACCAAGTATGACGGAATGGACCCGGAAATCGGTTATGGAAATTCCGGTTGGGTGTCAGGTGTTGACTATGGATATTATCCACGTCCACGCACATTCCTCTTCGGTGTCAACATGAAATTCTAACCTTAGAAGTAAAAGAATATGAAAAAAAAGATATTATCAATCGCTACAATAGGTTTGCTTCTCGCAGGTCTTACGTCATGCGGTGAAGATTTCCTGGAGACCCAGTCGAAGACCGAGGGCACGACAGGAAACTATTATTCCAGTGAGTCGGCGGCAGACCGTGCGCTCATCGGCTGTTACGACGGCTGGCAATGCACAGTGTCAAACGGTCCTACCTTCGCCTTCCATTATCTCTCCGAACTCCTTTCGGATGAATGTTTTGGCGGCACGGGAAATGCCGACCCGAGAAATATGCAGGTGGTGGACAGATTTGACTTGAGCGAGGACAATTCCCAGGTCAATCTACACAATACGCTTTGGGAAAGCTATTATGCAGCCATCTATCTGACCAACCAGCTGATCCAGGAGGAAGGCAAGATAGCATGGACCAGCGAAGCCACCCATGGCAGAATCATCGGCGAGGCACGTGCGATGCGCGGCATCCTCTACTTTGACCTCGCCCGAGTTTTCGAGAATGTTCCGCTGCTTACCGCGCCTTCCACTGAGAATGTTCCGCAGGCACCGGTTGACTCCGTCTATGCCCAGATATTCTCCGACCTGAGATATGCAGCCGAGAATATCCCTGCCGACGCTTATCCCAAGGCGCAGTCGGCTACAAATGACGGCAGAATCACCTGCTATGCAGCCAAGGCTATGATGGGTCGCGCATACCTTTTCTATACAGGAGTATATGGAAAGAATCCAGTGTTCGCCGACCAGACCGAGGTGACGAAGGACTATGTGCTCCAGGGACTGGAAGATATCATCGCGAGCGGCGAGTATGACCTCGTGCCTCTCTACAAGAACCTCTGGTACTGCGCATGCACTAACTGGGAGCAGAAGGCAGGACAATGGGAAGAAGTCAGCACCTATGCCGGTGAGGACAACATCGAGAATATCCTGACCATGAAGTTCAATTACACTTCCGACTATAATGGAAATGCGGGCGGAAACAACTCTATCCAGATGTTCTCCCTCCGTGGAGGCACCTTCAAGGCACCTTACGGACAGGGCTGGGGCGGAGCTACAGTGCCTCAGAATTTCTATGATTCCTATCCTGCTGACGACCAGCGCCGTGACGCCTCCATCGTCGATCTGCAGGGCGAGGGCATCGCCACGATGGAAGCCTTTCAGGCAAAGCTCTCTGACCAGCGTGAATATACAGGCTATGTAAACAAGAAATACACCGCACGCTCCGGCTACCATAAGAACGAGACCGACGGAACATGGGCGCTCACCCATTATTATGACGGCCTCATGGCTGGCGACTTCCAGATTTCCCAGCCTATCGGCTACACGCTCATGCGCTATGCTGACGTGCTCCTGATGGCGGCAGAACTGGGCAGCAGCAATGCAGATGCCTATCTGAGCAAGGTGCACAACCGTGCTTACGCCACAGAGGACGCTGACGGCAACGTGGTGACTCCACGCAACAATCTCTCTGCCACCAAGGCAAGCATCATGGAAGAGCGCCGTTGCGAGTTCGCTTTCGAAGGCATACGCTACTGGGACCTTCTGCGTCAGGGCGTGGAAGTGGCTGCGGATGCAATCGTCAATTCCGGTGAAAAAGTGCTCAATGGCGGCAATGAAGGCACGGTAAGCTACAAGAAGGAGAACATCATCTCAAAGCGTGGTTTCCAGCAGATACCTCAGGACCAGATCCAGCTCTCCAACGGTGTGCTCAAGCAGAATGCCGGATGGTAAGTCATTCCCCTGTAAAATCATGAATTCCTAAAGAACTACATGTCATGAAATTAAGAAATATCATAAATATGTGCATGGTTGCCACAGCATTGCTGTTTGCAGCCTGTTCGCCAGACGAATACAGTCTGAGCAAGCCAGACCTGCAGTCGGAAGACCTTGTGGAGGGTGTGGCTTTCAGCGTCACGGTGGATGAAACCAATACGATAACGCTCAAGAGCCTTCTGCCAGAAGAGTACAACTGCTTCTGGACACAGCCTAACGGACGCAGCCAAGGCAATGAAGTGAAGATACAGCTTCCGTTTGCCGGCACCTATGAGGTGAGCTTCGGTGTTGACACCCGTGGCGGAATAGTGTATAGTGAGCCTTACAAGTTTACTATCAATACAAACAATATGTCACTCCTTGAGGATCCTCTCTACACCTATCTCACAGGTGGAGTGGGCAAGAGCAAGAAGTGGATTCCTGTGAACAAGGACTACGGAGTGGGGAACTGTACCGGTCCTGTGATGTACTGTAATCCGGAGGATGTGCTCAATAATGGTTCGGGATCCACTGATCTGGCAATCAATCACATGGTGCCTAACTGGGATCCTGGATTCCAGAACTGGCTCATTCCGCAGACTGATCCTTACATGGACTCCTACATGATATTCTCGCTCGATGATGTCAATGGTTGCAGCATCACTGAATATCGTGGAGAATCCGGTGAGAAGAACGCTTCCACCGGAGTCACGCTCAATGGAAAATATAATCTCAACCTCAGTGACAAGAATCATCCTAAGCTCTCTTTCACAGATACTTACCTCTTGCATAATGTAGGTTTTGATGATGTCTGCGAGAATTACACCACCGACCTTTACATCACTGCGCTCACACCATATCTGCTACAGGTGGCTACGATGCGTACCAACAGCGAGGGCGCATGGTGGATAGTATGGAATTTCATCGCACAGGACGTGAATGACGGCGTGGTAACCATCCCTACCGATGACCCTGGCTACAAGAATCCATCCCAACCGGTGCTTCCTGAAATCGACGACCTCGAAAGCAAGATATTCACCACTGACATCAATGGAGTAAACTTCAAGGGCGACGCCATGACCTTCCTTGCAAGCGACGAGGCAGCTTACGACTGGATGTGGTGGAACGGAGGTTCTGGCAGTTGGGAGAGCGTGGTAAACGGTTCATACGGTTCCAACTGGGCTCCTAAGTGGGGCGAGGACGTGGCAGACCTTGAGGTGACTTTCGCCAAGGGCAAGAGCGGCTACTCCTACACTATCGGCGACCAGTCCGGCACCATGGAGATTACCGATGGAAAGCTCGTGTTCGACAAGCCTGTCACCATCTTCACTGTGAATGGTGAAGACCGCACCGTAGAACTCAAAGGCAAGGAGTGGCAGGTGATGAAGTGCGATCCAGGTTCCGAACTCGTCATTGGCATTCCTGATGCAACTGACGGCAACGGCAATATATGCACTTACCTCGTGGCAACCCTTACATATAAGCCAGTGGGCGGAGGCCAGACAGGTCTGGTGGCTGTTCCTTTCGATGCTTCAAAGGCAAACAACTACATCGAGGCTGACAAGTATTTCCGCTGCGAACTCTACAATCCATGGGGCAGTGGCAACAATGCCATCGACCCAGCCAATGTGAAACTGAAGAAGAACCAGAAGATAAGCGTAAAGGTCAAGCTGTCTGGCTTCACATTCGAGAAAGCAGCCAAGATGGTGCTCTGCTGCAACCGCGGTGAAGAGCAGAGCTGGGAGACCGCCTGCTTCGATTATTCACGTGCCATTACAGTCAACGGCGACGGCACTTATACCGTGACGTGGACCAATGATACGGGCTCTACCGTGAAATGGGATGATGCCATTTCTGCGCTGACCATCACCATGCAGTATGTAGGTTATTGTTCCGTAGCCGCCGGCTCTGACGAGGAGCATCCTTATGCAGGAGCCTGCACTGTGGAGAGTATTACCATAGAATAACGCTAAAAGATAATAATTATGAAACTGACAAAGATATTTTCCGGAATAATAGCGTTGGTCATGGGCGCAACGGTCCTGACGGCGTGCAGCGATTCTGATGATTATTATGCCAACAGTGCCCCGCTGCTCTCTGACGGTTCGGTGGTGACAGGCTCGTCCGACGTCACTGCCACTACAGCCGAGATGCACGGCACTGTGGCTGGACTTGAAAACATGAGCCCTGCTTCCTATACTACGGGCTTCTATTATGGTTCTTCTGAAAACGCTCTCACCGAGACTCTTCCTGCCAAGTCGGCAGGGGAGTTCTCTGGAGTCGTTTCAGGACTGATGAACAATCAGGTGATTTACTATCAGGCTTTCGTCACCCTTCAGGGACGCATCACCTATAAGGGAGAGGTAAAGTCGCTCGTCACCACTGATGCCACCGTCACTACGGGAGCAGCGTCCGACATAGACTTTGCAGACGCCACATTGGCAGGTGCCATCAGCAAGTATCCATCCAATGCCCAGGCAGGCATAGTCATCTCCGGTCAGCCCGACCAGGAGAAGGTGCGTGCCGGACTGCGTCTCAATGCCGGCGACCTGACCGACCAGTTTGCTGTCACCCAGCAGGGACTCGCTCCTAATTCCACCTATTATTATGCTGCCTTCCTCGACCTCGGAGCTGGCATCATCTATGGCGACGTGAAGGAATTCAAGACAGCCAATGGAGGATTTGATGTGGAAAAGGACTTCGTGGACCTCGGTCTCTCAGTGAAATGGGCAAAGCGCAATGTGGGCGCAAAGAGCGAGACAGACCTTGGAGGCTACTTCGCATTTGGAGACATGACAGGTGTCAATCCTTCAATCTCCACCATCGACTTCCCGTCTGCCGACACCTACAAGACCACTAACGACATCGCTTATCTCGCCACAGGAGGCAAGGGAACTCTCCCTACTGCCGACCTCTTCGAGGAACTATTCCGCCTCTGCACCGTGAAATGGACCGAGCAGGACGGCGTGAGCGGATATAAGGTGACGGGAAAGAACGGCAATAGCATCTTCCTCCCGGCAGCAGGCAAGCGCGTGGAGAGCGCTGTCTCCGAGAAGGGACTCCACGGCTATTATCTTACCGGCACAGTAAACAAGTCAAATGTCAATTTCGCAGTGGATTATGAGTTTACAGCCACCACAGGCGTCCGTGCCACACGTGCCGTCTATGAGGCTCTCTCCGTACGTCCGGTTACCGTGGCGCGCAATGTGCCTTTCGACAAGGAGAAACTCTTCACCACATGGTATCTCGATAACGGCACGCCTTCAGGCAGGCAGCACGTCTTTGACGGACCGTTCACACAGTTTGGAAAGACAGACAACTGGGGCACCATCACCAACAATGAGCCTAACCCTTACCAGTCCATACACTGGGAAATGGGCAAGGACAATGAATGGATAGGCTACACCTACGGCAAGGATTACGGCACCATGACCTTCCAGCATGGCGACGACGGCAAGGACTATGTCATCGTCAAGCGCATTGCCCAGGATGGCTCCGTGACAGAAGAAAAGGGCGTAGTCAAGATTGATGAAACCAACAAGACCATAGATATGGGCGGCATCAAGGTGCTCTGTGCCAACACATGGGTAGGCGGAACAGCCGGCGTGCGCAATATTCTCTCCCTCACTGACGACGGACTGCAGATAGGTATCTCAAATGGAGACGACTTTCAGTATTCGCTCAATTATTACAGTCAGGCAAAGGCAGACCAGGATGCCACAATCAATGTCAACCTTATCTGTGCGGGTAATGACTGGAACGGCACTTGGGGCACCATCGTGGATGCCATCGCTCCGGAAAAGCTTGAGGGTACTCATTCATTCAAATATGAAGGCGCATGCAATGGATTGAAGGTCAATACAATAGATTTCGTTGAACTGACAAAGCGTTTCCCTAATGCTTTCGTCCGCATCGATGAGATAAAGCTCGACGGAAAGGCCATCAAATATAATGCCAACAACTTCTGCTACGGCGACATAGAGGATAATGGCAACTATCGCATCGAGATGGCAAACGTATATGGTAAGACAGCCAAGAACGAGAAGATCATCGCTTCACCGTTCAGCAGTCAGACCGATACAGACAATGATCCGGCATTCACTTTCACCAGCAGCATGGAAGTCACCTATACCATCTTCATCAACGGTCCGGCTGGCACCTACACGCCAGGTCTCATCACGGTCAATCCAAGTTGGGGCACGCTCGACTGGAATGGCGTCAATCAGGGAGCCACCTTCGACGTGGCGCTCAACAAGGAGACTGCCAAGTATGAAGTCACGAAGAGCAAGTTTGACATCACCTACAAGGATGCCTCCAACGACTATAAAGCCGGCAGTATAATGACCTTCGTGCAGATAGACAATATCTACAAGTTCTTCCCGGGAATGCACTGCACGCTCGATGCTTTCACGCTCGACGGCAAGGCAGTCTCTTACGACAAGAAGAAAGTCATCGACAGCAATGAGGATCCGAAGTATCGTCTGGAACTTTGGAATATGTATGGCAAGACCGCAGAGACAGGCTGCGCTTTCGGCACGGCTGCCGACGGCTGCGTGGCTGGATTGGGCTTTGCCGACAAGATGGAGCTCAGCTTCACCATCCACAGCCTCTTCGCTGTCCCTCAGTTCTGATAAACGTATGAAGGGAAACCGACCCTCGACGGGCGATGCACAACATAACGTGCACCGCCCGCTTCCCTTTTCCTCAATTCTTAAAAAAACGACAAACAATGAAAAAAATCCCATCCCTGAGCCTGATGGCTCTGCCCTTTATTCTCATCTCCCTCCTCGTCTTTGCCTCCTGCGGAAGCGATGACGACGAGGATACACCATCCGTCACCGGATTCACCCTCACCCCGACAGCCTTGCAGTATTCCAAGGCAGGTGGCACGCAGTCAGTCAGCGCAAGAGCTGCGCAGACCGTCACCGCCAGCAGCGACCAGACATGGTGCACCGTTACCGTAGGTCAGACCACGCCAACTCTCAAGGTCACTCCCATCAAGGTGACTGTAGAGGAAAACAAGACGCAGAAAGCCCGTACGGCAACAGTCACCGTCACCGCTGGAAAGGAAACCAAGACCGTCAGCGTGACGCAGGAGAAAGGCGAAGCCGCAAGTCCCGACCCGTCGCCAGACCCTTCCGGCAGCATCAAATATGATGCCAAGGAAGTGGCAAAACTGATGTCGCCAGGCTGGAACCTCGGCAACACCTTGGAGGCAGGCAGCAATGCCAATTCATGGAAGAGCGTGGGGATAAACACAGAGACCTCATGGCAGAAGACCAAGACCTCCAAGGAACTCATCTCATTCATCAAGGCACAGGGATTCAAGAGCATACGCATACCGTGCGCATGGGTGATGGGACATATCACCGATGCCGCCGACTGCACCATCGACCCCGCATGGATGGCGAGAGTGAAGGAGATAGTCAACTACTGCGTGGAAGCCGACCTCTTCGTGGTTCTCAATCAGCATTGGGACGGAGGATGGCTGGAGCATGACGGATTTACAGCCGGTGCTGACGTGGCGCTCAAGAAGCAGCAACTCAGCAAGATATGGACGCAGATAGCCCAGGCATTCAAGGATTATGATGACCACGTCATCTTCGCAGGACTCAATGAGCCGGGCGTGGGAGGCGCATACAAGGACAATGGCAGCAACATTTCCGACGACAAACTGGCAAGTCGCCTTGCCGAATATGAGCAGACATTCATCGATGCCGTGCGTGCCACGGGAGGAAACAATGAATATCGCGTGCTCGTGGTGCAGGGACCGGAGACCAACATCGACAAGACGGTGAAGCATAATTACATCGCCACGCTCTCCGACAAGCATCCAGGCCGCCTCATGATGGAGGTGCATTTCTATGATCCTTACCAGTTTACGATGATGGAAAAGGATGCCAGCTGGGGAAAGATGTGGTATTACTGGGGAAAAGGCAACTACGGCACAGACTCCAACCGCAATGCCGCCAGCAACGCCACGGAGAACTATGTCAGCGGTCAGATGGCAAAGCTCAAGTCCGCTTTCGTGGACAAAGGTATCCCGGTCATCATCGGTGAGTATGGCGCCAACCAGCGCTTCGCCATCGGCAAGGATGCTCTCCACGATGCTTCCATCCGCTCATGGTATGAGGCGGTGACCAGTTATGCCATCGCCAACGGTTGCATCCCGTTCGCCTGGGACACCAACAGCGGCAACGGCATGAGCATCATCGACCGCTCTGCCGTCAAGGTATCCAACTCCAACATGATGCTCGGCATTACGAATGGAAGCAAATGAAAAGTGAAGAATTCGTTAAATGAAGAGTGAAGAATGAAGAATGGGAGTTACCCTTCTTTAGTGAAAAGTGAAGAGTGAAGAGTGAATGGTGAAAAATCGCGCTGACGCAGTTGGGACTTCTTGCAATCAACAAGACAACTAAACAACAAGACAACAAAACAACAAAAAAAGCAATGAACAGAAAATCTCCGTGGTCATGGGTCCCGACCCTATACTTTGCAGAAGGACTGCCTTATGTGGCGGTGATGACCATCTCTATCATACTCTATAAGCAGCTCGGACTGTCAAATGCCGAGATAACTTTCTACACTTCATGGCTTTACCTGCCGTGGGTCATCAAGCCATTGTGGAGCCCTTTCATCGACCTCATCAAGACAAAGCGCTGGTGGATCACCACAATGCAGCTCCTTATCGGCGCTGCCTTCGGCGGTGTAGCCTTCACCATCCCCACAAGTCTGTGGCTCCAGGGCTCTCTGTTCTTCTTCTGGGTGATGGCTTTCGCAAGTGCCACGCACGATATTGCGGCTGACGGATTCTATATGCTTGGACTTACCCAGCACGACCAGGCGTGGTTTGTGGGCATCCGCTCCACTTTCTATCGCCTTGCCACCATCTTCGGACAGGGAATCCTCGTCATGATAGCCGGAAATCTGCAGGTATTGTTCCGCAACAGCATACCTTTCTCGTGGAGCCTGATGTTCTATGGAGTCACGGGAATGTTCATTGCGCTCTGGCTTTGGCACTCCTACATCCTGCCTTATCCTTCTGAGGACGAGCCTCGTACGCACGTTACCGACCTCGAAGGCGACGGCATCAGCGAGGATGTAAAGACCGTTTCGGTGAAAACAATATTCTCCGACTTCTTCGCCACCATCCGCACTTTCTTCGGAAAGGAGCAGGCTCTCATCGCAATCCTGTTCATGCTGCTCTACCGTATGCCTGAAGGACTCCTCGCAAAGGTCTCTGCGCTCTTCCTCATTGATGCGGGACACAACGGCGGACTCGGGCTTTCGCCACAGGAATATGGACTCGTGCAGGGCACTGTAGGCGTGATAGGACTCACTCTGGGAGGCATCCTCGGCGGCATTTGTGCCGGAAAGGACGGTCTGAAGAAGTGGCTTTGGCTCATGGTATGCGCCATTACTCTGCCTGATGCGGCTTATGTCTATCTCGCTTACGCCCTGCCTTCCAGCCTTTTCGTCGTCAATCTCTGCGTCTTCATCGAGCAGTTCGGCTACGGATTCGGCTTCACCGCATATATGCTCTACCTTATTTATTATAGTAGGGGCAACTACAAGACGTCACATTACGCCCTTTGCACCGCCTTCATGGCGCTCTCGATGATGATTCCGGGACTCTTTGCCGGCGCTCTTCAGGAGGCTGTAGGCTACCGCGCATTCTTCCTTATCGTCATGGGATGCTGTGCCGTGACCTTCATCATCTCCGCTCTCGTGAAGATTGACCCTGCATTCGGCAAGAAGGTGGAGGAGAAAGAACAAGAAAAATAGAAATGTTGATTTAGCGAAAAGCCACTGTGTCCGCCGCGTTACCGGCGGATAAAAGCAAAAATGTCGCAATCGCGTCAGCACGATTTTTCACTATTCACTTTTCACTTCACTCTCACACAAGAATATGAACGCAATTCTCACTCTCATCATTTTCCTCTTCACCCTTTTCCCCTCCACGACAAAGGCGGATGACGGATTCACTTCTTCGCTTATTCCTGACAAGGTGTGGGCAAAGATGCAGGGGAAGTCGGTGCCGAAGGGCTGTCCGGTAAAGAGGGAAAGCCTCAGATACCTCACTGTCCTGCATTATAATAATAATGGTAAGGAGACCAAAGGGGAAATAATATGCTCTAAAAGCATTGCCAATGACCTCCTGGAGATATTCCGCGAACTGCACAAAGCGAAATACCCCATAGAGCGCATCAGACTGATAGACGAATATAATGCGGATGATGAAACGTCAATGAGGGCGAACAATTCCTCCTGCTTCTGCTATCGCACCATGACAGGGTCGAGCACCAAGGTCTCAAAGCATGGACTCGGACTGGCAATAGACATCAATCCGCTCTATAATCCCTACGTGAAAGGCAACAGAATCGAGCCCTCCAACGCAAGGAAATATGCCTTCAACAGAGCTAAACGCAGCGACATCCCGATGAAACTGTCATCTGACGACCTCGCAGTCCGGCTCTTCAAGAAGCACGGTTTCCGATGGGGCGGCGACTGGAAGCACAGCAAAGACTACCAGCATTTCGAGAAATAAAGAAAAGACGGTGAAACAAAGCCACTGTGCCAGTCGCGTTACCGGCTGGAGGAAACAGGAATATCGCAACCGCGTCAGCGCGATTTTTCACTATTCACTATTCACTTTTCACTATTCGCTCAAAGAGAAAGCCACTGTGCCAGCCGCGTTACCGGCTGGATAAAACGAACAAACAACAAAACGAACAAACAAATGAAGATAATTTATTTCCACGGATTCGGCTCTTCCGGAGCAAGCGGAACGGTAGAAATGCTCCGCAATCTCTTCCCTAACGACACGATTATCGCTCCGGACATCCCAATCGACCCACTTGAAGCACTGCCTTATCTGCAGAATCTCTGCAAGGAGGAGCACGTGGATCTCGTAATCGGAACAAGCATGGGAGGCATGTACGCCCACCAGATGAAAGGCTTCTACCGCATCTGCGTCAATCCTGCTGTCAATATGTCAACAGCAAGCGGCGTGATGAAGACCGGCATCCATAAATTCTACAACCGCCGAAAAGACAACCAGAAGGAATTCAAGGTCACCCGCGAACTCATCCAGCACCACAACATGATTGAGCGCCAGCAGTTCAAGAACATCACTGACGACGACAAAGAGAAATGCTATGGACTCTTCGGCATCAACGACCCTGTGGTAAAGACCTACGACCTCTTCCACAAGCACTACCCTAACGTAATCCGTTTTGAAGGCGAACACCGCCTCAATGACAAGGTTTTACGCAAAGTGGTGCAGCCTCTTGTCGAGGAATTGAGAGAGAAAATAGAATAAATGAAGAAAAGTCCCCCTCTTATCCCCCCTAAAGGGAGAGGGGAGGCAGGATACGTTCTCCGGTTTAAGTTTCCCGATTGCGTCAGCGCGATTTTTCACTCTTCACTTTTCACCCAAAAGAATAGCCACTGTGCCAGCCGCGTTACCGGCTGGAAAAACAAACGAAACTAACAACCTACCAGCACCACCACAGTATGAAACTATACGAAAAGATAATAGACCATTACTATAAAGAGCCGAAGCTCAAGGAGATACTCACCATCCACAGCCGCAAGGTGGCTGAAAAGGCACTCGACATATGCAGAAAGCATCCCGAACTGGGACTCAATCCTGACGATGTGGAGAATGCCGCAATGCTCCATGACATCGGTATCGTAAGATGCGATGCGGCGGGAATAGAATGCTTCGGCAAAGAGCCTTACCTCTGCCACGGACGCATCGGAGCCGGAATGCTGCGCCAGGATGCGGAACTGTTCGGACTTTCAAAGGCTGAAATCGAACCTTTCGCAAGGGTTTGCGAGCGCCATACCGGTGCCGGACTGACCAAGGAGGACATCATCGACCAGGACTTGCCGCTCCCGGCACAGGACTTTCTGCCAAAGACCACACTGGAAAAAGTCATCTGCTACGCTGACAAATTCTTCTCGAAGACGCACCCCGACCGCGAGAAACCACTGGAGAAAGTAATCAAAAGTCTGAAAAGGTTTGGCAACGACAATGTGGTCCGCTTCATGGAATGGCACAAACTGTTTGACACAGAGCGGTAAACGAACTTTGCCCGACTGATTATCATCATCTGTGATACAGGCGATTATGATCAGCGCCGCCATTCATTTTCATCTGTCACACTGACGATTACGGTTAGTCTGACAAATCATCATGGCGGTTTCCACAAATTACCTTAACTCAATTTTAACTTAAAAAAAGTGCATTCTTACGTCATTTTTTCATAATATCAAGATTATTTCGTAACTTTGCACCCCAAATGCGCACGCGTACAACCATACTTCTGCTTTTCTTAGCCATCATCTTCATGATGGCAGGGGGACGCACATCCTTTCTCGGAGCGTTCCTCAGCAATGGAAATGACAGTATCGAAGCCAAGAAACATGAGTTTCAAGCTCGTGAAATGACCGATACCATGCCTCTGAAGGCTGACTCCATTGCGCCACAAAGCGCCAAAGACTCCATCAAGGACTCCACAAACATAACGGGAAAGGAACTCGATTCGCTCCAGATTGCCATCAGGAAGCACAACCAGACCATCGATGACTCAATCCGCCTCGACTCCATCAACCGACAGAGAAAGAACGGCATCGACGCACCCGTGACCTACAAGGCGAACGATTCCCTCGTCTATCATGCCGGAAACAAGAAGGCTCACCTCTACGGAGAGTCGAATGTGAAGTATGAGAACATGGACCTCAACAGTGAGAAAATATACCTTACGCTCGATTCAAGCCTCGTATATGCCACCGGCAAGTACGATTCCACTGCCAAGGCTCTTACCGGAACGCCTGTCTTCCAGATGGGCAGCGACTCCTACAAGAGTGATTCCATGACCTTCAATTTCAAGACCAAGAGAGGACTCATACAGAATGTCTATACCGAACAGGAAGACGGATTCATGATCTCCGAGCGTTCGAAGCGTGACAAATACGGCAATGTGCACCTTCAGCATGGCCGTTACACCACTTGCGACGAGGAACATCCGGACTTCTACCTCGCTCTCACCCGCGGAATCATGCGTCCCGGCAAGGATGTCACCTTCGGTCCGGCTTATCTTGTCGTGCAGGATGTGCCTCTCCCGCTTGCCATCCCTTACGGTTTCTTCCCGTTCTCTAAGAGTTATTCCAGCGGTTTCATCATGCCGACCTACGGCGACGAGACCTCAAGAGGATTCTATCTGCGTGACGGCGGCTACTATTTCGCCATCTCGGATTACGCTGACCTCAAGCTTCTTGGCGAAATCTATACCAAGGGCTCATGGGGTATCTCTGCAGCGACAAACTACCGGAAGAGATACAAGCACTCAGGTTCGTTCTATTTCAGCTATCAGGACACGAGGACAGGAGAGAAAGGTCTGGCTGACTACAGCAAGACCACGAGCTTCAAACTCCAATGGAGCCACCGTCAGGATGCCAAGGCAAACCCTTACAGCAGCCTCTCTGCCAGTGTGAACTTTGCCACTTCATCCTACGAAACCAACAATATGTCGTCGCTCTACAACCCTTCTTACCGTTCGCAGAGCACGCGTACATCTTCCGTTTCATGGAGTACAGGCTTCTCAAGCATCGGCCTCAACCTCTCTTCTTCTGCCAACCTTTCGCAGAACATGCGCAATTCCAGCATCTCCATGACGCTGCCCGACCTCAATATCTCCATCTCCAGATTCTATCCTTTCAAGAAGAAGCAGAGAGTGGGAGAAGAGAAATGGTATGAGAAGATATCCATGTCCTACACCGGACACATCTCCAATTCCATCAACACCAAGGAAGATCAGCTGATGCACTCCAGCCTGATAAAGGACTGGAAGAACGCTTTCCAGCACAGTATTCCTATCAGCGGTTCGTTTACATTGTTCAAATATCTCAATGTCTCCCCGTCCTTCAATTTCACCGACCGTATGTATTCCAACAAGGTGAAGAAGACATGGGACGAGACAAGGCAGACCGAAGTGAACGATACCACCTACGGATTCTACAACGTGTATAACTGGAACCTCTCCATATCTGCCAACACCACGCTCTATGGTATGTGGTATCCGAGCAAGAAGATATTCGGAGACAAGATACAGGCCATACGCCACGTCATCAAGCCATCCATCGGATTCAGCTATGCCCCTGACTTCAGCGCGTCCAGTTATGGATATTACGACACGTATCAGAAGACTGACGCCAACGGCAACGTGTCTCTCGTGCAGTATTCCCCTTATGCCAACGGCATGTTCGGCGTGCCGGGACGCGGCAAGACGGGCAGCATCAACATGTCCATATCCAACAATGTGGAGATGAAAGTCAAGACAGACAATGACACTGCCGACTTCAAGAAGATAAGCATCATCGATGAGCTCTCTGCCAACATGTCCTATAACATGGCGGCTAAGACACGTCCTTGGAGCGACCTCTCGATGAATATCCGACTGAAATGGTGGAAGAACTACACCTTCAACCTCAATGCCGTCTTTGCCACATACGCCTACGAACTGGATGAAAGCGGCGAGCCTTACGTCGGAACACGCACTGAGTACAGCTACGGACGATTCGGACGCTTCCAGGGTATGTCACAAAACATTTCCTACACCCTCGACCCTTCTAAGATAAAGAAGCTCTTCGGAGGTGGAGACGACACGAAATCAAAGAAATCGGAGGATGATGACGACGACGATGATGACGTGAACACCAACGTCGATGACACTATGGTCAAGGCACAGAATGGTGCCCGCAAGGAGAACGCGGGCAAGGCAGAGACTGACGAGGACGGATACATGAAGTTCTCAATGCCTTGGAGCATCACCTTCGGATACGGCGTGACTATGCGCGAGAACAAATCTGGCAAATTCAATACGAAGTCAATGCGCTATCCGTATGCTTTCACCCAGAACCTCAACTTCTCCGGCAATATCCGAATCTCTGACGGTTGGAATATCTCCTTCTCTTCCGGTTACGACTTCGATTACCATAAGTTGTCCACCACAACGGCTTCTCTCTCACGAGATCTCCACTGTTTCAACATGTCATGCTCTGTGGTATTGGCACCTTACACCAGTTATAATTTCTCCTTCCGTTGTAATGCAGCGACCCTCACCGACGCACTCAAATACGACAAGCGTTCCGGTTATGCCAACAACGTGAAGTGGTACTAAGTGACGGTAAAAAAAAACTTGGTACGATTTGAGTGAAAAATGTACCATATCAATAT
>OQVL01000994.1_pt1 | contig 16303 bp, 15 predicted proteins | sample 1691501 | NCBI WGS metagenome assembly OQVL01 (sample SAMN03418253, study PRJEB22391) | human gut metagenome | biome: human-gut; feature: organic feature; material: feces | host: Homo sapiens | place: Tanzania | collected 2013-01 | reverse complement strand
GTATAACCACAATGTCGGCTGCTGCTACCGCTGCGGCACCGTTGTCGAGCCGCTCACAAGCCCCCAGTGGTTTGTCAAGATGAAGCCTCTGGCCGAGGCGGCGATCGAGGTCGTTAAGGACGGCAGAATAAAATTCGTCCCCGAGCGCTTCACAAAGACCTATATGAACTGGATGGAAAATGTCCACGACTGGTGCATCTCCCGTCAACTCTGGTGGGGTCACAGAATACCGGCATGGTACTGCGACGATTGCGGCAAGATAACCGTGTCTCGCACCGATCCCTGCGAGTGTGAACATTGCCACAGCAAGAATATCCATCAGGAAGAGGACGTTCTCGATACATGGTTCAGTTCAGCACTCTGGCCGTTCTCGACCATGGGCTGGCCGGACAAGACCCCTGAGCTTGACTACTGGTATCCGACCTCGGTCATGGTAACGGGTTATGATATCATCTTCTTCTGGGTCGCGCGAATGATCTTTTCCGGCATGGAGCAGATGAAAAAGGAGCCGTTCCACACAGTGTTCATCCACGGCCTTGTACGCGACAGTCAGGGCAGAAAAATGTCCAAGAGCCTCGGCAACGGCATTGATCCGCTGGAGATGGCCGAAAAGTACGGCGCCGACGCGCTGCGCTTTAACCTCATAACCGGCAACAGTCCCGGCAATGACATGCGCTTCTACGTTGAAAAGTGCGAGGCGATGCGCAACTTCTGCAATAAGATATGGAACGCATCGCGCTTTGTCATGATGAACCTCACCGTTGAGGATAATCATCTGCCCGAGACGCTTGAGACCGAGGATAAGTGGATCCTCTCCAAGCTCAACCGCGTCGTCAAAGAGGTCTGCGATAATATGGACAGCTTTGAGCTGGGCGTTGCGGCAGGCAAGATATACGATTTCATCTGGGATGATTACTGCGACTGGTACATTGAGCTGACAAAACCGCGCCTGAACGGCGATGACGAGGCGGCAAAGGAGAGCGCCCAGCGCGTGCTTCTGTATGTCCTTGTTGAGATACTCAAGCTCCTGCACCCGTTCATGCCGTTTATCACCGAGGAAATATGGCAGGCGCTGCCGCACGAGGGCGACGCACTTATGATGCAGTCTTACCCCGAGTACAGCGAAAAGCTCAACTTCCCCGAGGATGAGGCAAACTTCGGTATGGTTATGGATGCCATCAAGGCCGTCCGCGCGCGCAGATCCGAAATGAACGTTCCCCCGTCCAGAAAGAGCCACCTTATCATCGTCACCGACAAGGCAAAGGCATTCACCGACGGCGAGAAGTTTATCTGCAAGCTGGCCTATGCCTCCGGCGTTGAGGTCAGAGCGGAGCTTCCCGAGAGCGCCGACGGTATGGTGTCCGTCATAACCGATAACGCGCGCATGTTCATGCCCATGGCAGAGCTTGTCGATCTTGAAAAAGAGCGCGCACGCATGGAAAAAGAGCTTGCAAACGCCAAAAAGCAGCTCGACGGGCAGAACGCAAAGCTTGCAAACGAAAACTTCGTTTCCCGCGCGCCGGAAAAGGTCGTTAACGCCGAGCGCGAAAAGAAGGCAAAGCTCGAGGCACTCATCGAAAATCTTGAGGAAAGCCTCAAAAATCTCGGATAAGCCCGACCGGGTTCTGCAAAATCCGCATATATAAACATTTAAACTGATGCTGAGCATAGCTCGGCATCAGTTTTTTATATTTTTATTGCATTGGAGTGAGGAAAAATGAAGATCGCATCGGAATATTCCGACGGCAGGCTAACGGTGTTTTTAGCAGGCGAGCTTGACCATCACAGCGCAAAAACGGCAGTTGACGGCATTGCCGACAGCATTGACAGATATCTTCCGCGCGACCTCGTGCTTGACCTGACGCAGCTTGGCTTCATGGACTCGTCCGGCATTGCGGTCATAGTACGGAGCTATAAGAAGATGCGCAGCGCCGGAGGTCGGATGTACATTGAAAATCCGCAGACACAGCCGCTTAAAGTGCTCGATGCCTCGGGCATCGACAGAATGATACCGATCGCCGCAAAAAGGGAGGTAACAACATGACGGTGACAAACTACATAAAGCTTGAATTTCCGAGCTTCAGCTCGAACGAGAGCTTTGCGCGCGCAGCCGCGGCCGGTTTTGCCGCACAGCTCGATCCGACGCTCGATGAGCTGGGCGATATCAAAACCTCGGTCAGCGAGGCGGTAACAAACTGCATCGTCCACGCGTATCCGGACAGCATCGGAACGATAAGCATGCGCCTTAGGATACTTGACGGAGAAAAGCTCGAGATCGTCATCCGCGATAAAGGGCGCGGCATAGCCGATCTTCAGCAGGCAATGCTGCCGATGTACACCACCGGCGGCGAGGAGCGCAGCGGTATGGGCTTTACCATTATGGAAAGCTTTATGGACAAGCTGAAGGTCAAAAGTACGCCGGGCAAGGGCACAACGGTGACGATGCTGCGAACGATCCGCCAGCGCAGAGGCTTTAGATGACCGATTGCATGCTCAACGACCTGCGCCTTGCAAGGTCAGGGGATAAGGCGGCATCCGAGCGGCTCGTTGAGGAAAACTCTGGACTTATCTGGAGCGTTGCGCGGCGCTTTTTCGGCCGCGGCGTTGAGCCGGACGACCTGTATCAGCTCGGCTGCCTTGGCTTTTTGAAGGCCGTTTCGGGCTTTGACCCGGAGTTCGGAACGCAGTTTTCGACCTACGCCGTGCCGAAGATCGCCGGAGAGATACGCAGGTTTCTGCGAGATGACGGAACGGTCAAGGTAAGCCGAGGCATAAAGGAGCGCTCGATGCATATAAAAAGTGCGCGATGCGCGCTTGAGCAGCGCCTCGGCCGTGCTCCGCTGCTGTCCGAGCTTGCGGCCGAAACCGGACTTACGCCCGAGGAGATCGCCTTTGCAGAGACTGCGACAAATCCTGCGGAAAGCCTCCAGCGCGAAACCGGCGAGGACGGCTTTACTCTCGAGCATGTCCTGTGCGACACTGAGGGTGAGGAGCGCATGATCGAGCATGTAGCGCTACGCTGCGCCATCGAGGAGCTTCCAGAGAAGGAACGCAAGACACTATATCTGCGCTATTATCACGGCTTCACGCAGGAAAAAACGGCTAAGGTGCTCGGAGTATCGCAGGTTCAGATATCGCGCCTCGAGCGCAAGGCGATAACGCGGCTGAGGGAAGTGCTGATATAGCCGCAAGTGCTTACACGCAAATTATGGCGTGTGAGCATTTTTTATGCCAGAAATAATGCATTCTGCCAAAAACTTATGAAGAATTTATTAAATGATGTAAGAACACTTGAAAAACGCCAAGACTGCGTTACAATATCATGGTGTTTAAGCTGACGAGAGTCGAACGCGTATCGGTTTTGACGGGCGGATTTTCGCCCATGCTGCGTTAAAGCTCTTGACAATACGACAGTATTCTCTGCGAGCTTTGCCTTGCCTGAACAAAAATCTGCTCCGGCAAAACTGCGAGCACCTGTCGGATGTGCTTTTCGAGATATTTTCGGCTTTCTTTGGTGCAGGTGGGCTGGCGCCCATCAAGACAAAAAAGGCGAAAATAGCCGGAAGGGCGCGCTGACAGGCGATACGGGTTCGGCTCTCGTCAGCTTAGCATAAATTTCTTAACACAGTCTTTATGCTGCATGTGCTATAATTAATCAAAAGGGTGATGCATAATGGAAAAAAAGCTAACTCAAAATAAAGTATTCCGGACGATACGAAACTGGCTGATCCTTGCCGCCGCACTGACAGCGGCATGGGTGCTGTGCTCATCGCTGAGCACAGTCGGAACGTCGGACACCTTTGTTCCGATGATATTCATCCTTGCCGTTCTTATCGTTTCACTCACCACCGACGGATACTTTTACGGAATCGTTACCTCGCTTGCAAGCGTCATCGGCGTTAACTACGCATTCACTTTCCCGTATATGAAGCTCAATTTCTCCATATACGGCTACCCTGTGACATTTGTCACGATGCTCGCGGTCTCGCTTGTTATATCAACGCTTACGACCCGTGCGCGCGAGCAGGAAAAGCTCAGGCACGAGGCTGCGCAGGCGAAGCTGCGCGCCGACCTGCTGCGCGCGATATCACACGATCTGCGGACACCGCTGACCTCAATAATCGGCTCAATCGACACTGTGCTCAACGAGGGCGATCACCTTTCGTCGGACGAGCGCAACGTTCTGCTCAGCGACGCCAAGCAGGATGCCGAATGGCTTGTGCGAATGGTTGAAAACCTGCTGTCCATAACTCGAATAAGCGGAACGGAGCAGACTCACATCGAAAAAAGTCCCGAGCTTGTCGAGGAAATTCTCGGCGAATGCCTTGCTAATTTCAAAAAGCATAACCCGGAGATAAACCTCAAGGTTACCATTCCCGACGAGCCGGTGCTCGTCAATGCTGACGCAATGCTGATTGCGCAGGTCATCATGAACCTTTTGGATAACGCCGCAAAGCATGCATCGGGTATGACGGAGCTTCGGCTCGATGTAACGCTCGACGGAAAGTGGGTGCACTTCACCGTTTCGGACAACGGCTCGGGCATTGACCCCAAAATACTACCCGTTCTTTTCCGCGGACAGATCGATCCGGAAAAGGGCAAACCCTACGACAGCAACCGTTTCCGCGGCATAGGCCTTGCCGCGTGTCAGGCCATCGTATCCGCTCACGGCGGCAAAATAAGCGCGTCAAACCGTCCCGAGGGCGGCGCTGTATTTGGTTTTTCATTACCTGCTGAGGAGGAAGAAGAATGAACATTCGAGACAAAATTCTCATTGTTGAAGACGAGCGCAGCATAACAAACTTTCTGCGCACAATACTTACGTCCAACGACTACGACGTTATCATCGCCCGCTCCGGCGCGGAGGCGTACTCCATGATAACCTCGCACTGTCCGGATCTGATCGTTCTCGACCTCGGTCTTCCCGATATTGATGGGCTTCAGATAATAAAATCCGTGCGCAAATGGACCCTTCTGCCCATCGTCGTTGTCTCGGCGCGCGCGCACGAGCGCGACAAGGTCGAGGCTCTTGACCTCGGCGCGGACGACTATATAACAAAGCCTTTCGGCGCAGGCGAGCTTTTGGCGCGCATACGCACCGCCATACGCCACACGCGCACAGGCCTTGCCAACGAAACTATCGCGACCACCGGAAAGTTCAAGTCCGGCGACCTTGAGATAGATTACGACAAGCACCAGGTGCTCGTTGAAGGCAAAAACGTCGGCCTTACGCAGAACGAATACAAGATCGTTGCGCTGCTGGGCAAATGCGCAGGCAAGGTGCTGACCTATGACTACATAATCAAAGAGCTGTGGGGGCCCGGCACGCGCGGCAACAATCAGTCCCTGCGCGTTCACATGGCAAACATCCGCCGCAAGATCGAAAAAAGTCCGGCAGAGCCTCAGTATATATTCACCGAGATCGGTGTGGGCTACAGAATGGTCGAGGGCGACTGATAATTTACCCTGAGTTTACCAAAATTCATCCTGACTGCGGTATAATATCTATATACCGCAGTTTTTTTAATCGAAAAGGATGGTGAAAGAATGACGCACTTTTTCAAAGAGCACCTCTTCCCCGTTATCATGATAATCGTCGGCGCTGCGTGCGCCGCGTTCTCGATCGAATGCTTTCTGATCCCGAACACGATACTCGACGGCGGCGTCACGGGCGTGAGCATGATGATAAATTATCTTACCGGAATAAGGCTGAGTATACTCGTTATAGTCATAAACATTCCGTTTTTCTTCGTCGGCTGCAAGGCACTGGGCAAGCGTTTTCTGCTGCGTGCGGTTATTGCAATGGCTGCGTTCTCCGGCTTTCTTGAGGTCTGCAAGCTCATCCCGACCGTGACCAGCTCTGAGCTTCTTGCCGTCGTGTTCGGCGGAGTTCTGCTCGGCGTCGGCGTCGGCACCGTTCTGCGCCACGGCGGCTGCCTAGACGGCACCGAGATCGCCGCGATGCTGCTTTCCAAAAACGTCAGCGCATCGACCGGTCAGATCATATTCATGATAAACATTTTTATCTACATAACCGCCGGCATTCTCTTCGGTTGGGACAGGGCTATGCTGTCGCTGCTGACATATTTCATTACCTTTAAGCTGATCGACATCGTTCAGGAGGGCATGGAGCAGGCCAAGGCAGCAATGATAATCACCGATCACGCAGCCGACATTGCCGATACGATCTATCAGCAGCTCGGGCGCACCTGCACGTTTATTTCGGCCGAGGGTCTTATTTCCGGCAGCACGAAAACGGTTTTGTACTGCGTTATCACCCGCGTTGAGGTCAACCAGCTCAAGCGCATTATAAGCGAAGCGGACGTGAGCGCTTTTGTGACGATATCCGAGGTGTCCGAAATAATCGGAAACCATGTCAAAAGCAGCAGCGCCGCTATTGACGAAAAGGCGCTGAACCAGTAAAATAGAGCATATCTCTTTTGGAGGATGATCTCATGGATAAGCGCACAAGCAAGGAAAACTATTATCTCGACATAGCCGACGCTGTTTTGCAGCGCTCTACCTGCCTGAGGCGAATGTACGGCGCGATAATCGTGCGCAACGATGAGATCATATCGACCGGCTATAACGGCGCGCCGCGCGGCAGAATAAACTGCACCGACGCCGGCCGCTGCGCGAGAGTCGAGATGAAGATCCCCTCAGGTGAGCGATACGAGCTGTGCCGCAGCGTTCACGCCGAGGCAAACGCCATAATATCCGCCTCTCGGCGCGATATGATCGGCTCAACGCTTTACCTTGTCGGGCGCGACGCGCAGACGCATGAGCTTTTGACAAACGCAACAAGCTGTTCGATGTGCCGCCGTCAGGTCATAAACGCCGGCATTGAGCGCGTCATCATCCGCACCGGCGACGATACGTTCAACATTGTCGATGTTGACGAGTGGGTAAAAAACGACGACTCCGCTTTCTGGATCGAATAACAAAAAAAGACCGCCACGGCGGTCTTTTTTGTTTTTTCATGCTCAGCCGATGGATTCGGATTTATACACGAACACAACGGTTGAGGTCATTTTTTCGGTGCGCTGGGTGAAGATATCATAGCTGCTGCCGAAGTCGAGCCATGCCTGCATGCGCTCGGTCAGCGCCTGCTGCTGCGCCTTGGTGAGCGTTTCCATGCTCACGCTGTTTTCAAGCTTCTGCGTGAAAGCAATGATCTTATTGATGCTCTCGCCGCCGAGCATGCTCGTCATGCGCTCGAGCATCTGCTCGCTTGCGTGCATGACGTTCACGAGGTTTTGAAGCTGGCTTATTATATTCGGCAGATTGTCCAGCGACTGCTGCACCTCGGGCGAGGACAGATCACGGTTTAAGCTCTCAAAGGTCGGCGCCATATCGAGATAATCGCGCGTAAACTGCGCGAGCGCACCGATATTGGTATCAAATTTGCCCAGCAGCTCCAAAAGCTCGGACAGGTGCGTGAACTGCGCAAGCGACTGAAGCCTGCTTGTGTCGATGCGCTGCATATCGTAAAGAAGCTGCTCGAGCTTTGCGAGGTTGCCCTCGGTGACGTATTTATTTAGCACGTCAATAAGTGCTTTATTTTCCTTATAAAGCTTGGCCGCCTGCCCAACGGAGTTGACAAGCTGCTCTATCTGCTGCGCGTCGCCGTAGAGCATCTGCACCATGTCGTTTAAATTCAGCGAGTTGAACGCGCCCATCAGACCCTCGATATCGCTGAGCATGCCCTTAACGCTTTCCGTTCCGAGCTTGATATCGTCCGGGCCGAGCGAGGATATCGAGGAAAACGGCACCGCAACGAACATCATGTTGCCGAGCTTGAAGTCCTTTGCCTTGGCGCTTATCGTGTATTCGCTGCCGCCGAGCGTGGTTCCGATATTGATGCCGAGCTTATCTATGCCCAGGCTGTCGTTCATTCCGGGAACGCCGGCGAAAAACACGAGCTGGCGAGATCCGTCGCTCAAAAGCACACCGTTTGGGGTCGAAACCTCGCTGAAATTCTCGTCCGGCAGGATCATGCCGCACACGAACAGCATCGGGCATGATATATCATAGCTTCCGCCGCCGGCGCTGACGGACTTCTTCAGCGTGTTCTGCGCGCTTATCTTTATCGTAACATCGCCGCTTTTTCCGGCAAGGGCTGCGCCCTTTATCTCTTTTCCGTCAAGCGTGTAGCTGACGGATATTTTCATCGGCGGCGCGTTATCCGTGCTGCCGGAATAGTAAAGATCGGTCGAGTCCATATCCCAGTAGAGCTTATCGTTATCCTTAACAGGCTCGGAGAAGGTCTTTACGTCCTGAATGCCCGAAAGGTTGCTCTTATCCTCTATGCGCACCTGGGGCATATCGGTATGCAGCCTATCGGTGACGCTGATCTTTTTCACCTCGCCGTCGGGAGATACGTTTACATACACCGTTTCTTCTTTGTTAACGGCGGCGTCGGTAAGCTCATACTGCGGTCTCTGTGTCGGCTCGGGGGTGTTCTCGGGCTTTTCATCGTTCTTTTTTCCGCAGCCGGCAAGCAGAGTAAGCAGCATGCTCATTGCCAGCAGCATGGCGATAAGTCGTTTTGTTTTCATGTTTTCAGCCTCCAGCTCGGGGTTGTTTTTGCAATCAGGCTCTCGCACACGCACAGCACGGGCGACAGCAGGACTATTATTACGATCTCGCTTATTATCGCGCCGCGCGCAAGCAGGGCGCACATCCCGCGAACAATGTAGATATCGCAGACGAGGTACACGCCGAAGGTCGCGGCAAAGAACACGCCGGCACTTTGGAATATCGACTGCTGAGCGGCGCTGACCGCCTTGAGCATCGCCTCGTCGCGCGGCAGGTGCCGCAGTTCCTCACGAAAGCGCGTGGTGAGCAGTATCGCATAATCGACCGTCGCACCAAGCTGCACACAGTTTACTACCGTTGGATCGACAAACGAGGCCTCTGTTCCCATAATGACCGTTATCGAGAGGTTTATCCATATCGCAAGCTCTATCGACAGCACCAATATGATCGGCAGCGACGGCGACTTGAAGCATATTGCTATCAGAATAAATATGGCCGCTATCGACAGCACCGCCGTCACGGCAAAGTCAACGTCCGTCGTGTCTATAAGCCCCTGCGTGATCGCGCCCTCGCCGGTTATATAGGCGTTTTGGTCATAGGACTTGACGATCGCATCCATCTTGACTAACTGCGCCGTCAGCTCATCGGTAGCAGCGCCGTACTCGGAATTTATCATCATAAGCTGCTTTCCGTCCTGCTTGCACAGCGACATGATGTCGTCGGGAATTATCGTGTCCGGTATCGCGGCGCCGACTATTGAGTTATATGCCAGAAGCGAGGTAACGCCGTCAAGCGCTTCGAGCTTATTCTCCATCTCAATGAGCTTATCGGCCGGCAGGCTGTCATCGATTATAACAAACTGCGTGCATGCCATGCCGAAGTCGTCTTTCAGCTTTGTAAGTCCCTCCATTGAGGTGAGATACGACGGCAGCGCCTTATCCATGCTGTAGTACATGTCGATATTTTTCTGTATCAGATACGCCGGAGCAAGCAGCAGCAAAAACAGCAGGGCGAAGGCTTTTTTGTGCTTTATCGTAAATTTGTTAAGGCGCGTGAAATCCGGAACGAAGCTGCGGTGGCGATATTTGATTATCTGCTTTTCAAACAGCAGCACGACCGCCGGCAGAACGAATATCACCGTGAGAATACCGAGCACGACACCCTTTGCCATGACAAAGCCGATATCAAAGCCAAGCCCGAGCTTCATAAAGCACAGGGCAAGGAAGCCGAACACCGTTGTCAAAGAGCTTCCCATAAGCGCCGTGAGCGACACCGTGACAGCCTCGGCCATGGCGTCCTCGCGCGAAGAAAAGCGCTGCTTTTCCTCGGCATAGCGGTCAATGAGGAAAATAGAATAATCCATCGTGACGCCAAGCTGCAAAACCGCGGCAACGCACTGGGTTATGAACGATATCTGCCCGAGGAAAATGTTCGTTCCCATATTGTATATGACCGCAAGTCCGAGCGAGAACAGGATAATAAGCGGCTGGAACCACGACTCCATAAGAACGCTCATGACAATGAGCGCGAGAATGACCGCAACGGCAATATAAAGCGGCGCCTGCGTCTCGGCGATCTCGCGCGTATCGTCAACAACGACCGTAAGCCCGCTCAAAAACTGATTTTTGCCCAGAAGCGTTTTTATCTGCGCTATCGCCTTGAGCTGGCTGTCGTCCGAGCCTGTGTTGTCATACCGCACGAGCATCATCGTCTGGCTGCCGTCGGCGCTGTAGAATATATTCTTGAGCACATCCGGCAGAATATCGGCCGGGATGCCGATATCGGCAATAGTATCGACCCAGATGACCGACGACACGCCATCGACGGTGAGTATTTCGTTTTTCAGCGCCAAAGTCTGCTTTGGCTGCATATTTTCGGTTATAACGATTGATATTCCGGCCGTGTTGAAGGTTTTATCGAGCACCTGCTCGCCCTGCACCGACTCAAGCTCATCGGGCAGATACGAAAGGATATCATAGTTCACCTTTGTTCCGATAAAGCCCAAAAACGCCGGGATAAGAAGCAAAAGAGCTGCAACTATAACCGTTTTGGGATGCTTAGCCTCCCACAGCGCGATCTTCCTCAAGCTTTTACCTCTTCATTGTTATATAATAGATAATAATATCTTAAATCGGCGACTTTTTCAACCGCAGCCGGCACACTTTTACTCTTGCTTAATCCCATTGTTATTGATATACTTAAAAAACATACTGGAGGTGTGACAATGGCAGGAGATAAGTTCAAGGGACTTTTTGATTTTATAAACAACTTCGGCGACGCGACGGTGAATGTTTCGGTGCATGAGCCTGCAAGCGGCAAGACCTCGTGGATATTCGGCCGCAGCGAGGACTGCGACTTTGTCTACCCCGCGCCGAAGGCTTCGCGCCGCCACTTTCAGATAGAGCTGTGCGACGGGCACTATTACATACAGGATCTCGGCTCGACAAACGGGACCTACCTCAACGGAAAACGCATCGACCACAAGGAGCGCATCTTCTCCGGCGACGTGATAACCATGGGCGGCGTGGACATTGTGTTTTCAAAGGATATGCTGTTTTAACGCAGAAACTCAAAAAGCTTCGGAATCATTCTTCCGAAGCTTTTTTGCCGCCGTCTATGAGGTTTTTCTTTGCATAAACAAATCCGAAAACGACCGTCAGCGCATCGAGCGCAACAAATGCCCAGAACAGCGGATTTGTGAAATCAAACTTATCGCCTATGACCGTATAGATAAGCATACTGGGTATAAGCGCCGCCATTGAGCCGCCGATATACACCCAGTAAGGCGTGCGCAGAAGTCCGAAAAGGACGCCCTGCACCTCGGTCGAAAGATGCAGCGTATGCACAAAAAACACAAAGGTAAAGCTATATCCCTCAGCATTGGAAAAATACCGTCGAAATTTCGGGTACTTTTCCATCATCCCGTCAAAGGTCAGGCCCTTTGAAAAGCGCCCGATGAGGTACGAAACGGAAATGCATATGACCGTTCCGACGGTGTTTATCGCAATGGCGACCGGCAGCTCAAAAATGAGCGCGCAGCCGATGAGAATAACAGCATACGGTATGCACGAGCAGCCCTTGAACGCAAAAAGCGCAAGGATAACGAGCGCTGCCAGAGGTCTGTTGTCGTTTACGGCTGCGATGATCTGATCGACATGCAGAATATCGAGCCATATGAGTATTCCTGCCGTGAGCGCAATAATGAGCATAATGATTATCGGCAGGTACATTTTGAGTTTTTCTTTCATAACTTTCAGAAATTAACAACTCCCAAATGCTCAAGAAGTATTTTAAGACCAATAAGTATAAGCACCGCACCGCCGAGAAGCTCGGCCTTGGACTTGTATTTCGAGCCGAAAATATTCCCGACGAAAATCCCGACGCCGGACAGGACAAACGTCGTTGCGCCGATAAGCAGTGCAGCCTGCACTATATCAACGCCCAGAAACGCAAAGCTTATGCCGACGGCCAGCGCGTCGATGCTCGTTGCCACGGCAAGCGGAAGCATTGCTTTGAACGAAAAATCGTCGTTTTCGTGCTCCTCGTCCTTGCCGAGAGCTTCCCTTATCATATTTCCGCCTATAAGCGCAAGCAGGATAAACGCTATCCAGTGATCTATGCTTGTTATGAAGCTTTCAAACTTATAGCCGAGCAGGAAGCCGACCGTCGGCATAAGCGCCTGAAAGCCGCCGAAATACACGCCGACAGTCAGCACATGCTTTGCGCTGACCTTTTTTACCGAAAGCCCCTTGCATATGGAAACCGCGAAGGCATCCATGCTCAGCGCAACACCGATCAGGAATATGTCAATAAAACGCAATTATCTTCACCTTACTCTTTGATATAAAAGACATTAGAGCACATACACACGTCCCTTGTCAACAAATATATTCCTTGACTTATGAAAACAATATGATAAAATTGCTTTATTACAGACAAACTTGTTAAAAATTTTTAAGTATTTGAGGGATAACTATGAGCAAAGAAAAACGCCGCTTCGGCGACAGACGAGATGCAACGCTTATACGCCAGCAGGACGGCATGCATCTTATCATGCCGATGATCTACCCAAACCGCTGCGACAACGAGGCCTTTATATCCGAGCGCATCGACCTTACGAACATCGACAAGTACCTTGAAAAGCGCAATGCGGAAAACCCGGAGTTCAAGTTTACGCTTTTCCACCTTATCGTTGCGGCGATACTCAAAACGATCATCCTGCGTCCGAAGCTCAACCGCTTTATCGCAAACAAAAACAACTATCAGCGCAACAGCTACAGCGCGTCCTTCGTCGTCAAAAAGCAGTTCAGCGACACCTCAGAGGAGGGCCTTGCCTTCATCTACGCGTCCGAGGACTCCACCCTTGATTCGCTGCACGATGAGCTGTACAAGCAGATAAGCCGCGAGAAAAAGGGCGGTGCAGGCAACGCGACCTCCAACACTATGGACATTCTCAACAAGCTGCCGCGCTGGTTCGTCAAGTTCTTCATCTGGCTCATGCGTCAGCTCGATCGCCACGGCATCGTTCCGAAAGCCATCATTGAGGCCGACCCCTACTACGCCTCGGTCATTCTCTCGAACCTCGGCTCAATAAAGCTCAGAAGCGGCTACCACCACCTCACCAACTGGGGCACGACCTCCCTTTTCGTCGTTGTCGGCGAAATGAAGGAGCGCATTTTCCGCAACGAAAACGGCGAGGATGAATACCGCAACAGTGTCGATCTCGGTCTTACGATCGACGAGCGCCTTGCAGACGGCTACTATTATTCCAAGAGCGTAAGGCTTCTCAAGTACATTCTCGAGCATCCCGAGTGCCTCGAGCGTCCTTTCAGCGAGCCCGTGGATTACTGATAAATCACAAAATAACATGAACAAGGCTATGCGTTATTTCGCATAGCCTTTTCTTTTATCCGCTATAATTATCGCTGCACACGCCGCAATAAGCACCGCAAGAATGAGTACCGCGCAGTTGCGGAAAAACTCCTCCGGCATGAGGGTGATTATAGGATCCTGCGCAGGGTCGAAGATCCAGTTATCCTCGCCGGGGAAGAACAGCGAGTGGAACACAGTAAAGGCGCGGTCGAAGTTCGTTGCGGCTGCCGCTCCGATTACGAGCAGCACCGCGCCGATCCCGGCTGCGCCCCAAAAGGCAGCTCCGTGTCCGCGCAGACGCGGGATTTCGTGACGCCGCCGATATAGCTTCAGCAGCGCTATAGCGGCCATACTGCCGAAAAACAGCCAAAGGTCGAGAATGAAGAGTCTGCGGCAGTCGGCAAAGTGCGCGCTTCCCGATTCAGAAAACGGCAGTACCCCAGCCGAGAACTCATCGCTTGCGCCGATGCAATAATCAAGCACCTCATCGTATGCCTCGATTATTTCTTCCCGGCTTAGGCCGCTCGACCGCTCAAGCTCCAGCGGATCTATCTGTGCATAATAAAACGGACGTATTATTATAGGTGCGGCTATCGATCCTGTCAGAATTGCAAGCGCAACGGCAATGCTCATGACTATAGCCGGCAGCTTATTCGCATTTTTCATAAACATCCCGCTCCTTTCCCGACAGGACTATCATCACCTGCGACGGCAGATAGAATGTCCACATTCCGATGCGTGCGGCGCTTTGCAGCCAATCGGGCAGAACCGACGGCATGTTATGAAGCCCCACGCATATATCGCAGCATAAGAACAGACAAAGTCCCGCAAAAAACAGCTTGTTCTCCAAGCCGGAGGCCTGCATCACATTGCAGGCAAAAAACGAAAAGTATGCTCCGGCAAGCAGGTCAAGCGGCGAGAGCAGGCCGAATTGAGCCATTATCGCAACGGCTCCCATGAACATAAAAAGCCGCATCGGCCATGCGCTTTTGCGTCCGTTTGCCCTATAGATGCGCACAAAATATAATATTTGCGCAACAAAAAACAGCATAACGCCGACCGCATAGTGCACATCCAAAATAAGCAGCAGAATATCCGCCGCAGCGGAGAGACCGACGGCCGCGGTGACGAGCACCTCTCCGCCCTTGGCGCTCAGCAAAGCCGAAACCACAAAGCACAGCGCTATGCCGGCAAATTTAAGCCAGCGGCTGTCACCTGTGTCGAAAACGTCCATCACCGTGAATGCCAGATACAGCGCCGCTTCGGCGCATATGAAAGCTTTTACAAGAAAATTCTTCATGCAATGATTATACTCTGTGCGCCGCATATTTTCAACAGTTGCACATGCCACCGCCTCATCTTGCGCCGAGTGATAGAATAGACTTGAGGTGATAACATGGACAAAGCCGAATACTCAGACCCCTCTTGCTGCTTTGACGCATCGCAGTACATGGGGCATCCCGATACGGAGCCGTGCGCAAGCGCCGTGAACGTTCCCGAGATAGTCAAAGAGCTTGACAGGCTGCAAAACAGCGGACAGCTCGAACAGGCGCAGCGGCTTCTTGAGCACGAGGTCTGCGCCGCGCGGCAGTCCGGCGACTGGCGAAGCGAGCTTTCGCTGCAAAGTGAGCTTATGGGGCTGCACCGCCGCACGGGCGACAAGGCCGCTGCCGAGAGCGCCGTCGCGCACGGTCTTGAGCTTATACGCCGTCACCGTTTGGGTGCGACCGTTTCCGGCGCAACGATCATGCTAAACGCCGCGACAACGATGAAGTTTCTCGGCTTATCGGCCGAGGCGCTTCCGATATTCCGCCATGTTTCGCGCGTTTATTCCGAAATGCTCGACCCCGGCGACTATCGCTTTGCAGGACTTTACAACAATATGGCGCTCGCCTTTGAGGATACGGGCGACTATGACAGCGCGCAGCGGCACTTTTTCATGGCGCTTGACATTATTAAGAGCTGCAATGATCCCGGCAACGACACGGCGGTAACATGGTGCAATCTTGCCGAGCTTTACGAGCGCATGGGGCGCGACGAGGATATAGAGCCTGCGCTCGACAATGCCTACGCCTGCCTCACCGATCCTGAGCTTCCGCACGACGGATACAATGCTTTTACGCTGTCAAAATGCATTCCGACCTTTGACCGTTTCGGATATTTTATATACGTTAAAGCGCTCAGAGAGCGTATGGAGGCGATAAAATGAAAGGTCTTGAAGCGGCGCGAAGGCTATACGATGAAAAGGGCGCAGATATCATCCGCGAGAGCTTCCCCGAATACGAGGGGCGCATTACCGTGGGGCTTGCCGGCTCCGGCTCGCAGTGCCTCGGCTTTGATGATGAAATATCGCGCGATCACGATTTTGAGCCGGGCTTCTGCCTATGGCTTACCGATGCAGACGATGCTCGCATCGGCATCGAGCTTGCGCGCAAAATGAGAGGCTTATTCGGCAGCCGCGTTTCGCAGTCGTCAGCGCTCGGCACAGCCGGCATCGGCGTTATGCGCATAAGCGACTTTTACCGGCGTTTTACGGGGCTTCCCGGCGCGCCGGAAACGTGGCAGGACTGGCTGTATCTGCCTTCCTACGCACTCGCTCAGGCGGTCAGCGGCGAGGTGTTCCGCGACGATCTCGGCGAGTTTTCGCGCATACGTCATGATATAGTCTGCGGCATGCCCGAGGATGTTCGGCGCAAAAAGCTTGCCGCGCGGCTTGCGCTTATGGCGCAGTCGGGGCAATATAACTATGCGCGCTGCCTTGCCCACGGCGAGGACGGCGCCGCGATGCTCGCTGTAAGCGAGTTTGTCAAAAACACCGCCGAGGCCGTTTTTCTTCTAAACCGCCGCCACGCGCCGTATTACAGCAAGTGCTTTCTGGAGGAGTTCCCGCGCG